>JACCEA010390959.1_pt1 | contig 43568 bp, 43 predicted proteins | sample 7449851 | NCBI WGS metagenome assembly JACCEA01 (sample SAMN15323453, study PRJNA562643) | freshwater metagenome | isolation source: river surface water | place: USA:Blue River Watershed | collected 2017-08-18 | reverse complement strand
GTGAGCGGCATCGGCATCGCGCTCGCGGTAGGTGGCGTCGTGGTGACCAAGACGGTGTAGTCCATCCCGGGCCTGGGCCCGCTCACGGTGGACGCCGTGCTCAACCGCGACTTTCCGGTGATCCAGGGCGTGGTGCTGTTCTTCAGCGTGCTGTATGTGCTGATCAACCTGCTGGTGGACCTGAGCTACCTCTGGCTGGACCCGAGGATCCGTTACTGATGCAGGCCGTTCTTCGCAAACTCGCGGCGCACAGCGCCATCCGCTTCGGTGGCTCGGTGCTGGGCCTGCTGATCGCGCTGGCACTGCTGGCACCCTGGCTGGGCACGGTCGATCCGGCCGCCATGGATTCGGCCAACATCAACACCCTGTCCGGTACAAAAGGCACCTTTTCGCTGCTGGACGGCACCAGCCTGGCGCACACCTTCTGGATGGGCTCCGACAACTTCGGACGCGACATCTACAGCCGTGTGCTCTACGGCACCCGGGTGTCGTTGGTGGTCGGCCTGTTCACGGCCATCGTGGCCTTGCTGCTGGGCGGTCTGCTGGGCATGCTGGCCGGCTACTTCCGCACGCTGGACGCGGTGCTGATGCGCTTCATGGACGGGCTGATGGCGATTCCCGCCATCCTGCTGGCGATCGCGTTGGTGGCGGCCATGGGCGCCAAGCTGTGGACGGTGATCGTGGCCATTGCGATCCCCGAAATCCCGCGCGTCACGCGCCTGGTGCGCTCGCTGGTGCTGACCTTGCGTGAAGAACCGTTCGTCGAGGCAGCCAAGGCGCTGGCCACGCCCACGCCGGTCATCCTGCTGCGCCACATCCTGCCCAACGCGATGGCGCCCCTGATCGTGCAGGGCACCTTCATCGCGGCCAGTGCGGTGCTGACCGAGGCCATCCTGAGTTTCCTCGGCCTGGGCCTGCCGGCCGACATCCCGACCTGGGGCAACATCATGGCCGAGGGCCGGGTGCAGTTCTCGCAGTACCCGGGCAATGTGCTGTTTCCGGCGTTGTTCCTGGTGCCCACGGTGCTGGCCATCAATCTGCTCGGTGACGGGCTGCGGGACGTGCTCGACCCTAAATTCGCCAAGCGGAGCGCCTGATGTCTGAGGCGATCCTCTCCATCCTGGGCCTGTCGGTGGCCTTGCCGACGGGCGGCGACCGTGCGCACGCGGTGCGCGGTGTGTCACTCGACATCCGCGCCGGCCAGACGCTGTGTGTGGTGGGCGAGTCTGGCTCGGGCAAGTCGGTCATGGCCACCTCGGTCATGGGCCTGCTCGACAAGGCGCTGCGCCCGGATGCCGGCGACATCCTGCTGCAAGGCGAGTCCCTGCTCAAGGCCTCACCCGCGCGGCTGCGCGAACTGCGTGGCCGCACCATGGGCATGGTGTTCCAGGAGCCGATGACGGCGCTCAACCCGGTCATGAGCTGTGGTGACCAGGTGGACGAGCTGCTGGCCACACACACCGACTGGCCCGCCGCCAAACGCCGCGCCGAGATCCTGCACGTGTTCGAGCGGGTGCGCTTGCCCGAGCCTGAGCGCATGCTGCGCAGCTACCCGCACCAGCTCAGTGGCGGCCAGCGCCAGCGCATCGTGATCGCCATGGCGGTGATCCTCAAGCCGGCGCTGCTGATCTGCGACGAGCCGACCACCGCGCTGGACGTGACCACACAAAAGGAAATCCTGCGCCTGATTGCCGACCTGCAGCGCGAGCAGGGCTGCGCGGTGCTGTTCATCACCCATGACATGGGCGTGGTGGCCGAGATCGCCGACGAGGTGCTGGTGATGCACCAGGGCAGGGCTGTCGAATGCGGACCGAAAGACGAGGTGCTGCGCCGCCCGCGCGAGACCTACACGCGCCAGTTGCTGGCTGCGGTGCCGGGCATGACGCCGCCGGCATCCCGCCCCGAACCGGCCGGCCCCGCGTTGCTGTCGGGGCAGGGCGTGGGCAAGACCTACATCGCCCGCGACTGGCTGGGCCGGGCGCGCCCAACAAAGGCACTGCAGGATGCTGCAGTGGCTGTGCGTGCAGGCGAAACCGTGGGCGTCGTGGGCGAATCGGGCTCCGGCAAATCGACTTTTGCACGTTGCCTGATCCGGCTGATCGATCCGACCGAAGGGCAGATCCACTGGGGCGCCGACGAAGTGGCCACCTTGCCGGAGGGGCGTTTGCGCCCGCTGCGCCACCGGGTTCAGGTGGTGTTTCAGGATCCGAACCGCTCGCTCAACCCGCGCCGCACGGTGGGGCAGTCCATGGTCGAAGGCGCCATGAATTTCGGTCAGAGCCGTGCTCAGGCCGAGGCGCTGGCGGCCGAGTTGATGGCCCAGGTGCGCCTGCCGGTGGAGGCTCTGCAGCGCTACCCCAGCCAGTTCAGCGGCGGGCAGCGCCAGCGCCTGGCGATCGCCCGCGCGCTGGCCTGTAAGCCGCAGGTGCTGGTGGCCGATGAGGCGGTCAGTGCGCTCGATGTGAGCGTGCAGGCGCAGATCCTCAAACTGCTGCGCGAGGCGCAGGAGCGGCTCGGCCTGGGTCTGCTGTTCATCACCCACGACCTGCGTGTAGCCGCCCAGCTGTGCGACCGCGTGATCGTCATGCACCAGGGACACATCGTCGAGCAGGGGCCTACGGCCGAGCTCTACGCCCGGCCGCAGCAGGCCTACACCCGCAGCCTGCTCGATGCCGCGCCTGCGGCCCTGCCGCCCATGGAAGACGTTGCCGCATGACCCGCATCCTGATCGCTGGCTACCAGCACGAGACCAACACCTTTGCCCCCAGCCTGGCCGACTGGGCCGCCTTCAACACCGGCGAGAGCTTTCCGGCCTACACCCGCGGCCAGGCTGTCATCGACCAGCTCACCGGTGTGAACATCCCGGTGGGAGGCTTCATCGACGCGGCGCGGCGCGAGGGCTGGCAACTTGTGCCCTCGGCCTGGGCTGGGGCCACGCCCTCGTCGTATGTCACGCGTGACGCTTTCGAGCGCATCAGCGCTGCGATCCTCGAAGACGTGCGCGCCGCGCAATTGCATGGACTGGACGGCGTTTACCTGGACCTGCATGGTGCTGCCGTGGCCGAACAGGCCGACGACAGCGAGGGCGAACTGATCGCACGCATCCGTGCGCTGGTGGGGCCGCAGATCCCCATCGTCGCCAGCCTGGACCTGCATGCCAACGTGACGCAGCGCATGCTGGCGCTGTCCGATGGCCTGGTCGCCTACCGCACCTACCCGCACATCGACATGGCCGAGACCGGCGAACGCGCCGCGCGCCTGCTGCGCGAACACCTGCGACATGGCCGCAAGGCCGACACACAGGCCCAGCGCTTGCCTTTCCTGATCCCGCTCAATGCCCAAAGCACCTGGATGTCGCCGGCGCGCGAGGTCTATGAAGAGCTGGCCGCCATCGAGGCGAAGACTGGCTGCATGCTCAGTTTCTGCATGGGTTTCCCGGCCTCGGACTTTGCCGAATGCGGCCCGGTGGTCTGGGGCCATGGCGGCGCTGCGCAGCAGGCGGTTCAGCAGCTGTTCGTGCGTGCGGGCGAACCACAGCAGTGGCGCCCCGACTTTTTGCCGGCGCACGAGGCGGTGCAGCAGGCCCTGAGCCTGGCCGCGCAGCACAGCGCGCCTGTGGTCATCGCTGACACGCAGGACAACCCCGGCGCCGGCGGCGACAGCAACACCACCGGCATGCTGCATGCGCTGCTGGCGCAGGGCGCGGGCCGGCAGTGGCCCGGCCAGGTGGCGCTGGGCCTGCTGTACGACCCCGACGCGGCGCGCAAGGCGCACGAAGCTGGCGTGGGCGCAGTGCTCGAACTCGCGCTGGGCAAGGCCGTGCCGACTTTCACCGGCCAGAACAGTGACCCGCCGCTGCAGGGGCGCTTTGTGGTGCGCGCCCTGGGCGAAGCTGTGTGCGAGATCAAGGGGCCCATGATGACCGGCATGAAAGTCCACATCGGTCCCTGTGCCCGCCTGGAGATCGACGGCGTGCTGGTCGCCGTGGCCAGCGGCAAGATGCAGATGCTGGACCGCGAACTGTTTCGCGCCGTCGGCATCCAGCCCGAGCAGATGAAGCTGCTGGTGGTCAAAAGCTCCAACCATTTCCGCGCCGACTTCACCCCGATCGCCTGCCGCGTGCTGGTGGCCAAGGCGGCAGGACCCATGGCCGCCGACCCGGGCGATCTGCCCTGGAAGAAACTCGGCGCACAGACCCGGACAAGACCCTAGGAGACCTGCATGACCACCGACCTGACCCAATGCCCCGCCCACGAACTGCTGGCACTCTACCGCAGCGGTCAGGCCAGTCCGGTGGAGGCGACGCGGGCGGTGCTGGCGCGCACCGAGCGGCTCAACCCTCTCATCAACGCGTTTTGCGTGATGGATGCCGATGCGGCCTTGGCCAGTGCCCGCGCCAGCGAGGCGCGCTGGCAGGCGCACCGCAGCAGCGGCGCACCGGTGGGTGAACTCGACGGTGTGCCGACCAGCATCAAGGACCTGATCCTCACGCGCGGCTGGCCCACGCTGCGCGGCAGCCGCACCATCGACCCGAAACTGGCCTGGGACGTGGACGCACCGGCCACCGCCCGTCTGCGCGAATCCGGCGCGGTGCTGCTGGGCAAGACCACCACCCCCGAGTTCGGATGCAAAGGCGAGACCAACTCGCCCGCCACCGGCATCACGCGCAACCCCTGGAACCTGGCGCACACGCCCGGCGGCTCGTCTGGCGGCGCGGCCGCAGCGGTGGCCGCAGGGCTTGGTCCCTTGGCCGTGGGGACCGACGGCGCCGGCAGCGTGCGCATCCCGGCGGCGTTCTGCGGCAATGTGGGCCTCAAGCCCAGCTTTGGCCGGGTGCCAGCCTACCCGCTCTCGCCCTTTGGCAGCGTGGCGCACCTGGGCCCGCACACCCTGAGCGTGCGCGATGCGGCGCTGATGATGAACGTGCTCAAAAAGCCCGACGCGCGCGACTGGACCGCGCTGCCCGCAGACAGCACCGACTACACCGTGGGCCTTGAAGACGGCATCCGCGGCCTGCGCATCGCCTATTCGCCCACACTCGGTTATGCGAAGAATGTGCACCCTGAGATCGCTGCCGCGGTGGACGCCGCTGTGCGCCAGTTGCAGGCCCTGGGCGCGCATGTCGAGCAGGTCGATCCGGGTTTTGAGGACCCGCTGGAGATCACCACCGGCCTGTGGTTCCTGGGGGCGCACACCGTGTGGAGTGGCCTCACACCCGAGCAGCAGGCTGTGACCGATCCCGACTTCCGTGCCGAAGCCGAGCTGGGCGCGCAACTTTCGGCCCTGCAGGTGCAGCAGCTGCACCAGCGCCGTGGCGCATTGGGTTCGCACATGCGCCAGTTCATGCAGCGCTACGACCTGATCGTCACGCCCAGTGTGGCGGTGCCGGCCTTCGAGGCCCGGTCTGCCGGCACCGTGCCGATGGACCCGCAGGCCATGCTGGGCTGGACGCCTTTCAGCTACCCTTTCAACCTGACCCAGCAACCCGCCATCACCGTGCCCTGCGGCCTGACTTCCAAAGGCCTGCCGATGGGCCTGCAGATCGTGGGCCCCATGTTCGGGGATGCGCTGGTGTTGCGCGCGGCGCGCGCCTGCGAGTCGGTTCTGCCGGTACTGCGCCCCACACTCTGAGGCGGTTCAGCCTGCTTGCAGCGAGGCCGTGTCGATGCGTTCGAAGTCGCAGCGGCTGGGCACGTCGGGTGCGATCCACATTTGCCGCGTGATGGTGTCCATGACGACACCGGCCACGCTTTCGACCCGGCCTTCGGGCGGCAGCGCCGGGTCGGGGCTGCGGCAGATCGACAGATGGCCATCGCTTTCATCGCGTAAAAAAGCCTCCAGCCGTGCGCGGTCCAGCGGCCGTTGCCGGGCATGCTGCCGCGCAGTGTCCAGCCGCGGGTGGCTTGACAGTGTCTGACCCACAGGGGCCTGGGCATCGAGCAGAGGACTGCAAACGAAGTGGTTGGTGTGCACCACCACGCCTTCTTCGGGCGGCAGCTCGGCCCACCCTGCGGGGGCGACTTCAAAGCAGGCCACCTCGCCGCTTGCATCGGCGCAGGGGATGTTGGACGCTGCGCCAAAGCCCAGTGTGCGCCCGATGCGCGCAAGCTCTTCGCGCACGGCGGCCACCGAGGGCAGGCCCAGCAAATGCCGCAGCAGCACATGCACCGGCACACCGGGGCGCTTGCCGTCGTCGTGCGAGCGCAGGATGTTCAGGCCCAGCGCAAAGCCGTGCTGGTTCATGCCGATCTTGGCCAGCATGCCGCCTTCGGTCAGCGTGACAAAACGCATACCCGATGCGCTGCTCGCCTGCAGCAGCACCAGCGCTTCGCGCTGGCGGCCCAGCCAGTCCCAGTTCTGCGCCAGCCATATGTGGCCGTCGGCGGCGGCTGCAGGGCTGACCGCCATGGCTGTGCATTCGCCCGCCTCGATGGCCGGGTCCAGCGGCTGCGCGTCGAGCCAGTCGGGCAAACCGGCCGCACGGTTGGCGGCCAGCGCCTGCCGCGCTTCGAGCGGGGTGTCGCCCAGAAAGCCGGGCGGCAGGATTTCGGTGCGGCAATTGAGGGCGAGGATTTCCGGCACGCCCAGACCGCAGCCTTCGGCCAGGCCCTCCATTTCGCGCATCAGTGTCGGGTCGAGTGCTTCGATCACGGTTTGGTAGGCCATCGCCCGCTGGCAGGCGGTGGCCCAGTCGATGCCGCACTGCGCAAACAGACGGGCGTAGGTGTTGCGGCTGTGCAGGGCGTGGGTACGGACGGCTGGCCCTTGCAGCTGTCCAGATGCCCGACCGGTCAGTCGGCCGGGGATGTGAATGTTCGGAAACATCGGGCCATTATGAAAGTTCAAGACCCGTGTTCTTGGCGCACAGGCGACGCTTTGGGGGGCAGACGGAGGCCTGTTCGGCTTTGAGTGAATTTTGTATTTAATGAATTCTCTGATTTTTACGTTTGTGAGTTCTTATGTAATATGCGTCGCCTGAAGCAGGCAAACCATTCGGGGAGATCTCATGCAGTTGATTTGGGTGGCAGGGCCTACCGCCAAGGTGGTGACCCTGTCGATCACGCGCCGCAAGGTTCTGAGCGCGCTGGCGCTCGCGACAGGCGCCTTGCTTGTGCTGGGAGGGCTGTTCCAGTTGATCGGTTTGAGGGTCGCGGTTGAGCATGTGCCGTCGCTGGCGCACAAGATGGGCGGTGTGGCCAGCCTGCAGGAGCAGCAGCGCATCGAGGCGACCTACAGCGCGCAGCTTTCGCGCCTGCAGCAAGAGCTGGCGCAGACAACAGAGCGGCTGCAGCACCTGGAAAGCAGCCGTCAGGCATTTTTTGCCCGCATCGGCCTGGGTGCGTTGACGCAGCCCGTGCCCGAGGCCCGTGGCGGGCGTGGCGGTCCGCTCAAAATGCTGCCGGCCTGGCCTGCATCAGACCAGGCATTGGCGCAGCGGCTGTCTCTGACCTTGGCGCAGCTGGACGATGTTCAGCGTTCGGTGGCGCAGACGCAGCAGGCCTGGACCCGCCAGCAAGCCCGGCTGGAGCTGGTGCCGCTGGCATTGCCGATGCAGTCCGAGTTTCTGCTGTCCAGCACCTTTGGGGTTCGTCCTGACCCCTTGACCCATCTGCCCAGCATGCACGATGGCATCGACTTTGTGGCGCCAGTGGGTACGCCGATCCTGGCCACTGCCGCAGGTCGGGTCAGTCATGCCAGCTTCAACGGTGCCTACGGCAACATGGTTGAGGTCGTGCACGAACAAGGTTTTGTGACCCGCTACGCGCATCTGCAAACGATCCTGGTCAAGCCAGGGCAGACCCTGCACGCAGGCGAGCGCCTGGGTTTGCTGGGCAACAGCGGTCGCTCGACCGGTCCGCACCTGCACTACGAAGTGCTGTTCAACGGCCAACCCATGCACCCTGTCAAGGCGGTGCAGGCCTGGTCACGTTCCTGAAACCACAAGGAGACCACGATGTTCGGTAAGAAAAAAAATCCCGGCACCCCGTTGGTGCTGAGCCAGGAAAAATTCGATACCCTCATTGGACGGCATGCCGAGTTCGAGGGCCATCTGCGCCTGAACGAGAGCGTGCGCATCGATGGGCGTGTGCTGGGCCATGTCCTGAGCACATCGGAGCAGCCGGTGTCGGTGGTGGTTGGGCCGACCGGGGAGGTGGTTGGCGATGTGGTGGCCCAGCGGGTGATCGTGGCGGGTAAAGTCTCGGGCAACATCCACGCCCACGACCGGATCGAGCTGCACGCGGGCTGCTTTGTGCAGGGCGACCTCAAATACCTCTCCATCGCCGTGGAACATGGCGCTCGCGTTCAGGGCCTGCTGCTGCAGGTCGATGCCTCGGACCATCTGGGCCGTTCTGACCGCGACGCCCAGGAGGCCATCCGCAAGGCCCAGAGCATCGGTGCGGCCGATGACGCCGGATCCCACTGAGGCGGGGTGGCGCACAGCCGCTATCATGCGGCCATGAATGTCCTGGCCATCGATGTCGGCAACACCCGCCTGAAGTGGGCGATGTATGACCGAGCCCACCCGGACGCCACGCTGATGGCGCATGGGGCCGAATTCCTCGAAAACATCGACCGCCTCAGCGAGGGCGCCTGGGCCGAGCTGCCCGCGCCCGATCGCATGCTCGGCTGCATCGTGGCGGGCGACGCGGTGCGCCGGCGCGTGCAGGAACAGATGGAGCTGTGGGATGTGACTCCGCAGTGGGTGGTGGCCGAGCAGGCCGAGGCCGGCCTGATCAATGGCTACGACCACCCCACGCGCCTGGGGGCGGACCGCTGGGTGGCCATGGTCGGTGCCCGCCAGCGCATGCTGGCCCGGGGCGAGGCCCGTCCACTGGTGGTGGTGATGGTGGGCACGGCGGTGACCGTGGAGGCCATCGACCAGCATGGCAAGTTTCTGGGAGGCTTCATCCTGCCGGGCCACGGCATCATGCTGCGGGCGCTTGAATCGGGTACGGCGGGCCTGCATGTGCCCACCGGCGAGGTGCGCATGTTCCCGACCAACACCAGCGACGCGCTGACCAGCGGCGGTACCTTTGCCATCGCGGGCGCCTGCGAGCGCATGGTGCAGCACCTGCGCAGCCACACCGGCATGGAGCCGATGTGCGTCATGACCGGTGGTGCCGGCTGGAAGATGGCCCCCAGCATGTCGCTCGATTTCGAGCTGGTGGACAACCTGATTTTTGATGGCCTGCTGACGCTCGCCAAGCTGCGCTTCGCCTGAGCGGCGCGCTCAGGCGCCGTTTTCGCCGTAGGCCGAGGTCAGCGCCGTCAGGTGCTGCTGCAGTTCGGGGCTGGTCAGCCAGGGTGTGAGCAGCCCCAGCACATGGCGCGCCCCCCGGCCCATGGCCTGACTGGCGCTCTCGGGCTCCATGGCGCGGCGCGGATCGCGCACATATTCGTAGCTCAGCCAGTACGTCACCATCACCGCCATGCTGGCCGACAGGGTTTCAACCGTGTCGGGGTCGATGCGCATCACGCCGGCAGCGGCCAGCGATTCAAGCATCTGCCGCAGCGCCAGCGTCTTGCGTTCGAGCACGGCATGGAAGTGCGTCTCCAGATGCCGGTTGCCCGAGAGCAGGTGGTTGAGGTCGCGGTACAGAAAACGGTGGTCCCAGACCCGCTCGAACAGGGTGTGCAAAAAGAACCAGGCGTCCTCGATGTCCTGCACATCGCCGCCCGCGTCCAGCAGGGACAGCATGGACACTTCGAACTGGTCGTAGAGGTGGTTGACCAGCTTGTCCTTGGACGGGAAGTGGTAGTACAGGTTGCCCGGACTGATGCCCAGCTCCGACGAGATCATGGTCGTCGAGACATGGGGCTCGCCGTAGCGGTTGAACAGGTCCAGCGTGACGCTGGCGATCCGCTCTGCAGTGCGGCGCGGGGCTTTTTTCGCCATGGAAAAGGGGGCGGGGCGTTTCAGGCCTTGCGGGCGGTGGTCTTCCTGGCCGCGGGTTTGGCTTTGGCCGGCGGTGGTGCGCCAGCGCCGAGCCGTGCCTCCAGGTCGGCCACGCGCGCCTGCAGGTCGGCAATGTCCTGCAGGGTGGGCATGCCCAGCCGGTGCAGTGCGCGGGCCACACGCTCTTCGAACACATGCTCCAGCTTGTCAATTCGACCGCCCGCTTGCTGACCGATGCCCTGCGCCATGCTGGCAAAACGCTCGGTGGCTTCCTGAAAGCGCTGCTGCGCCTCTTCCTGGCTCTTGCGCTGGAAAGCCAGACCGTCGCTGACCAGGGTCTCAAACGCCTTGTTGCCCTGTGCCTGCGCCTGCGCCATGGCGCCCAGTCCGGCCAGCCAGATCTGGTGGGTGTTCAGGCCTGACAGGTCCGGCATGTCGGATGCGGGAGTAGTGGGGTCGGGTTTCTTGGCCATGGCAGGGTCCGTTTCGCGGTGAAGTTCGCGGCAGAGGGTAGTTCTAAAATCTGCAAGGTGCCGTCCCCTCGGACGGCGATGTCCTTTATACACCCATGACCATTCTTGTGACTGGCGGCGCCGGCTTCATTGGCGGCAACTTCGTACTCGACTGGATTGCCGGCTCCGACGAGCCGGTGGTCAACCTCGACAAACTCACCTACGCAGGCAACCTCGAAACGCTGGCCAGCCTGCGGGGCAACCCGCGTCACACCTTCGTACAGGGCGACATCGGTGACCAGGCCCTGGTGGAGCGTTTGCTGGCCGAGTACTCTCCGCGTGCGGTCATCAACTTCGCCGCCGAAAGCCATGTGGACCGCTCCATCCACGGCCCGGGTGATTTCATCGAGACCAACATCGTCGGCACCTACAGGCTGCTGGAGGCTGTGCGGGGCTATTGGGGCGCATTGCCCGGCAGCGAGAAAGCCGCCTTCCGCTTTCTGCATGTTTCCACCGACGAGGTGTATGGCTCGCTCTCGCCCACCGATCCGGCCTTTGCCGAAACGAACCGCTACGAGCCCAACAGCCCCTACAGCGCCAGCAAGGCCGCCAGCGACCACCTGGTGCGCGCCTGGCACCACACCTATGGCCTGCCGGTGCTCACCACCAACTGCTCCAACAACTACGGGCCGTACCACTTCCCGGAAAAGCTCATCCCCCTGATGATCGTCAACGCGCTGGCGGGCAAGCCCTTGCCGGTGTACGGCGACGGCATGCAGATCCGCGACTGGCTTTACGTCAAGGACCACTGCAGTGCGATCCGCCGCGTGCTTGACGCTGGCCGCCTGGGGGAGACCTACAACGTCGGCGGCTGGAACGAAAAGCCCAACATCGAGATCGTCAAGACCGTGTGCGCGCTGATGGACGAGCTGCGTCCCAAGACGGATGGCAGCAGCTACGCCACGCAGATCAGCTACGTGACCGACCGCCCGGGCCATGACCGCCGCTACGCGATCGACGCCCGCAAGCTCGAAGCCGAACTGGGCTGGAAGCCTGCCGAGACCTTTGAGACGGGCATTCGCAAGACGGTGCAGTGGTACCTGGACCACCCGGACTGGGTGGCCAACGTGCAAAGTGGCGCCTACCGCGAGTGGGTGAGCAAGAACTACGCAGAGCGCCAGGCATGAAGATCCTGCTGCTGGGCAAGAACGGTCAGGTCGGCTGGGAGCTGCAGCGCAGCCTGAGTGTGCTGGGTGAACTGGTCGCGCTGGACCGCCACAGTGATCCTTGTGGTGACCTGAGCCAGCCTGAACGTCTGGCGCAGACAGTGCGCACCCTTCGCCCGGACGTGATCGTCAATGCCGCTGCCCACACAGCTGTCGACAAGGCCGAGAGCGAGGTCGATCTGGCCCGCACGCTCAACGCCACCGCCCCCGCTGCGCTGGCGCAGGCCGCCGCCCAGACCGGTGCCTGGCTGGTGCACTACTCGACCGATTACGTGTTCGATGGCAGTGGCGCCCGGCCCTGGCAAGAGGGCGATGCCACCGGCCCCCTGGGTGTCTACGGACAGACCAAGCTCGAAGGCGAGCAGGCGATAGCCGCCAGTGGCTGCAGGCACCTGATTTTTCGCACCAGCTGGGTGTATGCCGCGCGCGGCGGCAACTTTGCCAAAACCATGCTGCGTCTGGCGCAGGAGCGCGAACGCCTGACGGTGATCGACGACCAGCATGGCGCGCCCACCGGCGCCGACCTGATCGCCGACGTGACGGCCCATGCGATCCGCGCGGTCCGGCAAAAGCCCGAGTTGTCGGGGCTGTACCACCTGGTGGCCGGCGGCGAGACCACCTGGCACGGTTACGCCAGCCACGCGATTGCCCGCGCCCGCGAATTGAGCCCCGATCTGGCCTGGAAGGTGGACGAGATCGCGCCCGTGCCGACCAGCGCTTTCCCCACGCCCGCCAGGCGCCCGCTCAACTCGCGTCTGGACACCGGCAAGCTGCATCAGGCCTTTGGCCTGACCCTGCCCGACTGGCAGCGTGGCGTGGACAGGCTGCTCGCCGAAATTCTGTAACCCGCTTGCTGCACAATCCGCGCAAAACCCCTGAATCCGAACTGACCATGACCGACACCACCGCCCCCGTCGTGAGCCCTGAGCAACAGGCCCAGATCCTGGCCCGGGCCATGCCCTACATCCGCAAGTTCCACGGCAAGACCCTGGTCATCAAATACGGCGGCAACGCCATGACCGACCCGGCGCTGCAGCAGGCTTTTGCCGAAGACGTGGTGCTGCTCAAGCTGGTTGGCATGAACCCGGTGGTGGTGCACGGTGGCGGCCCGCAGATCGAAGCCGCGCTCAAGCGCCTGGGCAAGACGGGCGAATTCATCCAGGGCATGCGCGTGACCGATGCCGAGACCATGGAAGTGGTCGAGTGGGTGCTGGGCGGCGAGGTGCAGCAGGACATCGTGGGCATGATCAACCGTGCTGGCGGCAAGGCCGTGGGCCTGACGGGCCGTGACGGCGGGCTGATCCGCGCCAAAAAGCTGCGCCTGGTGGACAGCCAGGACCCGAGCAAAGAACACGATGTGGGCCAGGTGGGTGACATCGAGAGCATCGACCCCTCGATCCTCCAGTGCCTGCAGGACGACGCCTTCATCCCGGTGGTCAGCCCCATCGGTTTTGGCGAGCACAACGAGAGCTACAACATCAACGCCGACGTGGTCGCCGCCCGGCTGGCCATGGCGTTGCGGGCCGAGAAACTGCTCATGCTCACCAACATCCGCGGGGTGCTCGACAAACAGGGCCAGCTGCTGACCGAGCTGAGCGCCAAACGCATCGACGAACTGTGCGCCGATGGCACCATCAGCGGCGGCATGATCCCCAAGATTGCCGGCGCACTCGACGCGGCCAAGAGCGGCGTGAACGCGGTGCACATCATCGACGGCCGTGTGCCACACGCCATGCTGCTCGAAGTCCTGTCCGATCAGGCCTTCGGCACCATGATCAAGAGCCGCTGAGCGGCAAGCCCAGCAGGGAAAAAGCAGCATGTCCGAAGACATCCACGACGACGCTCCGCAGGCGGATCGGCCGCCTGCTCGCAAGCGCCCGCGCCCTGGCGAGCGCCGCCTGCAAATCCTGCAGACCCTGGCCAACATGCTGGAGCAGCCGGGTGGCGAACGCGTGACCACTTCGGCACTGGCCGCGCGCATCGGTGTGAGCGAGGCGGCGCTGTACCGCCACTTTGCCAGCAAGGCCCAGATGTTTGAAGGCTTGATCGAATTCGTCGAGCAGTCCTGCATGGGTCTCATCCGTCAGGTCACCGACCGCGAAGCGCCCGGCCCGAACCAGTCGGCGCGCATCGTTTCGCTGCTGCTGCAGTTCGCAGAAAAGAACCCCGGCATGTGCCGCGTCATGACGGGCGACGCCCTGATTTTTGAGCACGCGCGCCTGCAGCAGCGCGTGAACCTGCTGATGGACAAGATCGAGGCGCAGTTGCGCCAGTCGCTGCGCGAAGGCATGGCTGGTGACGGTCCGGCCTCGGTGGATGTGCAGGTGCAGGCCACGGTGGCTGCTTCGGTGATGCAGGCCTTCTTGCTGGGCCGACTGCAGCGGCATGTGCGAACAGGCTTTGCGCGCAAGCCGACCGAACACTTGCAGGAAAGCCTGGCTCGGCTGGTCTGAGCTCGACCCTAGTCCGGCGCCCGGTTGGTGCCCTCGATGGCCTTGAGGGTTTCGAGCAAAGTCTTGCGCAGAGGACCCGCCAGGCTCAGACCTTGCTGTGCGAACTGGCGGGCTTCGGCGGTGTTTCCACGCTCGAGCAGCAGGCGTGCCAGGTTGTTGTATGCGGCAGCAAGCCGGTGTTGCTCGACCACCTGGCGAAAGACGGCTTCAGCCCCGTCCTTGTCGCCCTTCGCATACAGGGCGTTGCCCAGCCCCATGGCCAGCGTCGGGTGGTTGGGCCAGCGCTGCAGCCCCGTCCGGTAGGCCTGAGCGGCGGCGGATGCAGAAGCATTGCGTTCAAAGGCAACGAGTGCCTGAACCGTCTGTGCCTGCGTCGCAGTGGCCGGCACTTGCTCTGGTGGCAAAGTGACAAAGGCCCAGCGATCGCTGCGGTTCCAGGTGTGCATGAAGGTGCGAAGGCTGAGCTCCTGGCGCTGCATGGGGCCGGACCGAAGCAGCACGGTCCCGGCGTGTGTGTCGTATCCAACCGCCACGGCATAGTGCCAGGATGGCGCCCACGACAGGCCGAGGTTTTGCAGCACCACCACCGGATGGCCTGCAGCGATCTCGCGCAATAGCGCCTCGAGGGACCCAGGAATCATCGTCGCGACCGCCCCGCGGCGCCGTGCGCCGGAGAGCATTTCGATCTGCAAAGACCCCTGGCGTCCAGGCAGGAACACCTGGCCAATCAGGGCGTCGGGTTCGGTGGGAAATCCTGCGGCGGACAGGCTGGTGGCCAAGGCTGCAGGACCACAAAAGTGGCTGTCATCCGCAAAAAAAGGGGTGTCGACCAACTCCGCGCGCACGGGCAGGTCCGCCGGGTAGGCCGCAGGCAGATGCCCTGGACTGGCGCAACTGGCCAACAGGAGTGTCGCGAAGATGCCGCAGACGGCCAAAGCCGCTGTGCGTCGCCATGCAGCGAGCCTCTTCGCCAGTTGCATCACGCGGTCAGCGGGCAGAACGGGTAAAGGGGAACACTTTGGTCAAACCCAGAATGTCGGTGACCAGCAGCACAAAGAACACCAGCAGCAGGGCGCCGATGATCCCGCCAGCGGGCGCGCTGTCGATCTGTTGCGCCAGTTGTCCGGCCTCTTCGTCGGTCAAGGCAGAAACGCGCTCCATGGCCAAGGCCGGATCGACGCCCTGGCGTTCCATGGCGTCGCGTACATCCGCTCGGGAAAGCGCGGCAGCCAAACGGGCGTGGCCTGCTCCGTTGGACTCAGCGCTGGCCAGGCGAGCCACCTGTTCCGTGGACACCAGGGCGGCGTGGGCTGTCTGAACCATGCTCACATGGATGAGGCTCAGGCTGAGCACGATGGCAATCAGGCGTTGTAGGCGTTTCATGGTTTTCTCCTGAGGATGGATCGAAAAGGGGTGTCTTGCTCGAACAAGCTGTTCATGTGTTGTGTCCAAGAAGATCGGATTTCCCTCGCAAGAACCCTGACTTTATAAGCAAGTTTTGGCTGACAGGTCACGCCGTGGTTGCCGTTTGTAAGAACTTGTACAGACACGCGGCCTTGGGTCATGGCAGGCCCCATGCCTGCTTTCGTCCAGGAACAAAGGGGTCCTGACCGAGAGACAGGCAGGGGGGGTACTTTTCTTGGGTCCAATAAAAACGGCCCCGATGGGCCGTTGCAGTGCCGTGACTGACGGATCACTTCGATTTGCGAGCCTTGTCGACCGCTGTGTACATCTCACCCACAATCGGGCCGAGGTCATGGGTGTACTTCTCGATCACAGGCTTGGAGCGCTCGCGCAACTGGGCCACCCGCGCAGCCCCAGGCGCTGCGTTGTCACGCGCCGACTTTGGCGGCCGAGGCTTCGAGTTCGGCCCAGGTGGCATCGTCCACCACGATGCCGTCGCGCACGCGCGCGGTTCGCGCTGCCCGTTCGGGCTCACCCGCGATCAACACGCCGCCCGTGTGGCTCGGGCTCTGGCGCAGCCAGTCGGTGAACGCCAGTGCTTCCTGTTCAAAGCTGGCCTGTGTGCCCAGTTTGGCCGGGTCGATCAGCACCGTGAGCATGCCGTTGAGCACGGCGCGTTTCGCGTCGGCCTCGCGGTGCCAGGTGCCGCCGCCGGTCAGGGCGCCGCCCAGCAGTTCACAGGCCACGGCCATGCCGTAGCCCTTGTGTTCGCCAAAGGTCATCAGGGCGCCGAACAGGCCGTTGGACTGCGGCACCACCACCACGCCAGGGTCGGTGGTGGGGTGGCCGTGCTCGTCGATCAGGGTGCCTTCGGGCACGCGCTCGCCCTTGTTGTGGGCCACGCGCATCTTGCCCTGCGCCACGCGGCTGGTGGCGAAGTCGAGCACAAAGGGCTCGCGTCCGGTCAGCGGCACGCCGATGCAGCAGGGGTTGGTGCCAAAGCGGCCGTCGCCACCGCCAAAGGGCGCGACCACCGGGCGCGAGAGCACGTTCACAAAGTGCATCGACACCAGGCCTTGGGCCACCGCTATTTCGGCAAAGTGGCCGATGCGCCCCAGGTGGTGCGAGTTGCCCAGTGCCACGATGCAGCTGCCGTGCTGGCGCGCGCGTGCCATGCCCATCTCCATGGCCTGCACGCCGGTGATCTGGCCATAGCCGCGCTGCCCGTCCAGCGTGAGCAGGGCGCCGCCGTCAAGCAGCACCTTTACACCGGTGTTGGGCGAGAGGCCGCCTTCGAGCACGGCGTCCACATAGCGCGGCACCATGCCCACGCCGTGCGAGTCGTGGCCGCTCAGGTTGGCCATGACCAGGTTGTCGGCCACCTGAGCGGCTTCGGCTGGCGTGCTGCCGGCTTTTTCGATGATGCGCGCGACTTTGGCGCGCAGGGCTGGTGCGGAAATGGTGTGGCTCATGCTTGCTCTCTGTTGTCTGCCGGGTATGTCCGATGGGATGCCGGGACCGTCACATCACGGCCCCGACCTGCCAGGGCACGAATTCGTTTTGGCCGTAGCCGTGGCGCTCGCTCTTGGTGGGCTCACCCGAGGCGGCGGCAAGCATCATCTCGAAGATGCGCTGGCCCATCTCGGCGATGCTGACGCCGCCGTCGACGATCTCGCCGCAGTTGATGTCCATGTCCTCTTCCTGCCGCATCCACAGCGCGGTGTTGGTGGCGAGCTTGAGGCTGGGCGAGGGCGCGCAGCCGTAGGCGCTGCCACGCCCGGTGGTGAAGCAGATCAGGTTGGCGCCGCCGGCCACCTGGCCGGTGGCACTGACCGGGTCGTAGCCGGGCGTGTCCATGTAGACGAAGCCGTGCGCCTTGACGGCTTCAGCGTATTCATAGACCGCTTGCAGATTGCTGGTGCCGCCCTTAGCCACCGCGCCCAGCGATTTCTCCAGGATGGTGGTCAGGCCGCCGGCCTTGTTGCCCGGTGAGGGGTTGTTGTTCATCTCGCCGCCGTTGGCTGCGGTGTACTGCTCCCACCAGCGGATGCGCTCGATCAGCTTGTGTGCGACCTCGGGCTGCACCGCGCGGCGCGTGAGCAGGTGCTCGGCGCCGTAGATCTCGGGCGTTTCGCTCAGGATGGCGGTGCCGCCGTGCGCCACCAGCAGGTCCACCGCCGCGCCCAGCGCCGGGTTGGCGCTGATGCCCGAATAACCGTCCGAGCCGCCGCATTGCAGACCGACCACCAGATGTTCGGCGCTGCAGGGCTCGCGCCTGACGGCATTGGCTTTGGGCAGCATCTGTTCGATGAGCGCGATGCCTTTTTGCACCGTCTTGTGGGTGCCGCCGGTGTCCTGGATGTTGAACACCTGCAGGCTTTCGCCTTCGCGCAGGCTGCTGTGGGCCAGCCAGGTGTTGAGCTGGTTGGCCTCGCAGCCCAGCCCGACCACCACCACGCCCCAGAAGTTGGCGTGGCTGGCGTAGCCGGCCAGCGTGCGTTCAAGCAGCTTGAGCCCCAGCCCTTCGGTGTCCATGCCGCAGCCGGTGCCGTGCGTGAGGGCGACCACACCGTCGATGTTCGGAAAGTCGGCCAATGCCTGCGGGTTGGTGCGGCGCGAGAAATGGTCGGCAATGGCGCGAGCAGCCGTGGCCGAGCAGTTCACGCTCGAGAGCACACCGATGTAGTTGCGTGTGGCCACGCGGCCGTCAGACCGGCGGATGCCCATGAAGGTGGCCTGCTGGCGTGGCGCTTCGGGCTTGACGTCCTGGCCGATGGCGTAGTCGCGCTCGAAGTTGCCCTTTTCGGGGCCCATGTTCAGGTTGTGCACATGGACGTGCTCACCGGGCGCGATGGCCTGGCTGGCAAAACCGATGATCTGGTTGTAGCGGCGCACCGGTTCACCGGCTGCGATGGCGCGGGTGGCGACTTTGTGGCCGGGCGGCACCAGACCCCGCACGGCAACGCCGTCCACGGTGCTGCCGCTGATCAGCTGACTGCGCGCGATGACGACATCGTCGGCCGGGTGCAGGCGGATGAAAGTGCTCATGGGTTTCCTCGTGTTTTGGGCCAGCTGGCATTGAAGCGCTCGTGCGACTGGTCCATGTGGTTTTGCATGGCCTGGCGGGCGGCTTCGGCATCGCCGTTTTGCAAGGCGGTCAGGATCCGGTGGTGCTCTTCAATGGCGCTGCGCCAGGAATCGGGGGTTTCGAAATAGTCGCCCAGCCGCTCAAAAAGCGGCCCCTTGCGGGCGTCCCAGAACTGGGTCACGGTGTCCGACAGCACGGCGTTGCCGCAGGCGGCCGCCAGCGTCAGGTGAAAGGCGCGGTCGCCTTCGAGCGGCGCGCGGCCGGCATCGGCGTCGTGCTGCATCGACGCCAGCGTTTGCTGCAGGGTTCTCAGGTGTTCGGGCCGGATGGCCTGCGCGGCCAGGGCTGCGATCTCGCCCTCCACCAGGCGCCGGGCGCGGATCACTTCCAGCGGACCCCATTCGGTGGCGGCCACGGGCTGGCGCTCGGGGGCGGTGCGGGTGAGCACGTACACGCCCGAGCCGGTGCGCACTTCGACCCAGCCTTCGACTTCGAGCGCGATCAGGGCCTCTCGCACCGAGGGGCGGCTCACGCCCAGCTGGCTGGCCAGCTCGCGCTCGGCCGGCAGGCGGCTGCCAGGTGGGTATTCGCCCGCTGTGATCAGCTGGCGCAGTTGCTGCGCGATCTGCTGGTACAGGCGCTGGGCTTCAACGGCTTGGATGGGCACGGTGGATGCAGGCTCAGGGTTTGCGAGGATTGGACAAGTGGTCAGACCAATTCAGAATGCCAGCAAGTTTTCCATCCCGCATCAGGCCAAACCCTGAATGCGCCACCCCCACGAAAGGCAGCATCCGATGAGACTCCAAGGCAAACATGCGGTCATCACGGCCGCCGGGCAAGGCATCGGTCGGGCCGCCGCGCTGGCCATGGCCAAAGAAGGCGCGCAGGTCTGGGCCACCGATGTCAACGCCGAACTGCTCAAGGCTTTCGAGGGTGAGAAAAACATCCGAACGGCCAGGCTGGATGTGCTGGACAAGGCTGCCATCCAGGCCTTTGTGGCGCAGGCCGGGCGCATCGATGTGCTGTTCAACTGCGCGGGCTTTGTGCACAACGGCACCATCGAACAGGCCACCGATGCCGACTGGGACTTCGCTTTCAACCTGAACGCACGCGCGCAGTTCTGGATGATCCAGGCCGTGTTGCCGGGCATGCTGGCGCAGGGCGGCGGCAGCATCATCAACATGGCCAGCGTGTGCTCAAGCGTGCGTGGCCTGCCCAACCGCTTCATCTATGGCGCCAGCAAAGCGGCGGTGATCGGCCTGACCAAGAGCGTGGCCGCCGACTATGTGGCGCGGGGCATCCGCTGCAACGCGATCTGCCCGGGCACGGTGGACACGCCTTCGCTGCAGGACCGCATCAACGCCCAGCCCGATCCGGTGGAGGCGCGCAAGAACTTCATCGCCCGCCAGCCCATGGGCCGGCTGGCGCATGCGCACGAGATCGCACCCATCGTGCTGTTCCTGGCGTCCGACGAATCCCAGTTCGCCACGGGCAACGCGTACATGGTCGATGGCGGCATGACGATTTAAGCGGCACATTCAAGAGACACACATGAACCAACTCGACATGAAAGGCCGCCACGCGGTCATCACCGGCGGCGCCGCCGGTCTGGGCTTTGCCATTGCGCAGCGCATGCTGGCTTCGGGCGCCACAGCGACGCTGTGGGACCGCGACGAGGTGGCGCTGGCCGGTGCGGCCAAGGCACTGGGCGCGGGCGTGCAGACGGTGCAGGTGGACGTGACGCGCCACGACAGCGTGGTGCAGGCCGTGCAGCAGACCGCGCCCAAGGTGGATGTGCTGGTCAACAGCGCCGGCATCACCGGGCCCAACACGCCGCTGGTGAACTACCCGGTGGACGCCTGGCAGCAGGTGATGGCGGTGAACATCAACGGTATCTTCCATTGTTGCCGCGAGATCGTGCCGTTGATGCAAAAAGCCGACTACGGCCGCATCGTCAACATTGCCAGCGTGGCCGGCAAGGACGGCAACCCCAACGCCAGCGCCTACAGCACCAGCAAAGCCGCCGTGATCGGCATGACCAAATCGCTGGGCAAGGAACTGGCCAGCACAGGCATCCGCGTCAACTGCGTGACGCCCGCGGCCGTGAAGACTGCGATTTTTGATCAAATGACGCCCGAGCACATCCAGTTCATGCTCAGCAAAATCCCGCTGGCGCGCTTTGGTCAACCCGAGGAAATCGCCGCCATGGTGACTTGGCTGTGCACCGAGGATTGCTCGTTTTCCACCGGGGCGGTATTCGACCTCTCCGGCGGTCGCGCCACCTATTGATTGCACCCTGAGTTCATCTGAAAGGACAACATGAAACTCGTTCGTTATGGCCAACCCGGCAAGGAAAAACCTGGTCTCATCGATGCAGAAGGCAAGCTGCGCGACCTCAGTGGCGTGATCGCTGACGTCACGCCCGAGCACCTGTCCGACAAGGCCCTGGCCAAGCTGGCCAAGGTCAAGGCCGACAAACTGCCGCTGGTCAAGGGCAAGAAGCGTTTTGGTCCGCCCATCTCGCGCACTGGCAAGTTCATCGCCATCGGCCTGAACTACGCCGACCACGCGGCCGAGTCGAACATGCCGATCCCCAAGGAACCGATCGTGTTCATGAAGTCCACCACCTGCATCCAGGGGCCGGACGACGACGTGATGCTGCCCAAGGGTTCCAAAAAGACCGACTGGGAAGTCGAGCTGGGCATCGTGATCGGCACCCGCGCACGCTATGTGTCGCAAAAGGACGCGTTCAATCACGTGGCCGGCTACTGCACCGTCAACGACGTGAGCGAGCGCGAATACCAGCTCGAGCGCGGCGGCACCTGGGACAAGGGCAAGGGCTGCGACACCTTTGGCCCGATCGGCCCCTGGCTGGTCACGCGCGACGAAGTGCCCAACCCGCAGAACCTGGCCATGTGGCTGGATGTGAATGGCCAGCGCATGCAAAACGGCTCCACCAAGACCATGATCTTCGGCGTGGCCAAGCTGGTGAGCTATGTCAGCCAGTTCATGACGCTCGAACCCGGAGACATCATCACCACCGGCACCCCGCCGGGCGTGGGCATGGGCATCAAGAAGGACGGCAAACCGGCGCCGGTCTTCCTCAAGCGCGGCGACGTCATGACGCTGGGCATCGAGGGCCTGGGCGAGCAGACCCAGAAAGTGGTGGCCTTCAAGGCCTGATCGCCGATCAGGGCGTTTTCTCGGGATTTACCCTCAAATCCCGAAGAAACTGTTTGTCTGAAGCGGAAAGCGTGCAAAATAGAACGGTCGTTCTATTTTGCACGCCATGAACATCCGCAAAATCTCCTCTCACCTCAAGCTTGAACAGGCCTCGCCCGCAACGGGCAAACGAGCCCTGCTCAAAGGGCAGCAAACCAAGGCCGCCATCATCGATGCGGCACTCGGTCTGGCCTCGCAAATCGGCCTGGAAGGCTTGTCGATCGGTGCCCTGGCTGAAATCACGGGCATGAGCAAGTCGGGCGTGTTTGCCCACTTCGGTTCGCGCGAGGAACTGCAGATCTCCGTCATCCGTGAATACCACGACCGTTTCGAGGCGGAGGTGTTCTACCCCGCCATGCAGGCCCCGCGAGGTCTGCCGCGCCTGAAGGCCATGTTTGACAACTGGATGGTGCAGACCTCCAACGAAATCGACTCGGGCTGCATCTACATCAGTGGCGCGGTTGAGTTCGATGACCGCAGCGGCCCGGTGCGCGATGCCCTGGCGTCATCGGTGACCAGCTGGCAGGCCGCCGTACGCCGCGCCGTCGAGCTGGCGCAGGACGAAGCGCAGTTGATGCGCGAAGTCGATCCGCTGCAGGTGGCCTTTGAAATCCACGGCCTGATCCTGGCCCTGCATTACGAAGCCCGTTTTCTCAAGGTGCCCGGCGCAGCCGACCGCGCGCGTCAGGGCTTTGCCCGACTGCTCGAGCGTTACAGCCAGGCTGCCGGCGTTCGCCAGGCCTGAACCGTCTGACCATCTTCATTTCCCAGGAGGAACAACATGCCGATCTACAACCCGCCCCTGCGTGACATGCAGTTCGTGCTGCACGAACTGCTCGACGTGAACAGCGCCCTCAAGGCCATGCCCAAACATGCCGAGGTCGATGCCGACACCATCAACGCCGTGCTCGAAGAGGGCGGCAAGTTCGCAGCCGAAGTGGTGTTCCCGCTCAACATCTCCGGCGACCAGCAGGGCTGCCAGCTCAACCGCGACACGCACGAAGTCACGCCGCCCGATGGTTTCAAGGCCGCCTACGAACAGTACGTGGCCGGCGGCTGGCCCGCGCTCAGCTGCGACCCCGACTACGGCGGCCAGGGCCTGCCCTTTGTGGTCAACCAGTGCTTTTACGAAATGCTCAACTCGGCCAACCAGGCCTGGACCATGTACCCCGGTCTGAGCCACGGTGCCTACGAGTGCCTGCACGCCCACGGCACGCCCGAGCAGAAAGCCACCTTCCTGCCCAAGCTCACCAGCGGTGAGTGGACCGGCACCATGTGCCTGACCGAGCCGCATTGCGGCACCGACCTGGGTCTGTTGCGCACCAAGGCTGAGCCGCAGGCCGATGGCAGCTACCGCATCACCGGCCAGAAGATTTTCATCAGCGCGGGTGAGCACAACCTGGTGCCCAACATCGTGCACCTGGTGCTGGCCCGCCTGCCCGATGCGCCGCCCGGCTCCAAGGGCATCAGCCTGTTTCTGGTGCCCAAGTTCCATGTGAACGCCGACGGCTCGCTCGGGGAGCGCAACGGCATTTACTGCGGCGGTCTGGAGCACAAGATGGGCATCCACGCCAACGCCACCTGCCAGATGGTGCTCGATGGCGCCGTGGGCACGCTGGTGGGCCAGCCCAACAAAGGTCTGCAGGCCATGTTCGTGATGATGAACGCCGCCCGTCTGGGCGTGGGCAACCAGTCCCTGGGCCTGACCGAGGTGGCCTACCAGAACGCGCTGGCGTATGCCAAGGACCGCGTGCAGATGCGCTCGCTCTCGGGCGTGAAGGCACCCGGCAAGCCCGCCGACCCGATCATCGTGCACCCCGATGTGCGCCGCATGCTGCTGACCGCCAAGGCCTACGCCGAAGGCGGCCGCGCGCTGGCCTGCTACAGCGCGCTGCTGCTCGACCAGGAGCTCAACCACCCCGACGAAGCCCAGCGCAAGGACGCCGCCGAACTGCTGGCCCTGCTCACGCCCATCGTCAAGGCCTTCATCACCGACAACGGTTTCGAGGCGGCGGTGGAGTGCCAGCAGGTGTACGGCGGCCACGGCTTCATCAAGGAGTGGGGCATGGAGCAGTTCGTGCGTGATGCCCGCATCAACATGATTTACGAGGGCACCAACACCATCCAGTCGCTCGACCTGCTGGGCCGCAAGGTGCTGGGCAACAACGGCGCCACGCTCAAGAAGTTTGGCGCTCAGGTGGAGGCGTTCATCCGCGCCGAAATGGCCAACGAGGCCATGGGCGAGTTCGTCAAGCCTCTGGCCGATCTGGGTCAGAAGATCACCCAGCTGACGGGCGAAATCGGGATGAAAGCCATGGGCAATGCCGACGAGGTGGGCGCCGCTGCGGTGGACTACCTGCGCGTGGTCGGCCACATGGTCTATGGCTACTTCTGGGCCCGCATGGCCAAGGTGGCTCTCGAGAAGATCGCCCAGGCCGAAGAAGAGGCCCAGCGTCCCGACCCCTTCTATGTGGGCAAGGTACAGACGGCACGCTTCTATTTCACCCGCCTGATGCCCGAAACCTCCAGTCTGATGCGACGCATCCGCGCGGGCAGCGATGTGCTGCTGGACACCGATGCGGCGCTGGCCTGACCCCCGGAGAGAAAGCATGCGCAAGACTGTGACGATGGGTTTGCTGCTGGCGGCCGGCTGGGCGCAGGCCCAGATGAGCCCCATCGGCCTGTGGCAGAGCATCGACGACGGCAACGGCCAGCCCAAGGCCGAGATCTTGATCGCCCAGCGCCCCGACGGAGGCCTGACCGGCAAGGTGGAGCGGTCCTTGCTGGCTAACCCGGGCACCGACACGAACTGCGTGCTGTGCACCGACGACCGCAAGAACCAGCCCAAGATCGGCCTGGAGATCATCCGTGGCGGCAAGAAGGCCGAAGGCAAGGACGTCTGGGAGGGCGGCAAGATCCTCGATCCGGAAAACGGCAAGGAGTACAGTCTGCGACTGACGCCCACCGACGGTGGCCGCAAACTTGAGGTGCGCGGCTACATCGGGGCCCCTATTCTGGGGCGCACCCAGGTGTGGAACCGCATCCGTTGACCTTCATTTCCTGATTGCCATGTCCGACATCCTTCAGCACACCGACGCCGGGGTCATGACCCTGACCTTCAACCGCGTTGACAAGAAAAACTCCATCACCTCGGCGATGTACGCCCAGCTGGCCGACGGCATCGAGCAGGCGCGCACCGATGCCAGCGTGCGGGTGGTTTTGATCCAGGGGCACGAGACCATCTTCAGTGCCGGCAACGACATCGGCGACTTTCTCAACAACCCGCCTTCCACGCAGGACTCGCCGGTCTTCCGGTTCCTGCGCGGCATCGCCACCCTCGAAAAGCCGGTCATCGCCGCCGTGGCCGGTCCGGCTGTGGGCATCGGCACCACGCTGCTGTTCCATTGCGACCTGGTCTATGCCGGCGACAACGCCGCGTTTTCCATGCCTTTCGTGAACCTGGGCCTGTGCCCCGAAGCGGCGTCGAGCCTGCTGGTGCCGCGCATGTTCGGCTACCACCGTGCCGCCGAAGCGCTGCTGCTGGGCGAGCCTTTCTTTGCCGAGGCGGCGCAGGAAGTCGGCCTGGTCAACCGCGTGCTGCCGCCCACCGAGGTGAACGGTTACGCGCAGGCGCAGGCGAAAAAGCTGGCGGCCAAACCGCTGTCTTCGCTCGTCGAGACCAAGCGTCTGATGAAGGACGGCCAGCAGGCAGAAGTGCTGGCGCAGATGGCCGCCGAAGGCCAGAGTTTTGGCCGCATGCTGCGCGAGCCCGCCGCCCGTGAAGCCTTCGGCGCTTTCATGGAAAAGCGCAAACCCGACTTCAGCAAGCTCTGAGCGGCATGCCCCATCGCGCACATGCCCCGGTGGTCTTCGAGCCGGAATACCTCGAAGGCTTTCGCCAGATCTTTGAAGAAAAGATCGTCTTCAACCAGACCTTGGGTCTGAAGCTGACCCACATCGAACCGGGGCGCGTGCAGGCGCGCATCGACATGCGCGAGGCGCTGGTGGGGCACTTTGCCTACAACCGCATCCATGGCGGCGTGACCAGCGCCGTGCTCGATGCGGTGGGCAGCGCCGCCGTGATGGCCGCTGCTGCGGCCAAGCACATGGACGAGACGCCGGCCAAACGGCTGGAGCGTTTTGCCAAGCTTGGCACGATCGACCTGCGCATCGACTATTTGCGTCCGGGCATCGGTGAGTTTTTCACCATCGACGCGCATTGCCTGCGCGTGGGCTCGCGCGTGGGCACGGCGCGCATGGATTTTTGCGGTCCGGACGGCACCTTGATGTCGGCAGGGGCCGCCGCCTACATCGTCTCCTGACGCCGCTCGGGGTCAATGGCTGCGGCCGCTGCGGTACATGCCGTGGGTCTTGCGGCTGAGCACGCCCTGCGCCGCCAGTTTGTTCATGGATGGGCTGGCATGGGCGTGGGTGATGGCCAGCCCCAGCGCGTCGGCGGCGTCCTGGCGCGGCACGACCGGCAGTTGCAGCAGGCGTTTGACCATTTCCTGCACCTGCGACTTGGCTGCGCGGCCGTGGCCGGTGACGGCCTGTTTCATTTGCAGCGCGGTGTATTCGGCTACCGGCAATTCGCACGAAACGAGTGCCGTGACGCAGCAGCCGCGCGCCTGGCCCAGCATCAGCGAAGCCTGGGGGTTGACGTTCATGAAGGTGATCTCGACCGAGGCCACATCGGGCTGGTAGCGCGCGTGGATTTCGCGGATGCCGTCGTAGATGATTTTCAGGCGCGCCGGCAGGTTGCCCATTTCGCCCTTGGTGGTTTCGATCACGCCGCTGGCCACGTAGCTCAGCTTTGACCCCGTCATGTCGATGACGCCAAAGCCGGTGGTCTGAAGGCCGGGGTCGATGCCCAGAATGCGGACGGTGCTCATGGCAGCACCACGCTGTTCATGCGGCCCATGATCACTTCGGAGCGCTCTGCCAGATAGGGTGAGTTGGGCAGCTTTTCAAAATACCTGGGGCGCGGCAGCATCACCGCCAGCCGTGCGGCTTCCCAAGGGGTGAGTTGCGCGGCGGGCTTGCGAAAGTAGTGCTGCGCAGCAGCTTGGGCGCCGAACACGCCTTCGCCCCATTCGACGCTGTTGAGGTAAATCTCCAGAATCCGCCGCTTGGGCAGGCAGGTTTCCAGCATGAGGGTGATCAGCATTTCCTGGCCTTTTCGCAGCAGGTTGCGTTCGCCCGACAGGAACAGGTTTTTGGCCAGCTGCTGCGTGATGGTGGAGCCGCCGACGATCTTGGTCTGGGGCGGTTTGCCCGGGCGCTGAGCGGCCTGCCTTTCAGCACGCGCCTGCGCTTTGTTGTTCTTTTCCCAGGCTTTTTCGACCGCGTCCCAGCGGATGCCGTCATGGTTGGCAAAGAGGTCGTCTTCGGACGCGATCACGGCCCGTTGCAGGTGGCGTGAAATGTTCCCCAGGTCCTGCCAGTCCTGGCGCCAGGGCAGGCGGTGCTGGTGCAACAGGATCTGCCAGATCTGCGTGCGCTCGAAGCTGGTGGATTGCGGCGCCAGCCAGCCCATGCAGGCCACCCGCAACAGAAAGAACAGCTGCAGGCCGAGCACGGCCAGCAGGGACAGGAACAACCATTGGCGCAGGGCTTTCATGCTGTGTCAGTCCTTTCGCGGGGCCAGCATGCGGGTGCTCAGGCTGTTGTCGCGGCCAAAGCGGAAACGGCTCACCACGACAATCTGGTCGGCTTGCTGTCGCATGCGCGCACTGAAGGGGCCAAAGGGGGCCGTGCCGCGCACGATGGCTGCCGCCCTTTCGTCGAGCAGGGGGGTGCCCGAAGGTTCGGCGATGTCGGTGGACAACAAGCGCCCCTGGCTGTCGATGGTGATGACCATGACCAGTTCGCCGTAGAGTTTCTGGCCGTCAACCTGCGGAAAGTGCTCGGTGCCCCGCAGTTCGATGTTCCGGCGCAACTGGTCGTAATAGAGGGCGTAGGGCGTTTCCTGCGTGGCCGGGCTGATGAAGCGCTTGCGCGGAGCGCCTTGCGTGGCCTGCACCCTTTGCTCGATCACGGCCAACTGGCGCGAGAGCCGCTGCTTGCGTTGCTCGCGTGCGTCATCGCGGGGTGTCTGCGGGATATGGCCCCGGTCCTGCTCCTGCAACTGGGCCAGCTCCTGCTTGAGCACGCTCAGCAGCACCATCTGCTGCATTTTCAGGGCCTGGATCTGGCGCTGCGCCGGGGTCATGTCCGCGCCTTCGTCTTCGATGGCTTGCGCGGGCAGCGGCGAAGACGAGAGCATGACCTGAGGGGTGTCTCCGCCACCGGCAAGCCGGTTCTGAGCCAGGGCCTGGGGTTTGTCGGGGCTGTCCTGGCTGCTGGCGTTGACCAAGGTGATTTCCAGCGGGGTGTCCTGGAACACGCGCTGGTAAGCCTGCGGCGCCGCCAGCCGCAGCGTCAGCAGGCTCAGGTGGATGAGCAGGGACAGGCCCAAAGTCCACAGCAGCAGGCGGTGCGACTGGAGGCTGGCGGTCATCGCGGGCTGGCGCATGGGCGGGCGGGTTCAGCCTGCCGGCGCTGCGGGCTCGTTGAGGTCCACCGCAATCTGCAACGGACCGGCGTTGTCCAGATCGTCTTCTTCGCCTTCAGCTGGGGCGTCGGCTTCGGGTGAGGCTTGTGTTTGCAGCTGTGCAATGACCGTGCCGCCCATATCCAGGGCCATCAGGTCGATGTCGCCGAGCCGCACGCGCACCTTGGCGCCGCGCGGCAGGCCCTGCGCGCCCATCACGGTGAAGACCAGTGGCAGGGTTTCGGCGCGCACCAGCCAGGCGCCGCCGCCGGCTTCCTTGACGAGCGCGGCGTCGAGCTCGGTGATGCCCTGCTGCTGCAGGTGGCGCAGCGTCCAGTAGCGCTCCATGCCCGACTGCACACCGTTGTAGCCGCTGTAGGCGGCGTCAAAGGCGCTGATGATGGAGAAGAGTTCGGCGTCTTTGGGCTTGAAGGGGGCGGCCAGCGCCGCCGTGGCGCCGTGGCGTGCACACGCGATGATCTGCCACTGGTTGACCAGGTCGGTGTAGCGGCGCAGCGGCGAAGTGCTCCAGGCGTAGCTGGGCACGCCAATGCCCGCGTGCGGCAGTGCCTTGGTGCCCATGCGCACCTTCACGCCCGGTGCCAGGCTGGCCTGACTGCGGTAGATGCCGGGCACGCCCAGCTGGGCCAGCCACTGGCCCCAGGTGCTGTTGGCCAGGATCATGGCCTCGGCCACCATCAAATCGAGTGGCGCGCCGCGCTGGCGCACGCCGATGACGACGGTCTCCTCGCCGGTGGGCGGGGTGTCGTTGCTGGCGCGGTCGAGCTTGAAGCTGTAGTCCGGGCGGTTGAAGGTCTCTGGCTTGCCGCGCACCTCTTCGCGCCGCGCCTTGAGCGTCTGTGCCAGGCGCCAGAAAAAGGCCAGCGTGGCCCGGCTCACGGGCACGTCGGCGTGGTCGGTGTTGTCTTCGCCTTCGAGCCACTCGCGGGTGATGCGGTCGTCGAGCTGATCGTGGCGCAGGTTGACCTGGATCGGGACGCGCTCCAGGCGGGTTTCGGTCTTCTGGACTTCCAGGTCGGCTTCGCTGAAGCTCACATACAGCGACACCGCAGGACACGCCTGACCTTCGCTCAGGGTGTAGTTCTGCACCACGCTGTCGGGCAGCATGGTGATCTTGTAGCCCGGCATGTACACGGTGGACAGGCGCTGGCGGCCGACCTGGTCGATCGGGCTGCCCGGCTGCACGGCCAGGCCGGGCGCGGCGATGTGGATGCCCACGGTGACGGTGCCGGTGCCCAGTCCCTGCAGCGAGAGCGCGTCGTCGATCTCGGTGGTGTGCGAGTCGTCAATCGAGAAGGCTTGCACATCGGCCAGCGGCAACTCGTCGGTGATGGCCGGTGCCTGCAGGTTGGGAAAGCCCGTGCCCTTGGGGAACCAGTCGAACAAAAAGCGTTGCCAGTGGAAGTCCCAGGGCGAGTCGATGGCGCCGGCATCCTGCAGCAGTGCCAGCGGTGCTTTTTGGCTGGCCTTGCTGGCATCCACCACGGCCTTGTATTCGGGCGCGTTCTTGTCGGGCCTGAACAGGATTTTGTAGAGCTGCTCGCGCACCGGTTGGGGGCACTGGCCGTTCACCAGATCCTGTGCCCAGGATTCGATCTGGGCCTGGACCTGTTTTTTCTTCTCGATGGCGGCCAGCGCCTGTTGCACGATCTCGGCCGCTGCCTTGCGAAAACGCCCTTTGCCGGCGCGGCGGAAGTAATGGGGCGCTTCAAACAGGCGCAAAAGTGCTGCGGCCTGCTGAACGGGTGTGGGTCCGGCCGAGAAATAGTCGGCGGCGAGGTCGGCAAAGCCGAATTCCTCTTCGGGGGCGAATTCCCAGGCCAGATCGAGTTCGATGGTTTGTGCCAGCGCACCGGCCTCGGCCAGCAAGGCGGCGGGGGCGGGCTTGTCGAACTTGAGCAGCATCTGCGCTGCCTTGAGCTTGACCCGTTTGCCGGAGTCCAGCTCCACCTGCGCCGAGGCTTCGGCCTCCTGCATGACCCTGCCGGCCATGAATTTGCCGGCTTCTTCAAATAGAACGTACATGGGGCGCGATTGTCCCATGCCGGCCCGGCAGCCCGCGGGTCAGGCCAGATGCAGGAATTGCAGGATTTCGGGAATGAATTCGTCAAATTCGCTGATGGCGTGGTCACTGCCCTCGAGCAGCCGAACCCGGTCGTAACCGTAGGCCGCCCGCATTTCACGCCAGTCCAGCACTTCGTCGCCTTTGGCGATCACGGCCAGCGTGGGGGGCTGCACGGTGGCCGGGGTGGCTTCGAGCGTGCGCAGCTCGTCGATGAAGCCCGCGTCGAAATGGATGCGCTGGCCCGGGTCGTGCCAGGCCGGGTGCTCGCCAATGTAGCCGGCCAGGTCGCGCGCCGGGTGCACCGCGGGGTTGAGCAGCACCACCGGGCAGCCGGTCTGGCGGACCAGTACGTGGGCGTAAAACCCGCCCAGCGAGGAGCCTAGAACGGCCATGCGTTCCTGGGGCCAGTCGGCAATCCCTTGCCGGATCAGGGCCATGGCCTGTGCCGGCGAGGGCGGCAGCTGCGGACACCACCAGTGCGGCGTTTCGGGCAGGGAGGCCGCGGCGCGCGCCATGCGCTGCGCCTTGAACGATTGCGGCGACGAACGAAAGCCGTGGAGGTACAGCAGGTGGGTGGGCGGCAAGGTCATGGCCGGATCGTAAGCGACGCCTGCGGCAGGGCCGGGGGATAATTCGCCCCCATGGTTGCGGTGATTCAAAGAAACAGCCTCTGGCGGCGTTTTCTCCATCTGGTGGACGGGTTCGATGGCCCGCTGGCGTTTGCCGTGTTTTTGCTCGCCTGCGCGGGCATGACGGTGATGTATTCCTCGGGTTTTGACCACGGCACGCGCTTTGTCGACCATGGCCGCAACATGCTGATTGCCGGCTTCATCATGTTTGTGGTGGCCCAGATCCCGCCCCAGAAGCTCATGAGCCTGGCGGTGCCGCTTTACGTTGTCGGGGTGGCGCTGCTGCTGGCGGTGGCGCTGTTCGGCATCACCAAAAAGGGCGCACGGCGCTGGGTCAATCTGGGGGTGGTGATCCAGCCCAGCGAAATTCTCAAGATCGCCATGCCCTTGATGCTGGCCTGGTGGTTCCAGAAACGCGAGGGTCAGTTGCGGCCGCTGGACTTTCTGGTGGCGGGTGTGCTGCTGGCCTTGCCCGTGGGCCTGATCATGAAGCAGCCTGACCTGGGCACCTCCTTGCTGGTGCTGGCCGCCGGGCTGTCGGTCATCTTCTTTGCCGGGCTCAAGTGGCATTGGATCCTGCCGCCGGTGCTGCTGGGGGCGGTGGGCCTGATGGTGCTGGTCATCATGGAGCCGACCTTGTGCGCCGACGGCGTGGACTGGAAGGTGCTGCACGAATACCAGCGCCAGCGCATCTGCACTTTGCTGGACCCGACCCGCGACCCGCTGGGCAAGGGCTTTCACATCATTCAGGGCATGATCGCGATTGGCTCGGGTGGCTTCTGGGGCAAGGGCTTCATGCAGGGCACGCAGACGCACCTGGAGTTCATCCCCGAGCGCACCACCGACTTCATCTTTGCGGCCTATGGTGAAGAGTTCGGTCTGATGGGCAACCTGCTGCTGACCGCGGCTTTTGTGTTCCTCATTTTCCGGGGGCTGCGCATTGCCAGCGAAGCGCCCACGCTGTTCACCCGTCTGCTGGCGGGCAGCATGAGCGTGATCTTCTTTGTCTATGCCTTCGTCAACATGGGCATGGTCAGCGGCATCTTGCCGGTGGTGGGGGTGCCGCTGCCTTTCATCAGCTACGGCGGCACGGCCATGGTCACGCTGGGGCTGGCGCTGGGCATCCTGATGTCGGTGGCCCGGTCCAAGCAGCTGGTGCAGACCTGAAGCTTGCAAAACCCGGTCCGGCAAGGGCCGGCGCCGCTGCCTACAATGGCTGGCATGATTTCACGCGAACCCACCCTTGAACGCCTGGCCACTGCCAAGTCCTTGCTGCTCGAACCTTTTGGCCTGGACGAAACCCACCTGAGCCGTGCCCTGGCCGCAATCAAGGCGCACCAGGTCGACGACGCCGACCTGTACTTCCAGTACACCCGCTCGGAGGGCTGGAGCCTGGAAGAAGGCATCGTCAAGACCGGCAGCTTCAGCATTGATCAGGGCGTGGGCGTGCGTGCGGTGGCGGGCGAGAAAACCGCTTTTGCCTATTCCGACGACATCTCTGAAGCCTCGCTGATGGACGCGGCCACCACGGTGCGCGCCATCGCCTCGGCGGCGCAGAACAAACGCAGCAAGGTGCCTGCCCGCAAGGTGTCGGCCAGCCGCTCGCTCTACCCCTCGCTGGACCCGATGTCCACGCTCGACAGCACGGCCAAGGTCAAGCTGCTCGAAAAGGTGGAAAAGCTGGCCCGCGCGCGCGACCCGCGCGTGGTGCAGGTGATGGCCGGTCTGGCCACCGAATACGATGTGGTGCTGGTGGCGCGCGCCGACGGCACGCTGGCGGCCGATGTGCGTCCGCTGATCCGCCTGTCGGTGTCGGTGATCGCCGAGCAGAACGGCCGCCGCGAGGCCGGCAGCAGCGGCGGCGGCGGGCGCTTTGGTCTGGCGTATTTCGACGATGCGCTGGTCGAGACCTATGTTGACGAAGCCGTGCATGCGGCCCTGACCAACCTGGACGCGCGCCCCGCGCCGGCTGGCGAGATGACCGTGGTGCTGGGCCCGGGCTGGCCCGGTGTGCTGCTGCACGAGGCGGTGGGTCATGGCCTGGAGGGCGACTTCAACCGCAAGGGTTCGAGTGCGTTCAGTGGCCGCATTGGTCAGCGCGTGGCCGCCAAGGGCGTGACGGTGCTGGACGACGGCACGATCGCCGACCGCCGCGGCTCGCTCAATGTGGACGACGAGGGCCACGCCAGCCAGAAGAATGTGCTGATCGAGGACGGCATCCTGCGCGGCTACATCCAGGATTCGATGAACGCCCGCCTGATGGGTGTCAAGCCCACCGGCAACGGCCGTCGCGAGAGCTACGCCCATGTGCCCATGCCGCGCATGACCAACACCTACATGCTGGGCGGCGACAAGGACCCGCAGGAGATCGTGGCGAGCATCAAGAAAGGCCTGTACGCCACCAACTTCGGCGGCGGTCAGGTCGACATCACTAGCGGCAAGTTCGTGTTTTCGGCCAGCGAGGCTTACTGGGTCGAGAACGGCAAGATCCTCTACCCGGTCAAGGGCGCCACGCTGGTGGGCAGCGGTCCCGAGTCGCTCAAAAAAATCAGCATGATCGGCAACGACATGCGTCTGGACTCCGGCGTGGGCACCTGTGGCAAGGAAGGCCAGAGCGTGCCGGTGGGCGTGGGGCAGCCCACCTTGCGCATCGATGGCCTGACGGTGGGCGGCACCGTCTGACGCTTGCAAGCCCGCCGGATCAGCTGCCGGTCTGGGCCTGCTGGCGCAAGGCGGTCTTGATCACCTTGCCATTGGCGTTGCGCGGCAGCGGCCCCTCCAGCCAGGTCCAGTTGTCCGGCACCTTGTAGTCGGCCAGGTGGGTTTTGCACCACTGCGCCAGTGCCGCCTGCAAAGCCGTGTGGCTGCTTTGTCCGGGGGCGTATATGAAGGCGTGGGTGCGCTCGCCCAGGACCGGACAGGGCACGCCCACGGTCGCTGCTTCCTGCACTTCGGGGTGGGCCATCAGGCAGTTTTCCACTTCGACCGAAAACACCTTGTAGCCGCCACGGTTGATCATGTCCTTCTTACGGTCGTGCACCTGCAGGAAACCGTTGTCGTCGAGGGTGCCGATGTCTCCCGACTTCCAGTAGCCGTCCTGAAAGCCTGCGGCCGTGGCCTGCGGGTTATCCCAGTAACCGGGCACCACCATCGGGCCGCCAATCCACACCTCCCCGCTGTGACCTGCCGGCAGGTCGTGGCCGTCCTCGTCGACCACCCGCACCTGTGCGCAAGGCAGGGCAATGCCCACTTTGTCGACCTGCGTCGATCCGGGGGGAGTCAGTGTGGTGGGTGAGGTGGTTTCGGTGGCGCCATAGGCGTTGAACAGCCGGATTTCAGGGCACTGTTCCCGCAAGGCCGCAATGGTGGCCGGCGGCATGGGGGCGCCGCCAAAACCGGCCAGCCGCCAGGACGACAGATCGCTCGCCGCCAAGGCAGGTTCACGCAGGCACAGCGCGTACATGGCCGGGACCATCAGGCTGTAGGTGATGCGCTGCTTTTCGAGCACTTGCAGGCAGGCCGCAGCCTTGAATTCGCGCAGCATCACGGTGCATCCGCCCACACCCGCCATGGCCAGCACGATGGCAACCAGACCCGTGACATGGGAGGCCGGGACGGCCAGCAGGGCGCGGTCGTTCGGCGTCAACCCCAGCGCATGCCGGTAATGCAAGACGGAGTGCACCAGGTTGAGGTGCGTGAGCATGGCCCCCTTGGGACGACCGGTGGTGCCGGAGGTGTAGAGGATGACGGCCACCGATTCTTCGGATGGTGTGGCCAGCCCGTGCCAGGGTGCATGCGCCAGCAACGCTGGTCCGCTGGTCCAGCCCGGCAGGGGCTCAACTGCCTGTGAGGGGCCTTCCATGCACACCAGGATGCGCGCGGCTGAACTGGTTTGTGCCTCATGCCAGCGGACCATCTGCTGCGCATCCGCAATGAGGGCGCTCGCCTGGCATTGCGCCAGGATGTAGGCGATGCCCGGCGGGGCCTCCCGGGTGCTCACGGGGACCGCCACGGCGCCCAGGCGAATGAGGGCCAGCAGCGCGATGACGAAGCCCGCGTGGTTGCCCATCAGCAGCACCGCCCTGTCACCGCTGCGCAGACCCTGGGTATGGAGCCCTTCGGCAAAGCGGGCGCTCAGTTCATGCAGGGCCTGCCATGTCAGTTGTTGTTCGCCGTCCACCAGTGCCACATGGTCCATGCGGTCAGCGGTCGCGGTGTCGATCAGTGCGCCCAGATGCTGCGGTCGCTCGCTGTAGCAGAGCATGCGGCGACCATCGAAATGGCTTTCTGGCTGCAGCAAGGCCTGGGGCCAGCGTGCGTCGGCCTTCAGGCTGTCTCGGGTGCTCATGGCAGGTTGGCACCCCGTTCGATCACGATTTCGGTGTCGAGCAGGTTGCGCGAGTGGTTCAGGTCGGACTGGCTGATGAGCACCGAAAGGCCCGTCCCGCGCAAACTGCCCACGACTTCGGACAGCCGTTGTGAAAGTGCGGGCGCCACGCCCTCAAAAGGTTCGTCCAGCAGCAGCAGCCTTTGGCCAATCGTCAGGGCGCGCGCCAGTGCCACCAGCTTTTGCTGGCCGCCCGACAGCAGCAGGGCTTTGCGCGCACGCATGGGCACCAGTTCGGGCAGCACCTGGTAGATGAATTCCAGCCGTTCCTTGAGTTTCAGGGCGGGCTGCATCCACAAGGGCAGGCAGATGTTTTCTTCCACCGTCAGTTCAGGCACCAGGCCGCGGTCTTCGGGCATGTAGCCAATGCCCAGCATGGCGCGCTCGTGCGACGGCAGCGCCTGCAGGTCGGTGCCGTTGAAGCTGAGTTGCCCGCCCTGCATGGGCAGGTGGCCCATGAGGGTGCGCATGACGGTGGTCTTGCCCGCGCCATTGCGTCCGATCAGTCCCACCATCTGCCCGGCTTCGATGCGCAGCGAAAACTGCCGCAGGACTTCCACGTTCTGGATGGAGACCCGGGCCGACTGGAGTTCGAGGAGTGGGCTGGAGTTCATGCGTGTGCCTCGATGGAGTGACTCGACAGGCCCGTCACGTGCTGCTGCACTTGCGGGTCGGTGATGACGCTTTCGGCTTGGCCATCGGCAATCACGCGCCCGCTGTAGAAAGCGACGACCCGTGTGGCATAGCGGCGAACGATGTCCATGTCGTGTTCGACAAAGATCACGCTGACCTGTTCGGGGCCGCTTTCGATGGCCTGGATCACGGTGTCCATGGTCGAAAATTTTTCATCGGCGCTCACGCCGCTGGTGGGTTCGTCGAGCAGCAGCAACCGGGGTTGTCCGGTCAGGGCCATGGCGATGTCGAGCAATTTCCTCACGCCGCCGGGCAGCTCCCGCACCAGGCGACCGGCCTGCGACTGGAGGCCAAAGCGCCGCAGGATCTCGTGGCTTTCGGCAACGCTTTGCGCATCGTGCGCAGGGCTGAAGAAGTGGCGGCTGCCCCGGTTGGCGTGCAAGGCGGCGAGCATGTTGTCGAGCACGCTCATCTGCAGGTACAGCTGCGGGATCTGAAAGGAGCGGGCCACACCCCGGCGGGTGATCTCGCGGGGCGAGCGCTGCGTGATGTCTTCGCCTGCGAGCAGGATGCGGCCGGCGCTGGGCTTGAGGTAGCCCGTGATCATGTTGACAAAGGTGGTCTTGCCCGCGCCGTTGCTACCGATCAGGCACAGGCGCTCGCCCGACTGGATGTCGATGTTGACGTCGGCTGCGGCCACCACGGCACCGAAAGTGCGCTGCAGGCCCTGGGCGGAGAGCACGGGCAAACCTGGGGTTGGAGTGTTCATGTCTGGACTTTTCGCCATGGGTGATCAGGTGCGTGCGGCTTTGGGGCGCGATTGCATGAGCGATCCGAGACCCTCGGGCAGGAATCGGATGACCAGCAACAGAAAAAGCCCCAGCGCGAATTGCCAGGTGTTGGGGAAGTAGGCGCTCGAGAACGAGCGCACCAACTCGAGCACGAACGAGCTGACCAGAATGGCCAGCACGCTGTGTTGCCCGGCCAGGATGGCCACAAAGACAAATTCACCCGATGTGGTCCAGTAGGCAAAGTTCGGTTCGATGTGGCCCAGCGCCAGCACCGACAACACGCCACCCACACCGCCCAGGAAAGCGGCGATCACGTAATTCCAGGCCACCACATTGACCACCGAAGAGCCCAGGTATTCGACGCGCAGCTCGTTTTCGCGCACGGCCAGAGACAGCAGCCCCCGCGATGAATTGCAGTACAGGCGCACCAGGGTCGCCAGCAGGCAGGTGAAGAAGGCCGTGACGCCCCACAGCAGCATCTCGGGGCGCTGCTCGGGCGCCGTCATGCCCAGCAAGGTGGGGCGCGAAACGTTGAACCCGTCCGAGCCACCCAGAGAGTCGGTTTTCATCAGGATGCCGTAGAGCACCATCGACAGCGACAGCGACAGCATGGCGAAAAAGATGCCGCGGTAGCGCGCCAGCAAGGGCGCAAAGGGCGCAGCCACCAGCAGTCCGGCCACGCCGCCCAGGGTGCACAGCAGCAAGGCATCGCGAATCCCGAGGTGGTTGAAGGCCAGTGCGGCGGCATAACCGCCGGCAGCGAAAACCAGTCCTTGCCCGAAGGGCACCACGCCGCTGCGCATCATGATCAGGATGCCCAGCGACACCAGGCCATTGGCCAGTGCCAGGGTGGCCAGCGAAATCATCCACTTGGGCGAGAGGTAACCGAAAGCGAGCAGCAACACAAAGGCCATCGCTGCGGTAGTCAGCAGACGTGTGGCCGAGAGTTTCGGGAAGTAGGGGGTTGGAGTGCTCATGCCTCAGATCTTTCGTGCCTGGGTGCGCTGGAACAGCCCCTCTGGCTTGAACACCAGGATGGTCGCCATCACCACGTAAATGCTGAACAGCTCTGCCGGCGGCCAGATGTGCACCGATGCCGCGCGTGCCAGGCCCACCACCAGGGCGCCGATGGCGGCGCCCTCGATGCTGCCGAGACCGCCGATGATGACCACGGCAAAGCTGGTGATGATCACGCCCACGCTCAGGCCGGGCTGGACCGAGATCATGGGCGCCGTCAGCGCACCGCCCACCGCAGCCAGAAAGACGCCCGCCGTGAAGGCGCCGGTATAGATGCGTGACACCTTGACCCCCATGCTGGATGCCACCTCGGCGCTGTGGATCACGGCCGTGACGATCTTGCCCTTTCGGGTGTGGTTGAGCACCCACCAGGTGATCACGCCGCAGACCACGGCCACGCCGATCAGCAGGACGTCGTAGCCCACATAGCTCAAGGCGCCCAGCTGGATGTTGCCGAAGGCCTGGTAGGTGTCCGACACGTAATAGGGATTGACGCCCCAGATCATCTTCATGACGTCTTCGAGCATCAAAAACAGGGCGTAAGTGACCAGCACCAGCAGGACTTCATCGCGTCCATAGAACATGCGCAGCAGGCCCCGCTCGGTCAGGGGGGCCACCAGCGCAGCCACGCCCACGGCGGCCATGACCAGCGCGACCACGCCCAGCGCTGGCGACACCTGCATCGACAGCACCCAGCCGACCAGGCTGGCGCCTGCGTAGGCGCCCACCGCGTAGAAGCTGCCGTGGGCGATGTTGAGGATTTTGAGAACGCCGAACACCAGCGTCAGGCCCAGGGCCACCACAAACAGCCAGGAGGCGTAAGTGATCCCGTCGAAAAGGATGGTCAGCAGCAGGTTCATGCTTGCCCAGATCTGAAAAGGTGCCCGCAAAGGGCAGAGGGTGGCAGGGGGCGACGAAGGCCGCCCCCTGATTTTTGGGAAGTTGCGTTACCGGTCCGTGATCAGCACTTGGCGCCGGCAAAGCCCGCCTTCATCCAGTCGTCCGACTTCATGTTGGCTGGCGGGTTCACGCACTCGGCCGGGAAGCGCTGGATGTCCTCGATGACCACCATCTTCTTGGCAGCGTCCCAACGGGTGCGGCCAATGGCGGTTTCCTGCGTGGCCTGGTGGCCGTTGCCCAGCGTCATGCTGATGGTGCCTCCGGGCGAGGGCCAGCTCGAACCGCGCAGTGCGGCGGCCAGTTGCTCGGTGTTGGGCTTTTTGCCGCCGTTGGCGGCCATGGCTTTTTCAACGGCCATTTTCAGGCCCATGAGCGCTTGAGCCATGCGGTAGGACGGCTGGGCAGGGTAGTTTTTCAGTTCCTTGCTGTGCAGGTCAAACCACCAGTCGTTGAGCGCGGACTTGGGCGACATCAGGCCGTAGGCACCGCGAGCGCCAATGATGGCGCCGTTGGGGAATTTCTCGCCCATCGGGATCAGCACATGGTCTGCCGCAGAAAACACCGGGGTCTGTTTCTGGAACACGCCACGCGCGCCGGCTTGCAGGATGAATGCCTGCAGGTCACCGCCCCAGAGGCTGGAGTGCACAACGTCTGCCGGACGGCTCATGAGCGCCGAGATCTCGGTGCCGTATTGGCCGGCGCCAAACTTGGGCAGCAGGTCTGCCTGGGGCTTGGCGCTGGGGTAGAGCTGCTGCATCGACAGGATGAAGTCGGCTTTGCTGTCCTGGCCCCAGGCGTAGTCCTGGTTGATGAGGTTGAAGGTGTCGACCTTGATGTTGCGCGCTTTGAGATAGCGGGCCAATGCCACGTTGTCCATGGTGGCGTGTGAGGCCGTGCGGAAGACGTAGTTGTATTTGCCGTCTTCGAAGATGCGAGGGGTTCCGCAATCGTAGAGGATGAGGAACTTCTTGAGTTCCTCGGCCACAGGGGCCACGGCCAGGCAGTCGCCCGAGCCCACATAGCCGACCACTGCATCGACCTTGTCGCGGTCGTAGAGCGTGCGCAGCTCCTGGACCTGCTTGGTGGCGCCACCCGCTTCGTCCACGTAAACGGCCTCGATTTTCATGCCGCCAAAGCCGGGCTTGTTGTAAGGCGCGGGTGCAGTCCCCTTGTTGAACTGGTCAATCAGCAGCTTGCCGGCATTCACGGCAGGAACGCCAAAGCTCTCGGCCGCTTGGCCGGAGAGAAAACTCACAACGCCAATCTTGAAACTTTCCTGCGCCAGCGCTGGCCAGGCGGCCAGAGACACTGCTGCCGCCAGAACGGCCTTGTGCCAGGTTTTGCGGCGCGAGCTTACGGTTTTCGGGGACATGGATTTCTCCTGTGAGGATGGCGACAGCCGGTCGCTTTGCGGTTGAACAGATGACCCGATTGCCTGTCTGTTTGCGCTGCACTGTCGCCCAGCTCTTCAAACGCTTTCATAGTGTTTCCACCAGTAAGCTGTCCCGCTGGCGGCACCAGCCTGGCCGGGCTGTCGAGGGCGCGACATGGGGCGGCCTCCGGTTTTTTCTGACCAGACGCCAACTTGTGATACATTGATCTTCATGTCTTCGCGCGTCGCTTTTTACTTTTTTTACTTTTGGTTCTCGGTCCCCGGCGGACGAGAGGCGAACGCGTAAGCACCCGAACACCTCACACCCAACCGCCGGAGCCCCAAAGCCCGGCGGTTTTTTTTCACCTGTTTCAAACCTTCATTTCAAAACACAAGGAGCCCTTGATGAACGCCAAAGCCACCTCTGACGCCTGGCAGCAGCATCCCGCAGACCGAACCGGCCAGACCGACGACGAACGCATCAAGGACATCACCGTGCTGCCTCCGCCGGAGCACCTGATGCGCTTTTTCCCGATCGCCGGCACGGCGGTGGAAAAGCTCATCGCCCACACCCGCAAAACCATCCACCACATCCTGCACGGGCGCGATGACCGACTGCTGGTCATCATCGGGCCCTGCTCGATCCACGACCCGGCCGCAGCGCTCGAATACGCCCGCCGCCTCAAGCCGCTGCGCGACAAATACGCCGACACGCTCGAAATCGTGATGCGCGTCTATTTCGAAAAGCCCCGCACCACCGTGGGCTGGAAGGGGCTGATCAACGACCCCTACCTCGACGAGAGCTACCGCATCGACGAAGGCCTGCGCATTGCGCGCCAGCTGCTTATCGAGATCAACCGTGCGGGTCTGCCAGCGGCCAGTGAATTCCTGGATGTGATCTCGCCGCAGTACATTGGTGACCTGATCAGCTGGGGCGCCATTGGTGCGCGCACCACCGAGAGCCAGGTCCATCGCGAACTGGCCTCGGGTCTGTCGGCACCGATCGGTTTCAAGAACGGCACCGACGGCAACATCAAGATCGCCACCGACGCCATCCAGGCCGCCGCCCGCGGCCACCACTTCCTGTCGGTGCACAAGAACGGCCAGGTCGCCATCGTGCAGACCCAGGGCAACAAGGACTGCCACGTGATCCTGCGCGGCGGCAAGGCACCGAACTACGACGCCGAGAGCGTGACTGCGGCCTGCAAGGAGCTGGAGGCTTCCAAATTGCCGGCCACGTTGATGGTGGATTTCAGCCATGCCAACAGCAGCAAGCAGCACAAAAAACAGGTCGAAGTGGCCAGTGACATTGCGGGCCAGATCGCTGGCGGCTCACGTCAGGTGTTCGGCGTCATGGTCGAAAGCCATCTGCACGAAGGCGCCCAGAAGTTCACGCCGGGCAAGGACGATGTGGGTGCGCTGGAATACGGCAAGAGCATCACCGATGCCTGCATTGGCTGGGACGACAGCGAGCAGGTGCTGCAGGTGCTGTCGGATGCAGTGAAGGCGCGCCGCAGCCTTTGATGCGGGCTCAGGCTGAGGGTGGCGCGATCTGGAATTCGCGCCACAGCAGGTACAGGCCGCTGGCCACCACCACGCCGGCGCCCAGCAGCACGGCCTGATCGGGCACCTGGTCGAAGACCAGCCAGCCGCCCAGCGTCATGTACAGGATTTGCTGGTACAGAAACGGCCCCAGCACGGCGGCCGAGGCAAAGCGGTGGGCCTGCGCCGCGAAATAGTGGCCTGCTCCGCCGCTCAAACCTGCCACTGCGAGCATCAGCCACTGCCAACCGCTGCTCGGCGTCTGCCATGCCCATAACGCAAAGGGCGTGAGCACGGCGGTGGACACCATGGCCGATGCCAGTTGCATGCTGGCCGGATGTTCGCTGCTGGCCAGGTGGCGGGTGAGCAGATTGAACAGGGCGTACAGGATGGCGTTGCCGAGGGTCAGCAGCATGGCCGGATGGAAAGCCTGTGTGCCCGGCCGGATGATGACCAGCACACCGGCAAAGCCCAGCGCGATGGCGATCCAGCGCTGCGCATCGAGCCGTTCTCCAAGCCACCAGGCCGACAGCACCGCGATCAGGATCGGCACGGAAAACTGCATGGCGCCGGTTTCTGCCAGTTGCAGGTATTGCAGGGCCCAGAAATTCAGGCCTGTCATGGTGGCCAGCATCACGCCGCGCAGCAGTTGCAGCTGGGGATGGCGCCAGCGCACCAGTTCCCAGCGCATGCTCGGGGCAAAGATGGCCACTGAAAACAGCGAATGCGTCAAAAAGCGCAGCCAGACCACCTGCAGCACCGGCAGGCTCAGCACCAGCCATTTGGCCGCCGTGTCCAGCATCGCAAAACACAGTGTGGTCAGCGTGACCAGTCCGATGCCGATGCGACGGTGGCGGGCGTTGTTCTTGAGCATGTGGCTCAGGCAGGTTGCAGGGCTTGCAACAGGCGGGTGTGGATGCCGCCAAAGCCGCCGTTGCTCATGCACAGCAGGTGGTCGCCCGGCTGGACTTGTGCCAGCACCTGGGCAATCACCTCCTCGATGTTGGTGCCCACTTGCGCGCGCGCACCCATCGGCTCGAGGGCTGCTGCGGCATCCCAGCCCAGACCGCCCGAGTGGCAAAACGCCAGATCGGCTTCTTCGAGGCTCCAGGGCAGCTGGGCTTTCATGGTGCCCAGCTTCATGGTGTTGCTGCGGGGCTCGAAGATGGCCAGGATGCGGGCATCGCCCACCTGCCGGCGCAGGCCGTTGACGGTGGTGCGGATGGCGGTGGGGTGGTGGGCAAAGTCGTCGTAGACGGTGATGCCGCGCACGGTGCCGCGCACTTCCATGCGGCGCTTGACGTTTTCAAAGCTGGCCAGCGCACGCGCCGCATCAGACGGTTTCACGCCCACATGTTCGACGGCCGCGATGGATGCCAGCGCATTGAGCTGGTTGTGCACACCACCGATAGCCCACTGCACCTCGGCCACGGGTTTGCCGGCCTGCAGCACCTTGAACCGCCAGGGTTCGCCCTCGGCCACAAAGTCGCTGACGGCCGAACCAAACGTGCGCACCTCGCTCCAGCAGCCCTGGCCCAGCACGCGCGTGAGGCTTTCTTCCAGACCGTTGACCACCACCCGGCCCGAACCGGGCACGGTGCGCACCAGGTGGTGGAACTGGCGCTCGATGGCGGCCAGGTCGTCAAAAATGTCGGCGTGATCGAACTCGAGGTTGTTGAGGATGGCCGTGCGCGGGCGGTAGTGCACGAACTTGCTGCGCTTGTCGAAGAAGGCGGTGTCGTACTCGTCGGCTTCGATCACGAAATACTTCCCCCCGCCGAGGCGCGCCGAGACGCCGAAATTCAGGGGCACGCCGCCGACCAGAAAGCCGGGCTGCAGACCGGCCTGCTCCAGTACCCAGGTGAGCATGGAGGTGGTGGTGGTTTTGCCATGGGTGCCGGCCACGGCCAGCACATGCTTGCCCTGCAGCACATGC
>JACCEA011211530.1_pt1 | contig 43576 bp, 40 predicted proteins | sample 7449851 | NCBI WGS metagenome assembly JACCEA01 (sample SAMN15323453, study PRJNA562643) | freshwater metagenome | isolation source: river surface water | place: USA:Blue River Watershed | collected 2017-08-18 | reverse complement strand
GTCCGGCTGGACGGTCGCCGTGGCCACCAATCAGTCAGGACTGGCCCGCGGCTTTTACGATGAAGCCACGCTGCAAGCCATGCATGCACGTCTGCGAGCGCTGGTCGCGGAGCAGGGCGGTGAACTCGGCTTGATTGTGCATTGCCCACACGGCCCGGATGATAACTGCAGCTGTCGCAAGCCCTTACCCGGCATGTTGATGGCGATCGCCGAGCATTATCAGGCGCCGCTCAAGGGGGTCTGGTTTGTCGGCGACTCCTGCGGTGACTTGCAGGCGGCGCAGGCCGTCGATTGTCAACCGGTGCTGGTGAAAACCGGCAAGGGCCAGCGCACACTGGCCAAACCCTTACCCACCGGCACGCTGGTATTCGATGATCTGGCGGCCGTGGCCGCCCAACTGCTTGCCTGAAGGATTGCCCCATGCTGCTGTTTCGGACGCTGACTTTTTATTTCCTGCTGGCGTTGATGACAGTGCTCTGGAGCTCGTTCGGGATGCTGGTAGGAATGCTGCTGCCATTCAATGTGCGTTACCGTGTGATCAACCAGGCTTGGGCGTATCAGGCAATCTGGCTGGCCCGCTGGATCACCGGCATTCGCTATGAACTGATCGGCCGCGAAAATATTCCGGATCAGCCTTGCGTCATCCTCGCCAAACACCAATGCACCTGGGAAACCTTCTATTTTTCCGCACTGTTTGCACCACTCAGCCAGGTGATCAAACGCGAACTGCTGCGAGTTCCCTTTTGGGGCTGGTCAATGGCCCTGCTCAAACCCATCGCCATCAATCGCGGCAACCCGAAAGCCGCACTCAAGCAGCTCGCCAGCGAGGGAGAGGATCGCCTGAATGACGGTTTGTGGGTGCTGATTTTCCCTGAAGGCACGCGCGTGCCTTACGGTCAGATGGGGAAATTTTCCCGTGGCGGTGCGGCGATGGCCGTGAACGCCGGCCTGCCGGTGTTGCCGATTGCCCACAATGCCGGCAAATGCTGGCCGCGTGATACCTGGATCAAACAGCCGGGCACCATCCAGATTGTCGTAGGCGCGCCCATGTATGCCGAAGGCAGCGGCCCGCGGGCGATTGCCGAACTCAACGAGCGCGCTTACCACTGGGTGCGCGAACGGCAGATTGAGCTCGGCGCCTTGCCGGCCGATGCTGCAATGGTTTCAAGCACTGCGGAAGAATGAATACAGCGGGTCAGTGGTAGCCCACAACGAAACTGGCTACCGCGCTGAAACTGCCGCCAATATTCAGACAAGCCGCCCGCTGCGCACCCTCCACCTGATAGTCGCCGGCTTGCTGCTCGACCTGCCGCCAGGCATCCAGCAGCATCCGCACACCGGTTGCCCCCACCGGATGACCTGCACCGATCAGCCCGCCGCTGGGGTTGACCGGTAACCGCCCGCCCAGCTCGATTGAGCCATCTTCAATCACTTGCCAAGCCTTGCCCGGCGCCTTCAGACCGAAGTGCTCCAGCGCCAGATACTCGCTGACGGTGAAGCAATCATGGGTCTCTATCAGATCCAGCTGCCAGGCGTCGGCTATACCTGCCCGCCCAAGCGCATCGTTGATCGTGCGTTGCAGATGCGGAAACATCAGCCCGCCGGCAGCGCTGTCGGGCAGCTTCTCTGCCAGCGGCAACACCGAGCCGCGCTGTCCCCAGCCCCGAATGGACGGATAGTGCTTACTGCGACCTTCGCGCCGGGCATGCTCACGGGCAAAAGCTTCCGAACACAGAAACAGCACCGCGCATCCATCGCTGATTTGTCCACAGTCGCGGCGGCGCAATTCACCTTCGACACGCGGATTGAACTCGTCGTTGGCGGCAAAGTGTTCCGCCTGCAGTTTCCAGTCGCGGGTTTGTGCCCGTGGATTGCGTCGCGCGTTGGACAGATTGATCTCGGCGATGCGCGTGAGGTAACGGGAATCCAGCCCATGCTGTTGTTCATAGCGTTGGCGAATCTGCTCGAACATGCAGGGCCACAGATAGCGTGCACCTTGTGCCTCATGCCCATGCCAGGCCGCGCAGCCGAGATACTCGGCAGCCTGCTCGCCGGACACATTGCGCATCTGCTCGATCCCCAGCACGCACACGCACTCGGCACGCCCAGACTCGATCGTCGCCATTGCCGCCAGAATAGCCATGTTGCCCGACGCGCACGCCGCTTCATGGCGCATGATCGGCAGCTCCGCCCAAGACGGCTCACAGCGCGCCAGCAAGCCACCGAGCAAGCCCTGATGGCAGAACAGTTCAGCCGCAAAATTGCCGATGTGGGCTGCTTCAACCTGCTCGGCTGGCAGGTTGCAGGCGGTCAAAGCGGCCTGCACTACCTGCTGCATTTCGCTCGCAAGATCACTGCCATCGCGCAGCCAGTGGCGGGCAAAGTCGCTTTGCGCGCCGCCCAGAATCATCACTGGCCGTGTCATGCCGGGGCCTTGGCTTTGAGGTCCTTGCCTTCCACCCAGCAGGCATGAAAACCCAGAGGCACCCGTTGTGGGATCGCCAGACGGGTGCAGGGGCCTGCCTGCAGATTGCGCGCATCGTAAATCCACAGCTCAGAGCGCTCATTGAGCTCGTCCTGGACGAAACTGAGCAGATAGCCCTGGTCTTCCGCCGTCGCTACCGTGCTGGGTGCAAACGGGCTTTCGCTGCCATAGATTCCCGGCCCGAAGCGTACTTCCTGATGTTCACCGCTGGCAAAATCATATTTGCGGATACCGTCAAAGCGCAGCGTAGGCAGTGGTCCGATGGTCACCGCATAGCCATAACGGGTCGGATAGCCCTGATCGCGCGGGTTGGTGGTGGGAAACTCCGCATTCACCGTATCCAGGCAGCGCTCGGCGGTTTCACCGGTTTGCAGATTGAAACGCCATTCCCATAATTCGGCATTCATCTGCAGATTCTGCAACATGCGCTCGAACTCGCTGGCGGTTGACTCATCGCTGTTGGCGACCGGCTTGGCAACCTTGTGCGCCACCATGATCAGCTCGTCACCTTCCTCCCACGAATTCACCACGTGATAGATGTAGCAGGGCTCGGCCCTGAACCAGCGCACGTCTTCAGCCTTGCCGTGCCGCGGTATCACCGCGAAACGCGAGCCAAGCTCCGGCCGGTACACGCTGCGCCAACGTCCGCGCTGCAATGCCTCGGTATCCACGCAGACCGGCAGGTCCATGAGGATCGAATAGTGCTCGGTGATGGCCATGTCATGCGGCAGGCGCGGTCCGGGTAACTCGATGGGGATCAGGCTCAACTGTTCGCCAGTAGCGCTGACCACCCCGTAATGCATGTACGGCGGACGCACCGAGTATTCAAAGAACAGCATTTCCCCGGTTCTGCCATCCACTTTGACGTGTGCCGACACGGCCGTCGTGCGCTTGCCGGCAAAATCATCGACACCGAGGGTTTCCAGGGTGTGCGGATCGAGCCGATAGGGCTCTCCACATTGGTACCACAGGGCGAGCAGGGCGCCATTGTGGAACTTCACATCGGTATTGGCGGTGTCCTTGTAAGGTCGTCCCAGTGTCATTTTGCGCACTGGCTCGCGAATGCCTTGCCACTGTGCTTCACCAGAGTTCCTTTCTAGTTGCAGGCCTGCGGTCTGCACCCAACGATTGCGGTAGGTCGCCCGGCCATTGGCAAATTCGACCGAATGCAACATGCCATCGCCATCGAACCAGTGATGACGACCCTCGGCAGCGCGATGGGGATTGGGTCCGTTGCGCACATAGACGCCGGCAAGGTCGGCCGGAATGGCGCCACTCACGACCTGCAGATCAACCTCAGACTCTGTGTCTGTCGGCGCGTAACTGCCCGACAGATAGGGATTCACTTCTCGCACGATTGAGTTCATACACAGCTCCTTTGCTTGCATAGTGAAACTATTAACGGTTTCACTATGCAAGTCAACAGGCTGTATTCAATTGGCGAAAATCGCCTTTCACTCACTAGGCCGGCGGCGCACTCAGGCTGCCAATGGATACATTTTCACTGCAGCTGGAGCAGCGCAGAAGGGGCTTCAATACCTGACCACAAGGTAAATGACGCATCAGCGTGGGTAACTGCTGCGCTGGGCGCAGCCAGTGATCGCCCCACTCGATCAATACCACGATCAGCGAGAAAAGTTGCAGGCCGCGCTCGCTGAAACGGTATACCGGTCGCCCGGTATCGTGTTCTGTCTCTCGTAGCAAAACCTGACCATCGCACAACCGCAGCAGACGATCGGCAAGAATATTCGGCGCAATAGCCAGATGGCGGGCGATATCGCTGTAACGCTGCACACCGTAGAAACCCAAAGCGACAATCAAGGCCGTCCAGCGATCACCCAGCAGTTCAGCAGCGTTAAGCCCCTGATTTGCGGAAAACTCCGCGCGCGAGCGTCGCGCCGGTTTAGGCAAAGACTGAAGTTGCGGAATGTCCCCGGGAGAATCCAGATGAATGTCTTTGGCACGGACAGGACGTACACAACAGGCACACACCAGCACAGGAGAAAACACCCTTCCGCACTGATGCATAAAGCCATTGCCACAGGTATCAGCTGCCGAATCCCATGCTCGTGCAAGGCTGACAACCGGCAGCAATGCCTGCCCGGAAGGTGTCAGACGATAACCGTTCGAGGACGGCTCAAGACAGCGCATGGCTGCCAGATGCTTCAAGCGGGCGGACAATGTGCTGCGTGGAATAGACAGCTCCAGCAACAATTGTCCGAAGGACTTATCGCCCAGCAGCAGCGCTTCGATTATGCCCAATGACCAACTCTGGCCGATCACATCCAACACGGCCGGAACAATACTGGCGGCCACATGTGCAGCAACATCCAGCGAGCGGGTTGAATGTGTCGGCACCTGATCAGAAGTCCAGGTTGGAAACCGCCAGGGCATTACTCTCGATAAAATCGCGGCGCGGCTCTACTGCATCACCCATCAAGGTGTTGAAGATCTGATCGGCGGCGATAGCGTCCTCAATCGTCACTTTAAGCATGCGGCGTACCGTCGGATCCATGGTGGTTTCCCACAACTGCTCCGGGTTCATTTCGCCCAAACCCTTGTAGCGCTGAATGCTATGGCGCTTGGTACTTTCCGCCATCAGCCAGGCCAGGGCATCCTTGAAGCTGCTGACCGCTTTTTTGCGCTCACCACGCTGAACGAAAGCGCCTTCTTCCAGCAGACTGTTGAGTTGATCACCCAGCGTCGTGACGGTTTTGTAGTCGTTACTGGCGAAGAAGTCCCGGTTGAAGGTGATGTAATTCGACAAACCATGGGAAATCAGCTCCACCTCTGGCAGCCAGAGATGACGCTCGCGGTCTTCGCGCAAGCTGGCCTTGTAGACGAGTCCCGATTTCTCGACCAGACGCAGGCGCGCTTCATATTGCTCTAGCCAGGATTGCATGGCGACCTGATCGGACAACTGCTCCTGAGTTACCCGGGGCAAATACACAAAGTGCTCGGTCAGTTCCATCGGATAGATACGCGACAAGCGCTTGAGCGTCTTCATTACCAGTCGGTAATCATTCACCAGCGTTTCCAGGGCCAGACCGGAAAGCCCCGGTGCATTTTCATTGACATGCAGACTGGCATCCTCAAGCGCCGACTGGGTCATGTATTCATCCATGGCGTCGTCGTCCTTGATGTACTGCTCCTGTTTGCCCTTCTCCACCTTATACAGCGGTGGTTGCGCAATATAGATGTAGCCACGCTCGATCAGCTCCGGCAGTTGGCGGAAGAAGAAGGTCAGGAGCAGGGTGCGAATGTGCGAGCCGTCGACGTCAGCATCGGTCATGATGATGATGTTGTGGTAGCGCAGCTTGTCGATGTTGTACTCGTCGCGACCGATACCGCAGCCCAGTGCGGTGATCAGCGTGCCGACCTCCTGCGAAGAAATCATCTTGTCGAAGCGTGCTTTCTCGACGTTGAGAATCTTGCCCTTGAGCGGCAGGATGGCCTGGGTCCGGCGGTTGCGTCCCTGCTTGGCAGAGCCGCCCGCGGAGTCCCCTTCCACGATGTAAAGTTCGGACAGGGCAGGGTCCTTTTCCTGGCAGTCGGCCAGCTTTCCCGGCAAGCCGGCAATGTCCAGTGCGCCTTTGCGCCGAGTCATTTCGCGAGCCTTGCGCGCCGCTTCACGGGCCCGCGCCGCATCGATCATCTTGCCGACCACTGCCTTGGCTTCATTCGGATTCTCCAGCAGGAAGTCGGCGAAGTACTTGCCCATCTCCTGTTCGACGGCGGTCTTCACTTCCGAGGAAACCAGCTTGTCTTTGGTTTGCGAACTGAATTTCGGGTCCGGCACCTTGACCGAAATGATGGCAGTCAGGCCTTCGCGCGCATCATCTCCCGTTGTGGCGATCTTGTGCTTTTTCGCCAGGCCTTCCTGCTCGATGTAGTTGTTCAGGTTACGCGTCAGCGCGGAACGGAAACCCGCAAGGTGAGTACCCCCATCACGCTGTGGAATGTTGTTGGTAAAGCACAACAGACTTTCATTGAAGCTGTCGTTCCACTGCAGGGCGACTTCAACACCCACACCATCGTCACGCTGCACGTTGAAATGGAATACCTGGTTGACCGGAGTCTTGTTGGTGTTCAGGTACTCCACAAAGGCACGCAAGCCGCCTTCGTATTTGAACAGCTCTTCCTTGCCACTGCGCTCGTCTCTGAGCACGATGCCCACGCCGGAGTTCAGAAATGAAAGCTCGCGCAAACGCTTGGCCAGGATGTCCCAACTGAAGTGAATGTTGTGGAAGGTTTCCGCTGATGGCTTGAAGTGAATCTGGGTGCCGGTGCTGTCGCTATCGCCAACGATTCGCATCGGCTCCTGAGGCACACCATGTACATAGGTCTGCTCCCAGATATGCCCGCTACGGCGGACTGTGAGCAAGAGTACCTCGGAAAGCGCGTTAACCACCGACACACCTACGCCGTGCAGGCCACCAGAAACCTTGTACGAGTTATCGTCAAATTTACCGCCAGCATGCAGCACGGTCATGATGACTTCGGCCGCCGATACACCTTCTTCTTTGTGCATATCGACCGGAATGCCGCGGCCATTGTCACGCACGGTGATCGATTCATCGGTGTGAATGGTTATGCTGATGTCATTGCAGTGCCCGGCCAGGGCCTCGTCGATCGAGTTATCGACCACCTCGAAGACCATGTGGTGCAGGCCGCTGCCGTCATCCGTGTCGCCAATATACATACCGGGTCGTTTGCGCACAGCATCCAGGCCTTTGAGCACCTTGATGCTATTTGAGTCGTATGTATTGTTATCGCTCATGCCTTACTCCCGGAAATCTGTGGTCTGGGTAATCCGGCCATGTTCCACGTGGAACATGGCGACTGGCGTTTCTGGCCGCCAGCAATCAAACAAAATGTCATTATCAACACAGGTAATAAAAACCTGGCACTGCAACTCTTCTAGCAATCCACAAAGGGCGCGACGATGCTGATCATCAAGCTCAGATGGCAAATCGTCTACCAAATAGATGCACTCGCCTTGGCGAGCCTGATTAACCAGATAGCCTTGCGCAATCTTGAGCGCACACACCACCAGCTTTTGTTGGCCGCGAGACAACACATCAACCGCATTGAAAGCACCAACTCGAAGCCGCAAATCTGCCCTCTGCGGACCCGCCTGGGTATGCCCCAGTTGCTGGTCACGCATCAAGGAAGCGCTCAACACCTGACTTAGTTCGCGATCCTTGTCCCAGCCACGGTAATAACTCAATTGCAGCTCTGGAACATCTATCAGCCTGGCAAGCGTCGCATCAAAAAGCGGTTTGAGCGCCTGAATGTACGCGCGTCGGTAGCCATCAATTTCATCGCTGGATTGAGTTAACTCACGACTCCATGCCGCCTCTGCAGCCGGGTCGATTGTACCATGACGCAACCATGAGTTTCGCTGGCGCAAGGCACGCTGCAGGCGCTGCCAAGCCGAAAAAAAACACGGTTCCACGTGGAACACTCCCCAATCAAGAAACTGTCGGCGCGTGCGCGGACTACCTTCAAGTAGGCGGAAGCTATCAGGATTAATCAGCTGCAATGGCAAGGCATGGGCAAGTTGAGAAGCACTGCGCACCGTTTGACCATCGATGCGAATTTGAAAGTCGCCATCTCGAAGGCGGGAGACGCCAAGACTACGCCTGCCTGAATCAAGCCTGACCTCACCAAAAACAGTACAGGCGGGCTGATCAAACTGAATGACTGGCTGATGTCGGGTGGTACGAAATGAGCGCGCCATACCCAGCAGGTGTATCGATTCAAGCAGGCTGGTCTTACCGCTGCCATTGGCCCCGGAAAGAATATTGATGCGCGGAGAGGGGGAGAGGCTCACCGCGCCCAAGTTGCGAAGCGCGGTGATATTCAAGCGGAAAAGCGACAAGGGAAACTACAAGCGCATCGGCATAACAACGTAAGCAGATTCGTCGTTATCAAACTCTTGCACCAGCGCGCTGCTGTTGGAGTCAGAAAGAATCAGACGGACCTTATCGGTAACCATTACCGACATGACATCCAGCAAATAACTGACGTTGAAACCAATCTCCAGATTGCCGCCGGCATAATCAACAGCAACTTCTTCTTCAGCCTCTTCCTGCTCCGGGTTGTTGGCCTGAATCTTTAACAATCCAGATTCCAGTTGCAGACGAATACCGCGGTACTTCTCGTTCGACAAAATAGCCGTCCGGGTGAAGGCCTCGCGAAGTGTCTGCCGGTCAGCCACCACAAGCTTGTCGCCGCCCTTGGGTAAAACGCGCTCGTAATCCGGAAACTTGCCGTCAACCAGCTTGGAGGTAAACGTAAACTCGCTGGTCGTGGCGCGTATGTGATGCTGGCCAAGTACGATAGCGACTTCAGCATCCTGATCAGTCAGCAGCCTTGCCAATTCGAGAATGCCCTTACGCGGAACGATGATCTGATGTTTCTCCTGCTGCTCGATAGGTGCAGACAAGGAACACATCGCCAGGCGATGACCGTCCGTGGCAACCGCGCGTAATACGTTCGCACCAACCTCAAGCAGCATTCCGTTGAGGTAATAACGCACATCTTGCTGCGCCATAGCGAAACTGGTGCGCTCGATCAGGCGACGAACTTTGGTTTGAGGCAGATTGATCACCAGAGAAGCTTGACCTTCCTCGGAGGTGGGGAAGTCATTGGCGGGCAAGGTCGAAAGGGTAAAACGACTGCGCCCGGCCTTGATCAGGACTTTCTGCTCTTCAAGCCGGATGTCGATCAACGCATCGGCAGGCAGGCTTTTGCAAATATCCATGAGTTTACGTGCAGGGACTGTAATCTCCCCAGGTTCAGCCTTTTCCTCCAGAGCAACGCGCCCAATCAGTTCGACTTCCAGATCGGTACCGGTCAAGGAGAGGTGCTGGCCCTCAACTACCAGCAATACGTTGGACAGAACGGGCAGCGTCTGTCGGCGCTCTACAACGCCAGCAACCAACTGCAGAGGTTTCAACAGGGCTTCGCGCTGAATGGTGAAGTGCATGATCTGGTCCCTTGCCTGAGTGTTGAATTAACGAATCAAGTTGTCAGTGTACGTAACAGGTTTTTGTAATCTTCGCAGATATCAGCATCCGTCTCTCTGAGTTCTGCGATCTTACGACAAGCATGTAAAACAGTTGTGTGGTCTCGGCCACCAAATGCATCACCAATCTCCGGAAGACTGTGGTTGGTCAATTCTTTGGAGAGGGCCATGGCCACCTGTCGGGGGCGGGCCACAGAACGTGAACGGCGTTTTGAAAGCATGTCGGAAATTTTGATCTTGTAGTATTCCGCGGCAGTTCGCTGAATATTATCGATGCTGACCAATTTGTCTTGCAGGGCCAGCAAATCTTTCAATGATTCACGAATGAGATCTATGGAGATTTCCTTACCCATGAAGTGCGCATGAGCGATGACGCGCTTCAAGGCACCTTCCAGTTCGCGAACATTGGAGCGGATTTTCTGTGCGATAAAAAACGCCGCATCATGGGGAAGATCAACCTTCGCCTGATCGGCTTTCTTCATCAGAATTGCCACGCGTGTTTCCAGTTCAGGAGGCTCAACAGCAACCGTCAGCCCCCAACCGAAACGGGACTTCAAACGCTCCTCAAGCCCGTCAATTTCCTTGGGATAACGATCACTGGTCAGAATCACTTGCTGACCACCCTCAAGAAGGGCGTTGAACGTATGAAAGAATTCTTCCTGCGAACGTTCCTTCTTGGCAAAGAACTGAATGTCATCAATCAGCAGTGCATCGACGGAACGATAAAATCGTTTGAATTCGTTTATGGCATTCAGCTGCAATGCCTTGACCATGTCCGCTACAAATCGCTCTGAATGCAAGTACACAACTTTGGCGTTGGGATTCTTCTTTAACAGATGGTTACCCACTGCATGCATCAAGTGGGTTTTGCCCAGTCCGACGCCTCCGTACAGGAACAACGGGTTATAACCGTGCTTGGGATTGTCCGCGACCTGCCAGGCCGCCGCTCGCGCCAGCTGGTTGGATTTACCTTCTACAAAGTTTTCAAAGGTGAATGTGCGGTTGAGGTAGTTACTGTGCTTGATAGCACCTTCTACCTGAACGCTCCGATCGGCGCTTGCTGCCGGGGTTGGCTGAACAGGCTCCGGGATTGAACTCGTGGCAACTTGCCGCTCACCCAAGGTAGCAGCCGGCAAATCTGCGCGTTTAACCGGAGCCGGAATCTGTGCCGGCGCGGGACTCGAGCGCTTGCTGCCAATCAACATGGAAACCCTTGGTGGTTCTGCATCTGCGCGCTCCTCGAGCAAGGCAAGCAAACGACCCAGGTACTTATCATTTACCCAATCAAGAACAAACCGATTCGGGGCAAAAACCCGCAGTTCATCCTCACTGGCTTCCACTTGAAGTGGGCGAATCCAGGTATTGAATTGCTGAGCTGGCAGTTCATCGCGTAACAACTCGACACACTGCAACCAAAGTTCCACAGACACGCGGCGCCCCCCATTGGGTAACAAATTCGGACTCGATTGTAACGGCCTGCAATAGGGTTATCCACATAAGAAATTTTTATACAAAATAAAAATCGCCAGTTATCCAGACCCTAATAAAATTCCGTCTGAAAATTGGATTAATTGTGGATATACGCTGCCTGACAATCCAAGGTGACACTGCTCAAGCGCGATTCAAGGCCATGGCAATACACCTTCAGCCGAATTTTCCACAATCATCTGTGGACTTATTCACGCAAGTAAAAATTAATAAAGTCATTAAATATCAGTTAGATATAAAATTTATATACGCTTCTTAAGATCTATCCACAGAGATCACCCGAAAGGATCTGCTGTCTTCGCGGACGACATCAACGGATTTGCCCGAAAATTCCCTCTGCACAGCAAAGAAAAAACGATATCAAATTGACCTGCAGGCCTTGTTTCTCTAGAATGCGCGGTCTCTTTAAACGGGAGCTACTTCCAGCTCCTCAGTAACTACCAGGTAAGCATCATGAAACGTACTTTCCAGCCAAGCACAATCAAGCGCGCTCGTACCCATGGTTTCCGTGCCCGTATGGCCACCAAAAACGGTCGCACCGTTCTGTCCCGTCGTCGCGCCAAAGGCCGCAAGCGTCTGGCTGTTTGACCGATACAGCACGCAGGGTGAATCAGGATTTCAGCAGAAACAAACGTCTGCTGATTCCGAGCCAGTTCAAGGCAGTTTTTGATTCACCCAGTGGCAAGATTCCTGGCAAGAATGTTCTGCTTCTTGCTCGCGAAAACGGTTTGGATCATCCGCGCATCGGCATGGTGATCGGCAAAAAAAGCGTAAAGCTTTCCGTTGAGCGAAATCGCCTCAAACGACTGATTCGAGAATCCTTCCGATTGCATCAAGAATTCCTTGGTGGTTGGGATATCGTTGTCGTTGCGCGAAAAGGGATGTCTGATTCAGACAATGTCGAGACCTCTCGGCAGTTCAGCAAATTCTGGAAACGCCTTGCGCGCTCACAGAAAACTGAACAACAACCTGCTACCGATTCGGGAGTGGCGTAAAGCCAAGATGCGTAAACTGGCCCTCGGCACAATCCAGTTTTACCGTTATGCCATCAGCCCTCTGATGGCAAGCCACTGTCGTTTCTATCCTTCCTGCTCGTGTTACGCCTATGAAGCAATTGAACAGCACGGGATTGCCCATGGTGGCTGGTTGGCCTTGCGCAGATTAGGCCGCTGTCACCCCTGGAATCCAGGCGGATACGATCCTGTACCTCAACTCAAATCTCCCCGATCCCCTTCGCTGGTCGAGTAATCATGGATATCAAACGCACACTCCCGATAGTTGCTCTGGCAGTTGTTTCATACCTGATGGTTCTGCAATGGAATGAAGACTACGGTCAGATTGTTCAACCTCAAGTTGAAACCACTGCAGCTGTTAGCGAATCGTCTATCCCGGTGGCTCCGAACACGGCTGATGGAGCAGCGTCGGATGTTCCCAAGACCGATCTGAGCTCACAGGACAAACCTGTCGACTCTGCTGCCGCCAGCACTGATTTGATCCGTGTAGAAACCGATGTGTTGCAGCTGGCGATTGATCCGCGTGGTGGCGATGTCGTTCAGTTGAAACTGCCCAAATATCCACTGAACCAGAGCAATCCTGAGGTTGCTTTTCAACTCTTCAATAACAATCCGCAGCAGCTGTATATCGCTCAGAGCGGACTGACCGGGACTGATGGACCCGATGCCCGTGCAACGGGGCGGCCCTTGTATTCCACTGAGAAGCGCGAATACCGGCTGGCTGATGGCGAGGACGTACTGGTCGTTGATTTGAAGTTTAATGAGGCCGGCGTCGATTACATCAAGCGCTTTACCCTCAAGCGGGGTCAATACGATCTCGATGTTAAGTTCAAAGTAGACAACCAAAGCAGTTCGCCATGGTCAGGAAACCTGTTTGCACAACTCAAGCGTGACAACAGTGCTGATCCCTCCTCAACCACAGCCACTGGTACTGCGACCTATCTGGGAGCAGCAATCTGGACGCCTGAAAAACCTTACAAGACTATTTCCATGTCGACCATGGATGACCAGTTTCCGTCAGAGAAAATCGATGGCGGCTGGGTTGCATGGTTGCAACATTATTTCGTCACCTCGTGGGTATCTGCGAAGGATCAGAGCAATCTGGTCAGTGCGCGAAAGGACAGTCAGGGTAACTACATCGTGGGTTTCACCGGACCCGCAATCAATGTGCCCGCTGGCGGCCAAGCAGAAGCGAGCGCAACCCTGTACGCAGGGCCCAAGGATCAGGGTGAACTGAAAACGCTGTCTCCCGGATTGGAGTTGACCGTCGATTACGGAATGCTCTGGTTTATTGCCCAGCCGATTTTCTGGCTACTGGAAAATATTCACGCGGTGCTGGGCAATTGGGGTTGGTCGATAATTGTCTTGACCGTGATTATCAAACTTTTGTTTTTCCCGCTTTCCGCAGCCAGTTACAAATCCATGGCGCGTATGCGGGCAGTGGCGCCAAAACTGGCCGCGTTGAAAGAACAGTTTGGTGACGACCGGCAGAAGATGTCGCAAGCCATGATGGAGTTGTACAAGAAGGAAAAAATCAATCCTCTGGGCGGCTGCCTGCCAATTCTGGTGCAGATGCCTGTATTCCTGGCGTTGTACTGGGTACTTCTAGAAAGTGTTGAAATGCGTCAGGCGCCCTGGATGTTCTGGATTACTGACTTGTCGATCAAGGATCCATACTTCCTGCTGCCGATCATCATGGGGGTGACCATGTTCATCCAGATGCAACTGAATCCGACTCCTCCGGATCCGATGCAGGCCAAAGTGATGAAATTGATGCCTATCATCTTTACCTTCTTTTTCCTCTGGTTCCCTGCCGGTCTGGTGTTGTACTGGGTAGTCAACAACATCCTGTCAATTGCGCAGCAGTGGTACATTACCCGGCAAATCGAAGCGGCCAGCAAAGCCAACTGATCAAGCCTGTTAATAAGACGCCCCCTCGTGGGGCGTCTTGCTATCCAGCATAAAGAGGGTCCGGCGATGACCAGCAACCTTAAAGACACCATTGCGGCGGTAGCGACTGCACAGGGCAGGGGAGGAGTTGGTATCGTCAGAGTATCGGGGCCCGCTGCATACTCGCTGGCCTTGACCATCAGTGGGAAGTCACCCAAAGCCCGGCATGCGCATTACGGACCATTTTATGCAGAGGATGGACAGATACTCGACGAAGGGTTACTGCTGTACTTCCCAGGTCCACATTCGTTCACAGGCGAAGATGTAGTTGAGTTTCAAGGCCACGGCGGCCCCATCGTGCTGGATATGCTGGTACAGCGTTGTCTGCAGCTCGGAGCCAGGCCAGCAAGACCCGGAGAGTTCAGCGAGAGGGCCTTTCTTAACGACAAGCTGGACCTCGCACAGGCAGAAGCCATCGCCGATTTGATTGAAGCCACTTCCGCCCAGGCAGCGCGTAATGCCCTGCGCTCACTGCAAGGCGAGTTTTCAAAACGGATTAATCAGCTAACAGAAAAACTGATAGAACTGAGAATCTACGTTGAAGCCGCCATAGACTTTCCCGAAGAAGAAATAGACTTTCTGGCAGACGGCCATGTGCTGAATCTACTCGATGGTATCCGCGGCGAATTGCAGCATGTCCTCAAACAAGCCAATCAGGGAGCGCTTCTGCGCGACGGCATGACGGTTGTTATAGCCGGTCGACCGAATGCCGGTAAATCCAGCTTGCTCAATGCGCTGGCCGGCCGTGAAGCCGCCATTGTGACGGCCATTGCAGGCACCACTCGCGACGTCCTGCGTGAGCACATCCACATCGATGGAATGCCGCTGCACATCATCGATACAGCCGGTCTGCGTACTACCAGCGATCAGGTTGAAAAGATCGGTGTGGCGCGCGCACTGACTGCCATCAGCGAAGCTGACCGTATCCTGCTGGTGGTGGATGCCACATCCATTGAAGCCACGGATCCATTTGCACTGTGGCCCGAATTTCTGCAGGAAAATCCGCCGCTTGAGAAGGTTACCCTGATTCGCAACAAGGTCGATCTGACCAATGAAAGCATCCGTCTGGAAACATGCAATGACGGGCATGTGACGGTCAGTCTGAGTGCTAAATCGACTGCCGGTCTGGACCTTCTGCGTGAACATCTCAAAACCACCATGGGCTATGCACAAACCTCCGAAAACACTTTCAGCGCTCGCCAAAGACATGTTCAGGCCTTGCTCAGGGCGCAACAGTCACTCGATCACGGAAGAGCACAATTAACAGCTACAGGTGCCGGTGAATTGCTCGCAGAAGACCTGCGCCAAGCACAGAAATTGCTGGGTGAAATTACCGGTGCGTTCAGTTCCGATGACTTGCTGGGGCGAATTTTCTCCAGTTTCTGCATTGGTAAATGAGTCAAACCCAGACATAAACCTGTTCAAAACTCCCAAAAGCGCTTCTTTTGACCGAAAGATCCGGCCCTGAGCTTTGTGGAAAACCGGGGTTAGACCTCGTTAATAAGCATGGGTTAACTCAGTGCATAAGTTGTCCTGTGCATAACTAGCGCTTCCACACACAGCATACCTACCGCTTCTACCCTTGATACGGGCAGCTAAATCACAGATTTTAATTTCTCTACAAGCCATTAAAATAAAGGCCTACAGAATCTTATCAACAGAAACTGTTCACACCATAAATAAAAACAAAAAGAGTCTTTATAAGAATTCTTTCTTTTTTATTCTTGTTTACTGAGCAGTCGTGACGGCTTGGTTATTTTTTGTTCAAAGCGCTTCTTACAAGAAGCCTAAATCCCTATACTTGCCGACCTTTCAGATAGCCCCTTGATAGAACAGGCACGAGGTGCATGGTGGATTTTCCTTCCCGTTTTGATGTGATCGTGATTGGTGGTGGACATGCCGGTACCGAAGCTGCTCTCGCAGCGGCGCGTATGGGTGTGAAAACACTGTTGCTGACACACAACATCGAAACACTGGGCCAGATGAGCTGTAATCCCGCCATTGGTGGAATCGGCAAGAGTCATCTGGTCAAGGAAATCGATGCGTTGGGCGGTGCCATGGCGCATGCGACAGACAAGGGCGGAATTCAGTTTCGAGTGCTCAACAGCCGCAAGGGCCCCGCAGTGCGTGCCACACGGGCACAAGCAGACAGGGTGCTATACAAGGCAGCTATTCGCAGCATTCTGGAAAACCAGCCGAACCTGTGGATATTTCAACAGGCCTGCGATGATCTGATCGTCGAACAGGATCAGGTCCGCGGCGTGGTGACTCAGATGGGGCTGCGATTCTTGGCAGAATCGGTTGTGTTGACCACTGGAACCTTTCTCGGTGGACTTATCCACATAGGCATGCAGAACTATTCGGGCGGACGCGCTGGTGATCCCCCGTCAATCGCATTAGCCAATCGGCTGCGTGAGTTGCCGCTACGTGTAGGTCGCTTGAAAACGGGCACACCACCACGGATTGATGGTCGTTCGGTTGATTATTCGGTCATGACCGAACAACCAGGCGACACGCCGATTCCGGTCATGTCATTTATGGGGTCGAAAGAAGATCATCCGACTCAAGTCAGCTGCTGGATTACCCATACCAATGCCCGCACCCATGAAATAATCGCCAGCAATCTCGATCGCTCACCCATGTACTCGGGTGTCATCGAAGGAATAGGTCCCCGTTACTGTCCATCGATCGAAGACAAGATTCATCGGTTTGCTGACAAGCAAAGCCATCAGGTCTTCATCGAACCAGAAGGTCTCCACACCCATGAGTTGTATCCGAACGGAATCTCCACATCCCTGCCGTTCGATGTTCAACTGCAAATTGTTCGCTCGATCCGCGGTATGGAAAACGCTCACATCGTCCGGCCTGGCTATGCCATCGAATACGACTATTTCGATCCACGGGACCTGAAGTACAGCCTGGAAACCAAGGTCATTGCAGGATTGTTTTTTGCCGGACAAATCAACGGCACCACCGGCTACGAAGAAGCCGGTGCACAAGGGTTGTTGGCTGGTACCAATGCAGCCTTGCGTGCTCAGCAAATGGACAGCTGGTGTCCGCGCCGGGACGAGGCATACATCGGTGTACTGGTCGATGATCTGATTACACTGGGTACACAGGAGCCGTATCGGATGTTCACCTCCCGCGCCGAATATCGTTTGATACTGCGCGAGGATAATGCCGATTTGCGACTGACCGAAAAAGGTCGTGAATTGGGTCTGGTTGATGACCAGCGCTGGGCTGCATTTGAAACCAAGCGCGAAGCCATTCTCAAAGAAGAACAACGGCTGAAAAACACCTGGGTGTGTCCAGGAACCACTCAGGGCGATTCAATCGCCTTGCGCTTCGGAACGCCGCTGGCCCATGAGTACAATTTGTTGAATTTACTGTCGCGCCCAGAAATTGATTACTGCGGGCTGATGGAAATCACCGGTGCCGGTGCAGAAGATCCGCAGGTTGCTGAACAAGTCGAGATAAAGACCAAGTACGCAGGCTACATTGAGCGGCAGCAGGAAGAAATTCAGCGCCTGCGTGCCAGTGAAGAAGTGCGCCTGCCCAGAGATATCGACTACAGCGCAATCACCGGATTGTCGAAAGAAATTCAACACAAATTGGGTCTGAGTCGCCCTGAAACACTCGGCCAGGCTTCACGTATCCCGGGCGTTACCCCTGCCGCCATCTCCTTGCTGCTGATCAACCTGAAAAAGCGTGGTGCAGCCCAGCAACTGGAGCAAAGTGCGTGAATTGTGCAGTAACCGGTTTGCATGCGGATGAACTCAGGCGCGGAGCCGAAGAACTGGGCATCGAATTGAATCCAGTTCAGGAAACTCAGCTGCTGGCTTACCTGGCTTTGCTGATTAAATGGAACAAAGCCTACAACCTGACAGCGGTTCGAGATCCCGATGAAATGGTGTCTCGTCATCTGCTGGACAGCTTGAGTGTAGTGCCCCATGTGGCTGAAGCGGGCAAGCATTGGCTGGATGTCGGTAGCGGTGGTGGCATGCCAGGCATACCGTTGGCGATCATGTTTGCGGATGCGCAGTTCACCTTGCTGGATTCCAATGGCAAAAAGACCCGATTCCTTACCCAGGTCAAGCTGGAACTGAAATTGGATAACCTTGAGGTTATCCACAGCCGGGTCGAATCTTTCAAGCCCGCCCGCCCTTTTGAGGGTATTTGTTCCCGGGCCTTCAGCTCACTGGAAGATTTTGCCAATTGGACGCGTCACCTTGGCGGACCGGATACGCGCTGGCTGGCGATGAAAGGGGTCCATCCGGACGATGAACTACAGGTTTTGCCAGCTGATTTCAAGCTGCAGGAAACCCATGTACTCAAGGTTCCAGGTTGCCAAGGTCAGCGCCATCTGCTGATACTGCGGCGCACGATTTAATTGAGAGATTGCTATTCATGGCCAAGGTTTTAGCGATTGCTAACCAGAAAGGTGGCGTGGGTAAAACCACGACCTGCATCAATCTGGCGGCATCTCTGGTTGCCACTAAACGACGTGTCTTGTTGATCGACCTTGATCCTCAGGGTAACGCGACAATGGGTAGCGGTATCGACAAGCATGCGCTTGAGCATTCGATCTATGACGTGCTGATTGGCGCGTGTGATCTGGGTACGGCCATACAGTTTTCCGAACATGGCGGTTACCAGCTGCTTCCAGCCAACCGTGATCTTACGGCGGCAGAAGTCGCTTTGCTGGAAATGCAGATGAAGGAAAGCCGCTTGCGCAATGCGCTGGCGCCCATTCGTGAAAATTACGATTACATCCTGATTGATTGTCCGCCTTCCCTGTCGATGCTGACCGTCAATGCGCTGGTTGCAGCCGATGGCGTGATCATTCCCATGCAATGTGAATACTTCGCGCTGGAAGGGTTGTCTGATCTGATCAACTCCATCCAGCGTATTGCGCAAGCGCTCAATCCTGCGCTGAAGATCGAAGGTCTGCTGCGCACCATGTATGACCCGCGAATGAGCCTGACCAATGATGTGTCCGAGCAGCTCAAAGAGCATTTCGGTGATCAGCTTTACCAGACAGTTATTCCACGGAATATCCGTCTGGCAGAAGCCCCGAGTTTTGGCATGCCGGCACTCGTTTATGACAAACAGTCACGGGGTGCATTGGCTTACTTGGCACTCGCCGGAGAGTTGTCCCGTCGGCAACGAAACAGCAACAAGGTCGCTACGGCGTAAGGAATACTCATGGCACTCAAAAAACGTGGTGGCCTAGGTCGCGGTCTCGATGCCTTGCTCAGTGGAAGCACAGCTGCTGCCCTTCAGCAGGAAGCGGCCCGAACCGATAGCAAGGAACTGCAAAATTTGCCGGTGGATTTGATCCAGCGCGGCAAATACCAGCCACGCCGTGATATGGACCCGACAGCGCTGGAGGAGCTTGCACAATCGATCAAGGCGCAAGGCCTGATGCAGCCGATAGTCGTCCGCCCAATTGAGGATGGTCGTTATGAGATCGTTGCCGGTGAGCGGCGTTGGCGAGCAACCCAACAAGCTGGTTTGGACAGGATATCAGCCCTGGTACGCGAGATACCGGATGAAGCCGCCATTGCCATGGCATTGATTGAAAATATCCAGCGTGAAGACCTTAACCCGATTGATGAAGCCTTTGCTTTGCAGAGACTGCAACAGGAATTTCAGTTGACCCAGCAGCAAGTGGCTGATGCGGTCGGCAAATCCAGGGTGACAGTCACCAACTTGCTGCGTCTGACAGCGCTTCCCGAAGAGATCAAAACCCTGCTATCGCACGGTGATCTGGAAATGGGCCATGCGCGGGCATTGCTCGGGTTGCCGGTAGAAAGGCAGGTGGAAGGTGCGCGACATGTTGTCGCACGAGGCCTGACGGTCAGGCAAACCGAAGCACTGGTCAGGCAGTGGCTGAGTCACAAAGAGCAGGCTATTGATCCGGTAAAAGCCGATCCTGATATCACTCGGCTGGAACAGCGACTGGCCGAGAAACTGGGCTCTCCAGTGCAAATCAAGCATGGGCAGAAGGGTAAGGGTCAGCTGGTGATTCGCTATAACTCGTTGGACGAGTTGCAGGGTGTACTGGCCCATATTCGTTGAGTATTGTACTTGGTCGGAATTTACCGGCCTGCGGTTGAACAGCAAAAACGGCGGGCCTATACTTCGCCCGCAATTTTGTCGGCAGGAATGATGCCAATCTGACGTTGTACGGCAGCCGGCAACAAGAGGATCACAACCGATGGATGTGCGCACGCAGAGTCGCCTGCCGCTTCGTCGACTACCCGTTTTCAAAGTGCTGGTAGCGCAAATTCTGGTAGTGATCCTGATAGCTGCAGTTTTGACAGTTGTACGGGGATGGACCGCTGGTTATTCAGCGATCTGCGGAGGCTTGGTAGCCTGGTTGCCGAATCTGTACTTCGCGCTGAAGGCATTTCGCTACAGCGGTGCCAGAGCAGCTCGGGATATCCTCAAATCGTTCTATGCCGGCGAAGCTGGAAAGTTTGTACTGACAGCAGTGCTTTTTGCACTGGTGTTTACAGGTGTAAAACCCCTGGATGCTCCTGTGTTGTTCGGAGCCTTCATCGTGACCCAGATGGTCAGTTGGTTTGCACCTTTGCTGATTAAAGCTAAACCTTTGAGACCTTAAGAGCGGCTGAGGTAAAAATGGCAGAAGGTACCGTTTCGGGTTACATCAAACACCACTTGCAGAATCTGACTTATGGTCAGCATCCAAGTGGAGAATGGGGTTTTGCTCAAACAGCTGAACAAGCCAAGGAAATGGGCTTCTGGGCGTTCCATGTGGACACCCTTGGCTGGTCGATTTTTCTCGGCCTGGTTTTCCTGGTCATGTTTCGCAGTGCAGCCAAACGAGCCACCAGTGGACAGCCGGGCGCCTTGCAAAATTTTGTTGAGGTCATGGTTGAGTTCGTTGATCAGAGTGTCAAAGATACTTTTCACGGTAAAAATGCAGTCATTGCCCCGTTAGCACTGACCATTTTCGTCTGGATCTTCCTGATGAACCTGATGGATTTGGTCCCAGTCGACTGGTTGCCGCTGCTGGCAGCCAAAATCTCCGGCAATGAGCATTTGTTTTTCCGTGTTGTTCCGACCACAGATCCAAACGCTACTCTTGGCATGGCGATTTCAGTCTTCGCCCTGATCATCTACTACAGCATCAAGGTCAAGGGTATTGGCGGATTTGTAGGTGAGCTCACGCTGCATCCGTTCAACAGCAAGAATGTTGTAGTGCAGGCCATTCTGGTTCCGATCAATTTTCTGCTTGAGTTCGTGACCCTGATTGCCAAGCCTTTCTCGCTGGGCCTGCGTCTGTTCGGCAACATGTATGCCGGTGAGTTGATCTTCATCCTGATTGCTGTGATATTCAGCGCCGGATTCCTGCTGGGCGTCTTCGGATTGGCATTGAACTGGGCCTGGGCCATGTTCCATATCCTGATCATTACCTTGCAGGCCTTTATCTTCATGATGCTGACCATCGTTTACCTGTCACTGGCACACGAAGATAGTCATTGATTTAGTTGTACTGTTTTTGCAAAACCTTTAACCAATACGACATATAAGTCGGGAGGAAAGATGGAAACTGTAGTTGGTCTAACCGCGATCGCCGTTGCACTGCTGATTGGCATGGGTGCCCTGGGTACTGCCATTGGTTTTGGTCTGTTGGGCGGCAAGTTCCTGGAAGGCGCAGCGCGTCAGCCAGAAATGGTTCCTATGCTGCAAGTGAAAATGTTCATCGTTGCCGGTCTTCTGGACGCCGTGACCATGATCGGTGTTGGTCTGGCACTGTTCTTCACCTTTGCAAACCCCTTCGTTGGTCAAATCGCAGGCTAATTACTCTCAAACAGAGTGATGTGTGTGATGGACAACGAAAGAGCGAGGTGTTGGCGTGAACATTAATGCAACCCTGATTGGTCAGTCCGTTGCGTTCTTCATTTTTGTCGTCTTCTGCATGAAGTATGTGTGGCCTCCGGTCATCACTGCTTTGCGCGACCGCCAAAAGAAGATCGCCGATGGCCTGGACGCTGCTAACCGTGCTAATCGTGATTTGGAGTTGGCCCACGAAAAGGTGGCCCATCAACTGCGCGAGGCAAAAGGCCAGGCGGCAGAGATCATTGAGCAAGCGAAAAAGCGTGCGACCCAGATCGTTGACGAAGCCAGAGATCAGGCACGCGTTGAGGCGGATCGTGTGAAAGCGCAGGCTCAGGCAGAGATCGAACAAGAAATGAACAGTGTCAAAGATGCGTTGCGTGCTCAATTGGGCGGGCTGGCAGTCATTGGCGCAGAGAAAATTCTTGGTGCAACCATCGATCAAAATGCGCATGCGGAGCTGGTTTCTCAACTGGCAGCCGAAATCTAAGCGAGGGCAATCATGGCAGAACTGACCACGCTTGCTCGGCCTTACGCTAAGGCAGCCTTTGAGTATGCACAGAACCAGAAACAGCTGACCCAATGGTCGGCAATGCTGGCTTTGTGTGTTGCTGTTTCGGTTGATGAAACTGTCCAGCAGATTCTCAAGGCTCCGCGTTTGACGGGCGAAAAGAAAGCCAACACTTTTGTTGAGGTGTGTGGCGACAAGTTGGATGCCAAGGTACAGAACTTTATCCACGTGCTGGCTGAAAACGACCGTCTGTTGCTTTTGCCAGAAATTGCCGACCTGTTCGAACTGTTTAAAGCAGAACAGGAAAAGTCGGTGGATGTGGAAGTCACCAGTGCCTTTGCATTGAATAATGAACAGAAAGACAAACTCGCCAAGGTTCTCAGCGCACGGCTCAGCCGGGAAGTGCGTCTGCACGCCACGGAAGACGTCACCCTTATCGGTGGTGTAGTGATCCGTGCCGGCGACCTGGTTATCGATGGCTCGGTTCGCGGAAAGATCGCGAAACTTGCTGAAGCGTTGAAATCCTGAGTTTGAAGGGGCAGCAGAGCAATGCAGCAACTCAATCCTTCCGAAATAAGTGAAATCATCAAGGGACGTATCGAGAAACTCGACGTCGCTTCCCAAGCCCGGAACGAAGGCACTGTAGTTAGTGTTTCTGACGGTATCGTGCGAATTCATGGTCTGGCCGACGTAATGTACGGTGAGATGATCGAGTTCCCTGGCGGTGTGTATGGCATGGCCATGAACCTTGAGCGTGACTCTGTCGGCGCCATTGTTCTGGGTGCTTACCAGTCGCTGGCTGAAGGCATGAGTGCCAAGTGCACTGGCCGCGTTCTCGAGGTTCCGGTTGGTCCGGAGCTGTTGGGTCGTGTGGTCGATGCCTTGGGTAACCCGATTGACGGCAAAGGCCCGTTGAACAACGTCGCTACCGACGCGGTTGAAAAGGTAGCCCCGGGCGTTATCTGGCGTAAGTCGGTTGATCAGCCGGTGCAGACCGGCTACAAGGCTGTTGATGCCATGATCCCGGTTGGCCGTGGCCAGCGTGAGCTGATCATCGGTGACCGTCAGATCGGTAAAACGGCTCTGGCAATTGATGCCATCATCAACCAGAAGAACAGCGGCATTCGTTCTGTTTACGTGGCTATCGGACAGAAGCGTTCGACCATCGCCAACGTAGTTCGCAAGCTCGAAGAGAACGGCGCACTGGCCAACACCATTGTTGTGGTTGCAAGTGCTTCCGAATCCGCAGCTCTGCAATACATTGCCCCGTATTCCGGTTGCACCATGGGCGAATACTTCCGCGATCGTGGCGAAGATGCGCTGATCGTGTATGACGATCTGTCCAAGCAAGCGGTTGCCTATCGCCAGATTTCCCTGTTGCTGCGCCGGCCACCAGGCCGCGAGGCATATCCCGGCGACGTGTTTTATCTCCACAGCCGCTTGCTGGAACGCGCCTCGCGTGTTTCCGAAGAGTATGTCGAGATGTTCACCAAGGGTGAAGTCAAAGGCAAGACCGGTTCTCTGACGGCTCTTCCGATCATTGAAACTCAGGCGGGTGACGTTTCGGCGTTCGTTCCGACCAACGTGATTTCGATTACTGACGGACAGATCTTCCTTGAGTCCGCGATGTTCAACTCCGGTATTCGTCCGGCAGTTAACTCGGGTATTTCGGTTTCCCGCGTGGGCGGTGCCGCTCAGACCAAGATCATCAAGAAGCTCTCCGGTGGTATCCGTACCGCTCTGGCTCAGTACCGTGAACTGGCAGCGTTCTCGCAGTTCGCTTCTGACCTTGACGATGCTACCCGCAAGCAGCTGGAGCATGGTAAGCGTGTTACCGAGCTGATGAAGCAGAAGCAGTTTGCGCCTATGTCTATTGCAGATATGTCGCTGTCGCTCTATGCCGCTGAGCGTGGTTATCTGAACGATGTCGAAGTGAATAAAGTCGGTAGCTTTGAATCTGCATTGCTTGCCTACTTCAACCGGGATCATGCAGCCTTGATGGCCAAGATCAACGAGAAGGGTGACTTCAACGACGAAATCGACTCTGGCATCAAAGCCGGGATCGAGAAGTTCAAGGCCACTCAAACCTGGTAAGCCGCAGCGGAGGCTTAAACGCCTCCGTCTGCTAAACCGATAGGTTTTCCTATATAGGTGTTGCATGGCAGGCTCAAAAGAGATTCGCACTAAAATTGCGAGCATCAAAAGCACGCAAAAGATTACCAACGCCATGGAAAAAGTGGCGGTCAGCAAGATGCGCAGGGCCCAAATGCGCATGGCTGCGGGTCGTCCTTATGCTGAGCGTATCCGGCAGGTAATTGGTCATCTGGCCAACGCCAACCCGGAATATCGGCATCCCTTTATGATCGAGCGCGAGGTCAAGCGTGTTGGTTATATTGTGGTGAGCTCGGACCGTGGACTGTGTGGTGGCTTGAACACCAACCTGTTCAAGACGCTGGTCAAGCACATGGTTGGCAATCGTGAACAGAATGTTGAAATGGACATCTGCGTTATCGGCAGCAAGGGTTCAGCATTCTTTCGCAGCTATGGTGGCAATGTTGTCGCGGCTATCAGCCATATTGGCGAAGAGCCCTCAATCAACGATCTGATTGGCAGCGTCAAGGTAATGCTTGATGGCTACATGGCAGGTCGTATTGATCGTCTGTTCATAGTGTCGAACAAATTCGTCAACACCATGGTTCAGCAACCTGCGATAGACCAGTTGGTACCGTTGGTTGCAGATTCGGACAATGAACTGAAGCACCATTGGGACTACTTGTACGAACCGGATGCAAAACAGCTACTTGATGGTTTGTTGGTTCGCTATGTCGAGTCTCAGGTTTATCAGTCAGTGATTGAAAACAATGCTTGTGAGCAGGCGTCGCGGATGATGGCAATGAAGAACGCCACCGAAAACGCCGGTGACCTGATCAGCGAATTGCAGTTGATCTACAACAAGGCCCGTCAGGCAGCGATCACGCAAGAAATTTCGGAAATCGTCGGCGGCGCAGCCGCGTTGTAAGACAGGTTCAAATTTTCAGAGGAACCAGACATGAGTAGCGGACGCATTATTCAGATCATCGGTGCAGTAATCGACGTGGAGTTCCCATGCGATCACGTTCCGAACATTTATGACGCACTGAAAGTACAAGGTGCCGAGACCACACTGGAAGTCCAGCAGCAGTTGGGCGATGGCGTTGTGCGCACTATTGCCATGGGTTCGACCGAAGGGTTGAAGCGTGGCTTGGACGTCTCCAACACTGGTGCAGCGATTTCCGTGCCGGTTGGCAAGGCTACGCTCGGCCGTATCATGGATGTCCTGGGTAACCCGATTGATGAAGCGGGCCCCATCGGTGAAGACGAACGCTGGGGTATTCACCGCGAGGCACCCACTTTTGCCGAGCAGGCAGGTGGTAATGACCTGCTTGAAACCGGTATCAAGGTAATTGACCTTGTTTGCCCGTTTGCCCGCGGTGGTAAAGTTGGTCTGTTCGGTGGTGCCGGTGTTGGCAAGACCGTAAACATGATGGAACTGATCCGTAACATCGCCATCGAGCACAGCGGCTACTCCGTTTTCGCCGGTGTGGGTGAGCGTACTCGTGAAGGTAACGACTTCTACCACGAGATGAAGGACTCCAACGTTCTCGACAAGGTAGCTCTTGTCTACGGTCAGATGAACGAGCCTCCAGGAAACCGTCTGCGTGTTGCGTTGACCGGTTTGACCATGGCTGAAAAATTCCGTGACGAAGGTAACGATGTTCTGTTGTTCGTTGACAACATCTATCGCTATACCCTCGCCGGTACCGAGGTATCTGCGCTGCTGGGCCGTATGCCTTCAGCGGTGGGTTATCAGCCGACACTGGCGGAAGAAATGGGCGCTCTGCAAGAGCGTATTACCACGACCAAGAGTGGTTCCATTACTTCCATTCAGGCGGTCTATGTACCAGCGGATGACTTGACTGACCCGTCCCCGGCGACCACTTTCGCCCACTTGGACGCAACGGTTGTTCTGTCGCGTGACATCGCCTCGCTGGGTATTTACCCGGCGGTTGATCCACTCGATTCGACTTCGCGTCAGCTGGATCCGCTGGTTGTCGGTCAGGAGCACTATGACACTGCCCGTGGCGTTCAGTACGTCTTGCAGCGTTACAAGGAACTGAAAGACATCATCGCGATTCTGGGTATGGACGAGCTTTCGGATGCGGATAAGTTGATGGTATCCCGTGCTCGTAAAATCCAGCGCTTCCTGTCTCAGCCGTTCTTCGTAGCCGAAGTATTCACCGGTTCTCCAGGCAAGTATGTCTCCCTGAAAGATACCATTGCTGGTTTCAGCGGTATCCTCAAAGGCGACTACGACAACCTGCCAGAACAGGCTTTCTACATGGTTGGCGGCATTGACGAAGCCATCGAGAAAGCCAAGAAAATGTAATCCCCTGGGCGCCTGGCAACAGGCGCTTGAATGAGGCAAGCGTATGGCTATTACAGTCCATTGCGACATCGTTAGTGCTGAAGCGGAGATTTACTCCGGATTGGTTGAGATGGTGATCGCCCACGGAAATCTTGGTGATCTGGGTATTGCACCCGGTCATGCACCTTTGATCACGGACCTGAAACCGGGTCCGATTCGGATCATCAAGCAAGGTGGAGATGAAGAGGTGTTTTACATCTCTGGTGGGTTTCTAGAGGTCCAGCCGAGCATGGTCAAGGTTCTGGCCGACACCGTGTTGCGCGCAGCGGATCTGGATGAAGCTTCTGCACAGGCCGCAGTACAAACTGCAGAAAAGGCACTGAGCGAGAAAGGAGCCGAGTTCGATTACACCTCTGCTTCCAATCGTCTGGCTGAGGCAGTGGCTCAATTGCGTACCGTCAAATTGCGCAAGAAGTTTGGTGGTTGATTCACCGGCTTTAGTCAGAAAGATTAAAAGGGTAGCCTAGGCTACCTTTTTTATGCCCTCCATTCCGCCTTGCAGCGGTCAAGGAAATGTCATGTCGCTCACCGTCGTTATTCTTGCTGCTGGTCAGGGCACGCGCATGCGCTCTGCAACACCCAAGGTGCTGCATCCCGTGGCAGGCAAATCGATGCTTGCCCATGTTATCGACACCGCCCGCGCACTAAAGCCCAAGAGTATCCATGTGGTTATCGGCCACGCTGCGGAACAGGTGCGTGATGCCTTTTCAGCACCCGATCTGAGTTTCGTCGTACAGCCACAACAGCTCGGTACGGGCCATGCTGTCGCGCAGGCAATGCCCCATGTAGATGCGGAGCAAGTGCTTGTTCTGTATGGCGATGTACCGCTTATACAGCAGGCAACCATAGAGCGGCTGTTAACCCATGCAGATCCAGACCAGTTAGCGTTGTTGACAGTATTTCTCGCCGACCCAACCGGCTATGGACGAATTATCCGTGATCAGAAGCATGCGGTTCAGGCGATTGTTGAGCAAAAGGATGCATCACCAGAACAGCGTCAAATCTGCGAAGGCAATACCGGGATCTTGCTGGCTCCGGCCACCCGGCTGAAGGCTTGGCTGGCCCGACTGTCGAATAACAATGCACAAGGAGAGTATTACCTAACGGACGTCATCGCGATGGCTGTTGGTGATGGCGTTGCTGTAGCCACTGAGCAGCCGGAAAACGCCTGGGAAGTGCAGGGCGCCAATGACCGCATCCAGCTGGCAGAACTCGAACGCCATTACCAGACGCGGGCTGCGCGGAGCTTGATGCAGCAAGGTGTGACGCTGCGTGATCCACAACGCCTGGATGTGCGCGGCGAGGTTGAGGTGGGCCGCGATATCCTGATCGACGTGAATGTCATCCTCGAAGGACAAGTCATCATCGAAGATGACGTACAGATCGGCCCCAACTGCGTGATCCGCAACAGCATCCTGCGCAAAGGCAGCAGCGTGAAGGCCAACAGTCATCTGGACGGTGCCGAGCTGGGTGAAGGCAGCGATTGCGGACCCTTTGCCAGGTTGCGCCCGGGAACGGTGCTCGGCCCCCGCGCCCACGTGGGCAACTTCGTTGAAATCAAGAATGCGCGGCTGGGCGAAGGAACCAAGGCGGGACATCTTACTTACCTCGGCGATACGCTGACCGGTAGCCATTGCAATATCGGCGCAGGCACCATCACCTGCAATTACGATGGCGCCAATAAATGGCAGACGGTATTGGGTAACGACGTCTTCATCGGCTCGAACAATTCGCTGGTGGCGCCGGTCAGCATCAGTGATGGCGCCACTACCGGCGCGGGATCCACCATCAGTCAGGAAGTACCGGCTGCCGCGCTGGGCATCGGACGCGCCAAGCAGCGCAATATCGCGGGTTGGAAAAGACCGGAAAAAGTCAAAAAATGAGGATGCGGCTTCACCAGGAAGGCGGCATTTGCCGCCTTTCGTCCTTTTGCGTTTGACGAAGCAGTTTTATTAAGTTTTGATTCACATAATTAAATTTCGAAACGAAACTTTTAGATGTCAAAGCGTAATACTCCACAACGTAGACATAGCATCATCAGCCTGCTTAATGAGTCAGGCGAAGTGAGTGTGGATGAATTGGCAAAACGTTTTGAAACTTCTGAAGTAACCATCCGCAAAGACCTCAACGCATTGGAAAGCCATGGCCTGTTGCTCAGACGCTACGGCGGTGCTGTGCAGTTGCCACAGGAATTGATTGCCGAGCAGGAAAGCAAGGTCTCCGTGTTCAAGCAGGCGATTGCGCGGGAAGCGGTCAGGCGCATCCGTGAGCATGCTCGGATCATTATCGATAGCGGCAGCACGACCGCAGCGATGATTCCGCAACTGGGCATGAAAGCTGGCCTGGTGGTCATGACCAACTCGCTGAATGTCGCCACTGCCCTGCGTGAAATCGAGCACGAGCCGGTACTGTTGATGACCGGCGGTACCTGGGATCCGCATTCGGAATCTTTCCAGGGTCAGGTGGCTGAACAGGTATTGCGCTCCTACGATTTTGACCAATTATTCATTGGCGCCGATGGGCTGGACATAGCCCGTGGTACTACCACCTTCAATGAACTGCTGGGCCTGTCGCGGGTCATGGCAGAGGTGTCGCGCGAAGTGATTGTATTGATCGAATCCGATAAGTTGGGGCGCAAAATTCCCAACCTGGAGCTGCCCTGGAGCAGTATCCATACCCTGATAACCGATGAGCGCCTTGACCCTGTGTCACGCGCACAGATTGCAGCCTGCGGCGTAGAAGTGATTTGCGCTGCAGCCGGAAACTAAGGAGAAGACTATGTGTGGCATTGTTGGTGCCGTTGCTGAGCGGCCGATTACCCCGATTCTGCTGGAGGGCCTCAAGCGCCTTGAATACCGTGGCTATGACAGCGCAGGCGTGGCAATTATTGACCCGGCCGGAACGCTGCAGCGCTGCCGCCGCTCCGGCAAGGTCAGCGAACTGGCCCAAGCCCTGCAGCTGTCGCCGCTTGAAGGCCGTATCGGCATAGCCCATACCCGCTGGGCAACCCACGGGGCGCCTTGCGAGCGCAATGCACACCCGCATTTTTCCGGGGCAGAACTGGCCGTTGTGCATAACGGCATCATCGAAAATCATGAAGCGCTGCGTGAACGTCTGAGCGGGCTGGGCTATGTCTTCACCTCGGATACCGACACGGAAACCATCGTGCATCTGCTGCACCACAAGCTCAAAACGCACCCTGATCTGGCCGCTGCGCTCAAGGCCGCCGTGCCGGAGCTGCACGGTGCCTATGGGCTGGCAGTGATCAGCGCGAAGCAGCCAGACCGTTTGCTCGCAGCCCGCAGTGGCAGCCCGCTGGTGATTGGTCTTGGACTGGGTGAGAACTTTCTGGCCTCCGATCAGCTGGCCTTGCGGCAGGTGACCGATAGCTTCCTCTATCTCGAAGAGGGTGATATCGCCGAGATCCGCCGCGACAGTGTGCAGATCTGGGATGTTCAGGGTGCACCGGTCAAACGTGAGCAGGTGAAATACCGCGAAGGCGCTGAAGCCGCAGACAAGGGCACCTTCCGCCATTTCATGCTCAAGGAAATCCACGAGCAGCCAAAAGTTGTGCAGCGCACGCTGGAAGGGCGTCTGGGCGCCGATCATGTTCTGGTGCAAGCCTTTGGCGGGCAAGCCAGAGAGTTGTTTGCGCGGGTCAAGAATGTGCAGATCGTGGCCTGCGGTACCAGTTTCCACGCCGGCATGGTGGCGCGCTACTGGCTTGAGGCGCTGGCCGGTATTGCCTGTCAGATCGAGGTCGCCAGCGAATTCCGCTATCGCAAGGTGGTGGTACAGCCGGACAGCCTGTTCGTCAGCATCTCCCAGTCCGGCGAGACTGCCGACACCCTGGCTGCGCTGCGCAATGCCAAGGAGCTGGGCTTCCTCAGTAGCCTGGCGATCTGCAACGTTGGCACCAGCTCACTGGTGCGCGAATCGGATCTGACCTTGCTGACCCACGCCGGGCCGGAAATCGGTGTGGCTTCGACCAAGGCCTTCACCACGCAGCTGGTGGCTTTACTCCTGCTGACACTGGCTCTGGGTCAGGTTCGTGGCACGCTGGACAAGGCTGACGAAGCCAGGCTGGTCGATGAGTTGCGGCGCTTGCCGACGCATCTGGGTGAGGCGCTGGCGATGGACAAGAAAGTCGAGAAAGTCGCTGAACTGTTTGCCGAAAAGCACCATACGCTGTTTCTCGGGCGCGGCACGCAGTACCCGGTGGCCATGGAAGGCGCCTTGAAACTCAAGGAAATCTCTTACATTCACGCCGAGGCTTATCCGGCCGGCGAACTCAAGCATGGGCCGCTGGCGCTGGTGGATGCAGACATGCCGGTGGTCACGGTGGCGCCCAACAACGAGCTGCTGGAAAAGCTCAAATCCAACCTGCAGGAAGTCCGCGCGCGTGGCGGCGAATTGATTGTTTTCGCCGACCAGCAAGCCGGCATGGTATCTGGTGCGGGCACCCACGTGATCGGCATGCCACATATCCATGATGTGCTGGCCCCGATCCTCTACACCTTGCCGTTGCAGCTGCTGTCCTACTACGTGGCCGTACTGAAAGGTACCGATGTCGATCAGCCAAGGAACCTGGCCAAGTCGGTGACAGTTGAGTAAGGGCTCTTGCAAGAGTGCAGGGTTAATCCTCGTCTGGCCTGACAGGTCGGACGAGGGCTTTCAGTAGTCGACCTTGCCCCGTGCGGCCTTGATTGAGCCTCGCAGGCTTTTGCCTTCCAGGCGACGTTTCTTCGAGCCCAAGGAGGGCTTGGTCGGTCGGCGGGCTTTCTCTACCTTGATTGCGCTGAGTATCAGCTCCTTGAGCCGCTCCAGTGCATCGGCACGATTCTTTTCCTGGGTGCGGTATTGCTGCGCCTTGATCACGATCACGCCGTCACTGGAGATACGCTGGTCGCGCCATGCAAGCAGGCGTTCCTTGTAAAGCGCCGGCAAAGACGAGGCTTGTATATCAAAGCGCAGGTGCACTGCGCTGGATACCTTGTTGACGTTCTGACCCCCTGCGCCTTGCGCACGAATGGGATTGAGCTCGATCTCAGCATCGGGCAGCTGAACCGAGTTGGAAATCAGCAGCATCCGCAGGCTCCTGGTAAACCGGGTTTGCCATTCTAGCCCGCAGCAATTCCCGGGCGCGCCTGTTCACTGCAAGCAAAGAGGCCTCGCAATCATGCAGGCTGCGCGTCTGCAGCTACGCTGTGCACAAGACCACGAGAGCAATGGCAGCGGATGCGCAGAACGTCCACCTATAAACAGCGATTGCTGACATTGATCTGCACCCTGACCCTGGCTGCCACCGGGTATGGTCAGCCCCTTGTGCTCGAACCGGATCAGCCGGGCCCGGCCATGGTCTCGTTGACCGAGTATTTAGGTGTTTTCGAAGATCCGACGGGTCTGCTGACCCTTGCAGAGGTCCAGAGCCCGAGCCGCGCCGGACAATTTGTATTCGCGGCGACGCCTGCCGAAGCACTGAATATGGGCAATACACGCTCGACTTTCTGGTTGCGCCTGCAGCTGGACAATCGCGCCGAGCGCGTCACTGAGCGTGTGCTGGAAATCCGATCGTCGGACATTTCCCGGATCAGCGTGTTCCGGCCCGGTTCGGTGGCCGTTGAAACCGGGGCCGGATTTCCGCTGGATAGCCGTGCGTATGCCAATCGTTTCTTTGTCTTTCCACTGCAGGTACCGGCAAAAACGCAGCAACTGATTTTCCTGCGTGTCAGCTCCCAACAGCCGCTAAGCGTGCAGGCGCGCTTATGGGAGGCCGAAGCCTTTCATCGCTATGAGCGCAATGACTATCAATGGCAGGCGCTGTATTTCGGGCTGGCGATAGCCATCGTGCTGTTCAATCTGCTGTTGTACGTGTCGCTGGGGAGCCGGATTTATCTGCTGTACGTGTTTTCCTGCGCCAGTATGGTGTTGGCGATGGTCTCGCTGACCGGGTTGGGAAAGGAGTTTCTCTGGCCCGATAGCCAGCTGTGGGCGAATATTGCCGGGCGTGTCGGCGCCTCAGTGAGCGGTTTTGCGATGCTCCTGTTTGCGCGCGAAATGCTTAACAGCAGGCGCGTTGTGCCGCATCTGGATCGATTGCTGAGACTGCTGGCGCTGGCCTGGATACTGGTCGTGGGGGGATTTTTTCTTGCACCGCGGTCCATGGCCACGGTGTTCAATCTGTTGCTGGCACTGACTTCCCTGGCCATTGTGGCGACTGCGCTGGTCTGTGCGGCGAGACGCCAGCGCAGTGCCTACTTCTTCCTGTTGGCTTTCAGCTTTCTGGCACTGGGAGCCGTGGTGACTTCGCTGCGCGGCTTCGGTCTGTTACCGACCCACGCGCTGACCATTTATGCGGTGCAGATCGGTTCCGCCATCGAAATGATATTGATGGCCTTTGCCCTGGCCGACCGTTTCAACCTTGCCCGGCGTGAGCAGGAGCGCGCGCAAACCGCACGCCTGCTGGCGGAGCAGCAGCTGACAGAAAATCTGCGCACCTCGGAGCGCCAGCTGGAAGCGCGTGTCGAACAGCGCACCGCCGAGCTCACGAAAAGCCTGCAACAGCTCAGGCAGACCCAGGCCGAATTGCTGAATGCGGAAAAACTTGCTTCGCTCGGTGCGCTGGTGGCCGGCGTGGCCCATGAGCTGAACACGCCGATCGGCAATGCCCTGACCACCGCCTCGTCGCTGGAGCATTCAACCCGGGACTTTCAGCAGACCGTTGAGCGCGGTGAGCTGCGCAAATCGACGATGAACAAATTTGTCGACAACGCCATTCAGATGACCGAACTGATCAGCCGCTCCTGCCAGCGCGCGGCGACCCTGATCGGCAGTTTCAAGCAGGTGGCGGTAGATCAGACGTCTGAGCAGCGTCGGAGGTTCGATCTGCGCAAGCTGGTGGATGACAACATCAACGCACTGCGTCCCAGCTTCAAGCAGGCGCCCTGGCAAGTCGAGGTGGATATTGCCGACGGTATCGAATTCGACAGCTACCCGGGACCGCTCGGCCAGGTGATTACCAACCTGGTGCAGAATGCGCTCAAGCATGCGTTTGATGGGCGCGAAAGCGGTCTGCTGAGGATTACTGCCAGCGTCCGGCATCAGGTAGTCGAATTGCATCTCGTCGATGATGGCAAAGGCATGCCTGCCGAAGTGCTGGGGCGTATCTTCGAACCCTTTTACACCACCCGCATGGGGCAGGGTGGTTCAGGGTTGGGCCTGTCGATTTCACGCAACATTGTCACCGGCGTACTGGGTGGCACTCTTAACGCCACTTCGCAAGTCGACTTCGGCAGTCAGTTCAATCTGCTGCTGCCGTTGAGTGCGCCGGACACCAAGGCACTAGCAGAGGCTTGATTCGTTCAGGATTTGCCGTCGTCGGTCATTTTCAGAATGTTCCGCGCGGAGGACTCGAGGGCATGCGAGGCAACACGTATCTCGCGCAGAAAGCTCAGCAGCGCAAAGACAAAAGTGCCCATGCTGACGATGAACAGCGCAGCGACCGCCAGTGAGGCGTTGAACCCCATCAGCTCGCTGATGAACAACAAGCCAATCACCATGCAGATCAGCAGGGCGGTCAGGGTGCAGAAGGTGATGGCCCGGTTACACAGCACAGTGCGGCGGAACAGGATAAACAGCTCGCCACGCGGCTGCGCCGAGCGTTCCGGAAACTTGAGCAGAAAATCTTCCAGTTTGCGTGTGCGGTCCACGACCCGCGACAAACGGTTGGTCAGTACCGCCAGCATGGTGCTCAGCGCGGTCAACAAGAACACCGGCGCAACGGCCAGCTGGATAACGTGGGCCAGATCAGGAATGTTGCTTTGCGGGAACATGGGGTTACTCTCGTCAACGATCGTCAGCTGCTGTCTGGCGCTAGAAAGCCACCCAGACGCCTTTGTACTGTTGCTCACACGCGAGCTTTAGAATCCGCGCGTCAGAGGCCACGCCATAGTAGTGAATGTCCTGCTGGTAGGTCAGGTTAGTCACTTTGGCATTGCGACAGGCACCGAAGGCGCCGCTTGGGCATTGTTCGGCAAAGCTCACCTCGATCTTCTGCCCCGGCAGTTCCGGCCGGCAGAAGCCGTCATGGAACATCTTCGGGGGAATACTGACGTTCTGCTGGCAGAGTTTTACCTCGACCTGTTTGCCGCTGCTGTGCACTATGCAGGCCTCTGCGTGAGCCACCAGCGGCAGCAGTAATGCAACAAGGGTGAGCAAAATGCGCATGCAGGATTCTCTTCAAAGGAAGGCGCGACTCTAGGGTCTGTTGCCGTTACAGCGCAAGCCACCCACAGGAAAACCCATGCTCTGCGACATTCCCACCCATCTGATCGCCGGCCCGCTAGGGGCCGGCAAGACCAGCCTGATCCGCCATCTGCTGGCGCACAAACCAGCCCACGAGCGCTGGGCGGTGCTGATAAACGAATTTGGCCTGATCGGGCTGGATCAGGCCTTGCTGACCACTGATGAGGACGGTATCAGTTTGTCGGAAGTGCCCGGGGGTTGTCTGTGTTGTGTCAACGGTGCGCCATTTCAGGTGGGGCTGGCCCGGCTGCTGCGCAAGGCTCAGCCGGATCGTCTGCTGATCGAACCGTCCGGCCTCGGGCATCCGGCCGAGTTGCTGCGGCAACTGGCCGAGCCGCCGTGGGAGGGCGTGCTGGCCTTGCAACCCAGTGTGGTGGTGCTGGATGCGGCCGCGCTGGCGGCGGGACGTCCATTGCCGCAAAGCCAGCAGGCTGCACTGACGGATACCGGGTTGTTGTTGCTCAACAAAGCCGAAGGGCTGGATGCGACTACGCGCGCTTTGCTGCAGGCGCAGTTGCCGTTGCGCACTGTGCGTTGGACGACCCAGGGTCAGCTGGATATTGCTGACCTGCCAGGCATCACGGTGCAGGCGCGCCAGAGCAACGCTGACCTAGCCTTGCCATCGGGTCCGGGCGCCCTGCCGGCACTCTGGCCGGACCCGGGTCAGCCGATCTGTCAGATTCAGGATCAGCCGGAAGGCTGGAGCATCGGCTGGCGCTTTCATCCCGGCCAGGTGTTCGAGCTGATGCAGCTCCAGCGCTGGCTTGCCGCGCTGGAGTGGCGCCGCGCCAAACTGGTGCTGCAGACCAACGCCGGCTGGCTGTCCGCTAACGCGCTGGACGGGGCACCTCTGCACTGGCAGGCCAGCGAGTGGCGCAAGGACTCGCGGCTGGAACTGATTTTTAGCCGGGCGCAGGACGCCGACAGGCTGCAGTCCGCTCTGCTGGCCTGCCGCCTGTGAGAGCGCCGGCTGTGAAAAACAAGCTCGCAGCCAAGGGCGAGCGGTGCGTCAGTGTGGTTTTCGCGTGCTCTGGGGATGTTCGCGGCGCCAGTCCGCCAACCGGACAATGTTCGCGGGCGGGGCCTGCTGCACAATGACCTCCCCGCCGATTGTATCTGCCGGGCGCCCTTGATCTGCGTTGTCGTGCTGTGAATTGAAAGGATGTGGCTGCAGCTCAATATTGGCCAGGCGGTGCCCAAACAGGGTAATGCAACCGGCCAGCCGCTGATCACCGGTGACGGTGAATTCAAAACTGTAATCGCGCGCCAGCCGCACGCGTCCCTGACGGTCCCGCAACAGCCGCAGCCCACGCAGGGCGACGTTTTCGTCGAGCAACTCGATGTCGAGTTTTTCGCAATGGCGGCGCGCCAGCTGCAGCGCCACTTCGCGAATGCCATAACCGCGCCAGAGCCAGGCGGCAAAGGCGGCACAGAGCATCAACAGCGCCAGATCGAACAACGACAGCATGGGCAGATTCTCATGGGCAACACCGGGCAAGCTTAAACCACAGGGCTGCGATAGTCTCAGTTGGGCGTTAACAGCTGGCCGCGAATCAGCAGGCTCAGGGTGCGCAACGCCAGATAGGCAATCACCGCGCTGGCCAGCAGTACTGCCGTCAGCGCCACTTCAACGGGCCAGTCACCGCGGTGAACGGCCTCGACGATGGCCGAGGCAAGGGCCGCCAGCGGAAAGGAGAATGACCAGAAGCTGAAGGAAAATGGTGTACTGCTCCACCAGTGCCAACGGGTCAGTACCGCCACTACCGGGCCACAGGCAATACCCAGGGCGATCAGCAGCAGATCGGCGGGTAATTGCGGCCAGACAAAGCTGATGCTCAGGGCGGTTACGGCGGCCGGCGCCATTTCAATCCCCAGCGTCGGACGCAGGGCCAGCGGTAACGGGCCGTCAAACAGGCGGTGCAAAATGCGCATCTCCAGCAGCGCCCAGCCACCCAGCCCCATGCCCAGGATGAGCACGGCAAAGCCGTGTAATCCGAGTGCCGACAACGCCATGGCGCCGACCAGGCCGCCCGGGACAATCGGCAGATACAGCACCGGTGTAATCAGCTCCTCGGGCATCTGACCGGTCGACAGCTGACTGACCACGCGCCAGGCAATCACGCCTTGCAGGGCCAGCGCCAGCAGGCTGACCGTCATCAGCGCTGCCCGCGCCTGGGGGTATGCGGTGGCCAGTTGGCTGACGGCCAGCAGGATGGACACCGGCAGCAGGGCCAGCAGCGGCCCTTGCACCGGGTGGTGGAATTCGCGCAGCACTTGCCCGTGGTGGCGCATCAGCTTGAGCAGCCACAGCGTGCTGAGCAACAACAACACCGCCAGCCCCGCAATCTGCAGGGCATTGGCCAGTAGCCGGGCATCGGCTACCTGCATCTGCTCCAGCCGGCGCCAGGCGCCATCCAGCCCGAGCAGTCCGAGGGCAATGGCAAACAGACCGGGGTGCAGGCGCTCCAGCCAGGAGCGCTGGGTGAGGGTGTTCGTTGTGGACATGCGGCGTTCTCTTCAGGCTGTTCAGCAGAGCTTAGACCCAAGCGCCTATTTTCCGGCGGACAAGCCGAAATCAATCGCCAGATTGGCGCCGGTAATCGCCTGTGCATGGGGCTGGCAGAGAAACCAGACCAGTTCGGCGACTTCGTCGGGGCGGATAAAGCGCGCGTTAGGCCCCTGCGGATAGAGCTCCAGCAGGCCGCGTTTATAGCCTTGCGGATCGCCGTTGCCATAACGCTCGGCCTGAAACTCCAGCATCGGCGTGGCGATATCGCCCGGCGAGACGGCATTCACGCGGATGCCGTCCGGCGCCAGGTCCAGCGCCAGGGTCTTGCTCAGCAGGGTCAGTGCGGCCTTGCTGGCGCAGTAAGCGGCGGCGTTGCGGTTACCCTGATGACCGGCATCGCTGGCGATATTGATGATCGTGCCACGGCTTTCACGCAGGTGGGGAATAGCGGCGGCGCAGCTGAAGAATGCCGCTTTCACGTTGACGTTCATCAGCAGGTCAAAGTCCGCCTCGCTGAAGCTTTCCACCGGCCCTTCGCGCCACACGCCGGCGGCATTCACCAGCGCATCGAGGCGCCCGCAGTCTGTTATCGCCTGATCCAGCAGGCGCTGGCAGGCGCCACTTTCACCGAGGTCCAGCGCCAGGCTGGCGGCCAGTGCGGTGTCGCGGCCCAGTGCCTGCAGTCCCTCGGCATTCAGATCGGTTGCTGCAACGCGCCAGCCGCCACTGGCAAAGCGCCGGGCAATCGCGCTGCCCAGGCCGCCGGCGGCACCGGTGATCAATACCACGGGTTGGGTCATGGGGATTCTCCAGAAGGACGGTTGGGCGCAGCAAAAACTTCATGGCTCTGACCGCTAATTGTCATGCCGTGCCGGCAGGCTGATGCTCCCTGAAACGTCTGGGTGGGAGTACTGCCATGTCTGCTCGTCATGATGAAGTCTATTCCGAAAGAAAAGCCCGCAACCGTCTGGAAGACCAGCGCCGCATGGCTTATCGCCGCGCCATTGAGGAGCGGGCTGAGCTGCGCCGGATCGAACGGGAGCTGGGCGATGATTACTCCGGCCTTATCTGCGGAATCTACCTCAATGTGGGGTTGGGTGCGCTCCGCTGAAGCGCCGGGCGAGCTCGTCGATCAGCGCGCGCTCGCTGCGGATAAAGGCAATAAAGGCTTGCGCCACCGGCGAGAGCCGTTTGCCGCGTGGATGCACAATGCACCAGCTGCGGTGCAACGGTAACTCCTGCACCGGCAGTTCGTGCAGTCGCCCGCTGGCCAGCTCCAGGCTGACGGCATGCCGGGGCAGAAAGGCCAGACCAAGGCCGGCCTGCACGGCCTCGCGCTGGGCTTCCAGCGAACCCAGTTCCATGCTCTGGGCGAAGTGTGCGCGCTTCTGGTGACAGTATTCCTCGCTGGCCTGGCGCGTGCCCGAGCCGGTTTCGCGCACCAGCAGTGGCCAATGCGTCAGGTCCTGCAGGGTCAGCGTGCCTTGCTGGCAAAGCGGATGATCCGGACGGGCCACGGCCACAATCGGGTTGTTGAGGAACGGCAGAAATTCCAGCGCCATGTTCTGTGGCACCTGCGACATGATCAGCAGGTCGTCACGATTTACGCTGAGGCGTTTGACCGCCGCTGCATGGTTGACCACCGTCAGCTGCAGACTGACTTCCGGGTGCTGTTGGCGGAAGGCCGCAAACAGATGCGGGGTAAAGTATTTTGCGCTGGACTCGACGGCCAGGCTGAGTTGGCCCTGCAGCGTGCCTTGCAGGTCGGCCAGTTGCATGTCGAGGCTGTCGAGGCGGGCAAAGATATCGTCGCTGGCCTTGAGCAGTGCCTGGGCGGCGTCTGTCAGGTAGAGCTTTTTGCCGACGTAATCAAACAGTGGCTGGTCGAGCAGTTCTTCCAGTTGCCGGATTTGCAGGCTGACGGCCGGCTGGGTCAGTGACATCTCCTCCGCGGCGCGGCTGTAGGACAGGCTGGTGCACACCGCACGAAATACCTGCAACTGACGAAAAGTGATCCGCAACAAGGACTTGCGCATGATGTATGGCTTTCTTCAGAGGTGATCCGGAACAACTATAAGGTATCGCTAATGCACAGCCCAATTATTATTGATTTTCGTTAATCCAATGCAGCGGCTAAGGTGAGACACCTGACTGGTTCTGCCTTGCCGGTCATCTGCCGACCGGTTCGTCCGGTTGTCTGCCCACTGATCGAGGAGGCTGTCCGTGATCAAGAAAATTCTGATTGCCAACCGTGGCGAGATTGCCGTCCGCATCGTGCGTGCCTGCGCCGAAATGGGCGTGCGCTCGGTGGCGGTCTATTCCGAAGCTGACCGGCACGCGCTGCACGTCAAGCGCGCCGATGAGGCGCATTGCATCAGCGCCGAGCCGCTGGAGGGGTACCTCAACCCGCGCAAGCTGGTGAACCTGGCGGTGGAAAGCGGTTGCGATGCGTTGCACCCGGGTTACGGCTTTCTCTCGGAAAACGCCGAGCTGGCCGACATCTGTGCCGAGCGCGGGATCAAGTTCATTGGTCCCTCGGCGGAAGTCATTCGCCGCATGGGCGACAAGACCGAGGCACGCCGCAGCATGATCAAGGCCGGCGTGCCGGTCACGCCGGGCACCGAAGGCAACGTGGCCGACATCGCCGAAGCGCTGATCGAGGGTGACCGCATCGGTTATCCGGTGATGCTCAAGGCCACCTCCGGTGGCGGTGGCCGCGGTATCCGCCGCTGCAACAGCCGCGAAGAGCTGGAGCAGGCCTATCCGCGGGTGATCTCAGAAGCGACCAAGGCCTTTGGCCGCGCCGAAGTGTTCCTGGAAAAGTGCATCGTCAATCCCAAGCACATCGAAGCGCAGATTCTCGGTGACAGCTTTGGCAATGTGGTGCACCTGTTCGAGCGCGACTGCTCGATCCAGCGGCGCAACCAGAAACTGATCGAGATCGCCCCGAGTCCACAGCTGACCCCCGAGCAGCGCGCCTACATTGGTGATCTGGCGGTACGCGCCGCGCAGGCGGTGGGCTACGAGAACGCCGGCACCGTGGAATTCCTGCTCGCCGAGGGCGAGGTGTACTTCATGGAGATGAACACCCGGGTGCAGGTGGAGCACACCATCAGCGAGGAAATCACCGGTCTGGACATCGTCCGCGAACAGATCCGCATCGCCTCCGGATTGCCGCTGTCAGTCAAGCAGGAAGACATCATTCACCGTGGCTTTGCCCTGCAGTTCCGCATCAACGCCGAAGATCCGAAAAACAACTTTCTGCCCTCGTTCGGCAAGATCACCCGTTATTACGCCCCCGGTGGTCCGGGCGTGCGCACCGACACGGCGATCTACACCGGTTACACCATTCCACCGTATTACGACTCGATGTGCCTGAAACTGGTGGTCTGGGCGCTGACCTGGGAAGAAGCGCTGGATCGCGGTCTGCGCGCGCTGGATGACATGCGTCTGCAGGGGGTGAAAACCACCGCCGCGTATTACCAGGAAATCCTGCGTGATCCGGATTTCCGCAGCGGCCAGTTCAACACCAGCTATGTGGACAGCCACCCCGAGTTGCTCGACTACTCGATCAAGAAAAACCCGTCGCATCTGGCCATCGCCATCGCTACTGCCATCGCCGCCCACGCCGGCCTTTAACGCATCGTAGCCCGGATGCCATCCGGGGTTGCAGCATCCCGGATTGCATCCGGGCTACAGGAGATCAGACAGAATGAGCAAAAAAATCACGGTTACCGATACCATCCTGCGTGATGCCCACCAGTCGCTGCTGGCCACGCGCATGCGCACCGAAGACATGCTGCCGATCTGCGGCAAGCTCGATCAGGTTGGTTACTGGTCGCTGGAAGTCTGGGGCGGCGCCACCTTTGATGCCTGCGTGCGCTTCCTCAAGGAAGACCCGTGGGAGCGTCTGCGTCAGCTCAAGGCCGCGCTGCCCAATACCCGTCTGCAGATGCTGCTGCGCGGACAGAACCTGCTCGGCTACCGCCACTACAGCGACGACGTGGTGCGTGCCTTCGTGGCCAAGGCGGCGGTCAACGGCATTGATGTGTTCCGCATCTTCGATGCAATGAACGATGTGCGTAACCTGCGCGTTTCCATCGAAGCGGTGAAGGCGGCCGGCAAGCATGCCCAGGGCACCATCTGCTATACCACCAGCCCGGTGCACACCACCGCCGCATTCGTCGAGCAGGCCAAGGCGATGGCCGCGATGGGCGTCGACTCGATTGCGATCAAGGACATGGCCGGTCTGCTCACGCCCTATGCTACCGGCGATCTGGTCAAGGCGCTGAAAGAAGCGCTGAGCCTGCCGGTGGTGATTCACTCCCACGACACTGCCGGTCTGGCCTCGATGTGCCAGATGAAGGCCATCGAGAACGGCGCCGACCGCATCGACACGGCGATTTCCAGCTTTGCCTGGGGCACCAGCCATCCGGGCACCGAGTCGATGGTGGCAGCGCTCAAGGGCAGCGAATACGACACCGGTCTGGACCTGGAACTGATCCAGGAAATCGGCCTGTACTTCTACGGCGTGCGCAAGAAGTACCACCAGTTCGAAAGCGAGTTCACCGCCGTGGATACCCGCGTACAGGTCAATCAGGTACCGGGCGGCATGATGTCCAACCTGGCCAATCAGCTCAAGGAGCAGGGCGCGCTGCACCGCATCAACGAAGTGTTCGAGGAGATCCCGCGGGTGCGCGAAGACCTCGGCTTCCCGCCGCTGGTGACGCCGACCTCACAGATTGTCGGTACCCAGGCGGTGTTCAATGTGCTGGCTGGCGAGCGTTACAAGACCATCACCAACGAGGTCAAACTCTACCTGCAAGGCCGTTACGGCAAGGCGGCGGGCAAGATCAACGAAACCCTGCGCGCCCAGGCGATTGGCAGTGAAGAGGTGATCGAAGTCCGTCCGGCAGACCTGATCAAGCCGGAGATGGACCGCTTGCGCGAAGAAGTCGGCAACCTGGCGCGCAGCGAAGAAGATGTGCTGACCTATGCGATGTTCCCGGACATCGGCCGCAAGTTCCTCGAAGAGCGTGCTGCCGGCACCCTGAAACCGGAAGCCTTGCTGCCCATCCAGTTACCGGGAATGGACGTTGCTCCCAGCAGCGAGGGCGTGCCGACCGAGTTTGTGGTGGACGTGCATGGCGAGAGCTATCGGGTCGACATCACCGGGGTTGGTGTGAAAACCGATGGCAAGCGGCACTTCTACCTGTCCATTGATGGCATGCCGGAAGAGGTGGTGTTCGAGCCGCTCAACCAGTTTGTCAGCGAAGGCGGCAACCGGCGCAAGCAGGCCAGTGCGCCGGGCGATGTCAGTACGACCATGCCGGGCAATATCGTCGAGGTACTGGTCAAGGTCGGCGATGCGGTCAAGGCCGGTCAGGCGGTGTTGATCACCGAGGCCATGAAGATGGAAACCGAAGTACAGGCACCGATCGACGGTACCGTCAAGGCGCTGCATGTGGCCAAGGGCGACCGCGTCAATCCGGGCGATGTGCTGATCGAAATCGAGGGCTGACAGCCCGGGGGCACTGAAGCGTAGGGTGGGCTTTAGCCCACCACTGCCCATTCAGGTGTTGTATCGGTGGGCTGAAGCCCACCCTACGTGGACTGGTCCCTGTAACAATATTTCCCCCTCCCGCTGGCGGAGGGCGTGTACTGGCTGGCGCTGGCGCACGACGCCTGGGTTGAACCGGCCCGGGTTGCCGCCCCTGCTTCACAAGGGCAGGGCTTTTGAATTCCCTGGAGCTGAAGAATGACGCTGGATCCGGTTGTACTGTTCTTTGTCTTCGGCCTGTTGGCGGGCCTGCTGAAAAGCGAGCTGAAACTGCCACCGGCACTCTACGAAACCCTGTCCATCCTGTTGCTGCTGGCGATCGGCCTGCACGGCGGTGTCGAGCTGGCCGAGCAGGCCAGTGCGCGTCTGCTGGGGCAGTCGGCACTGGTGCT
>JACCEA011346680.1_pt1 | contig 43640 bp, 32 predicted proteins | sample 7449851 | NCBI WGS metagenome assembly JACCEA01 (sample SAMN15323453, study PRJNA562643) | freshwater metagenome | isolation source: river surface water | place: USA:Blue River Watershed | collected 2017-08-18 | reverse complement strand
TCCAAACAGGGACTTCACCGCGTGTTTAGCCAATGCTGGCTATTACATCGGGAGTTCTGGCGTGCAGTTTCCCCCCTCGCCATTCATGTCCGACTATACGATGACCACCAGCGGGGGCGAGACCTTCACGGCGTCTGCGTCTTCAAATCTCGGCGTATATCATCCCTGGCAGGCTTTTGCCATGGTGTTCAGGACCAACGTTGGAGTAACTAGTTACTGGGCGCCAGATAACGCGGGTTATCAATATGGACCAGCATATGGAGTAGTTACTGGCACACAGAGCACAGTGGTGGATGGGGCCTCAATATTTGGTGAATGGATTCAACTCCAGTCCACCAGTATGCGTACCCTGGGATCCTTCAGCATCAGGGTAACCTATGCTGGGGCTGCCACGGCTCCCAAATCATTTGTTTTGGTTGGATCTAATGACGGCAGCACCTGGGTTTCTCTCAAGGATGTATCGGGAGAGGTCGGGTGGCTCGCTAATCAGGTCAGGTCCTACACCCTAGCGCAGACTCTTCCGTTTTCCTACTTCAGGCTCATTGTGACGCAATTAGTCGAAATCGGGTTATGGCTGGAGCTGGACGAGCTGATGCTGTACGACAGCCAGATTATGGGGTGCGCGGGTACGTGTCTGTCCGGCACCAAGTTCTGCTGGCCAGATGGGACTAACTTCTCCTGCTGTAATGCCAGTCAGTACTTCATTCCAGGTGTGAGCACGTCCTGCACAAACTGCCCGGCCAATTCCATGGCTGATACTGTGTACCAAGAAAGATGCGTGGCCAACGCCGGCTACTTCGGGCCGACCCTGTACATGTTCGACGGCAGCCTGGGGACCTACCAGAACCTCGGGAGCAAGACGAGCCACACCGTCACCCCCGTCGGCTGGCGGCCCACGTTCGGCACGGTGGGCTCGCGGTTCGGGGCCTACTTTGAGTCCTCGGTGAAAGGGAATTACTACCGGGTCAAAAATGACTACAGTATGATTACTGTTGCGTTCTGGCTGTACCTGAGCGGGACCTACACGACGGGCACTGTCACTCAGTTCATGCCCTTGCATATGCGCTCGGATACCAGCCCTACAGAACCTCGTGGTTTCAACTTTGGACTAGGGCCTAGCGCGTCTGTTGCAGGAGCTGGCTATTTCTACGTCTGCTGGGGGGGCACCTGCCTCAATGCTGTTTCCAGCACTGGTGTTTATCCTGCGAGCACGTGGCTGCACGTTGTACTGGTCATTCCATCTGGCACCACTCGGTTGCAGCGACAGTACGTCAATGGGGGTAAGATGGCCACTGCATCTGGATCCCCCTCGGTTGATGTCTCGAATTTCCAAACTCTTTTCGTTGCAGCAAATTTGATTGATGGTGTGTACTACAAGGGCTACCTCCAGCAGCTGACCATGTACAACTACGCCATGTCGGACGCCGAGGTCACATCCTTGTACAACTCCGGAGCGCCCAATGTCTTCGTGCCCTGCGCGAGCACCTGCTCCACGGGTTTGATCCGTCACTGCTTGACCACGGGAACCACCGTCTGCTGCCCGCCAGGCACGTTTTTCCGGGAGGAGACGGACACGACGTGCCAGGTCTGCCCTGTGGGGACGTACTCAGGGACGTCTGCCAGCTCGTGCACGCTCTGTCCGGCCGGGACGTTCAACACGAGGACCTCGCAGATCCTGGCCAGCGCGTGCGTGGCCTGTCCTGCTGGTTCCACATCCAACGCCACCAGAACGGGCTGCGTCGCGAATGCCGGCTTTTACGATCTGGAAATAAATCTGCTTGCGTATTACCCGTTCAGGCCCGAAAATATCTACATGGATGCCAGTTACAACGGCTACGGCCTGACCGACACGAACGGCGCGTCGTACAAGCCCCAGTCTGACTTTAGCACGGGACCGTTCCCGGGGGCTGGCGTGGCCTTTTTCAACAATCCTGGCGTCAGTTACGCTGGAGTTACTATCAGTCGAGCAGTTGGAGCAGCAGCCCAGACCTTTCGAGTCTCCGTCGGGTCAGGCCTCAACCTTTACCCATTTATGGGGACCGCTTTCACTCCTGGGCCTGGTTTTACATGGTGCTACTGGCTGAGGGCAGCAGATGGAGCTACTGCTGGCACCGTGAATAACATCCAGTATCCCAATATTTTTGGCTTCTTCAGTGACTTCACGAGCAATCCTGTGCCCAATATGTTCTGGGATAGCAGGGATTCAGGAGTGGGTGATACCTCCACTGTGGGCATGAACGCCTATATTTCTGGCACTGCACGAGGGGGGGTGTCGTCAGCTGGGGTGTACACAAGGAATTGGGTCCATTATTGCGTGTCAATACAGGGTAGATCCATGAAGACGTTTGTCAATTGTGCATCTAGCTCGTGCACACCAATCTCTGTGTCTTTGATAACAGACCCGATCAGCGTGAACATGCTGGTGGTCTTGATTGGGCAAGGCACCTGGTCAACTGCATTCTACGGCTGGTTCTCCGACGTCCGGCTCTACAAGAAAGCCCTCACCCCCGCCGAGGTCTTCGCCGTCAAGTCCTACGCAGGCACCACCTCGTTCAGCGTGAACGGGGACCCGAGTCTGCTGGCGTATTACCCGTTCAGTTCCAGCAATATCTACGCCGATGCCAGCGGGAACGGGTACGCCCTGACAGCCACCAACGCTGCGTATCCTCCAGCCAGCGATAGCTCGACAGCGCCATTCACAGGTGCTGGTGTGGCCCTACTGGACAATAATAACGTCTTGGACAGCTCAAACACTGGGCGCAGCTTCCGGGTCACTGTGGGGGCTGGACTAGATTTGCGTAATCAAATAGGAACCAGTGCCTCGCCTGGACCAGGATTTTCTGTCTGTCTCTGGTACAAGGGAAAGGATGGGTCAGGCACTCCTGGAACCTTGAATACAGTTGATTACTTGCAAATCATTACTTTTGCACGCTTCAACGTGCAACAGGCGAGCTCTCCTTATGCCTACAATGACAGAGTCAGATTTGCTCGTGATGTTGGGTCAGGAACCACGTTGTACTGGGATATTTTCCCTCCTACCACTAGCGCTGGCAGTACTATCTCTAGTACTGGAAATTTGAACAGGTACTGGACCCATCACTGTGCAGTTTTTTCTGGGCGAAGCATTTCTACATACTTTAACTGTTCTAGCGCTTCCTGTGCTCCATCGACATCCAGCTTTTCTATCGACTGGCCTCAAATAGCGTTTCCTTATGTTTTTCTTGGACAATCTGGTACAGACAAGTCATTCTATGGTTGGCTCTCGGAAGTCCGTTTCTACAAGAAAGCCCTCACAGCAGCCGAGGTCTTTGCAATCAAATCGTATGACGGGACGAACCCGACGGCCGTGAACAGCGTGAATGCAGGACTGTTGGCGTACTACCCGTTCCACCCCAACGCGTTCCTGGTGGATGCGTCGGGGGTGACTGGCACGCTCACAAACACGGGCTCCGTCGTGTCCCAGGCAGGCAGCCTGACGGACCTGCAGAATGTGGCATACATGGCCCAGGCGAGTGGGCTGGCTAAGAACAGTGCGACGCCACAATTCTTTACGATTCCGTCGATCACAATCGGGGCGTATTTCTCTGTCTGTATGTGGTATAATCCGGATGTCGTGTCTGGGAACGGCCCCAGGTTGATCGAGTTCAACACTGGCAGCGTAGGGGACAGCAACATAATGCTGAGACGGAGTGCAGTTGACGGGGCTAACCTGGTCGTGGAAATAAGGAATGGGGCGACGTTTCTCCATGACTATGTCCCTGTGTATCCTCAGACATTCCAAACGGGGGTCTGGCAGCACGTTTGTCTGACTGTTTCTGGAATCAATGGAGCACTTTACTACAACTCGATACTTCGACAAAATGACATGTCATCAACTCAATTCACGCTGATAGCACCCAAAACTTTGACCACGTATTCCAGCTCGTTTCTTGGGAACACGCCGTACTCATTCGACCTCTACCGCGGCCAGCTGGACGAGGTCCGGATCTACTCCCGGGCCATCTCGGCGAGCGAGGTCACGTCCATCTACAACTTCAGGGGCGACACGTACACGCCGGATATCATCTTGCAGTGCCAGGCAGGGACCTTTACTAATGATAACAGGGCGACAGCGTGCACGGCCTGCGCAAACGGGACCTTTGCCAGTGCTGGCGCCTCCGTCTGCACTGCTTGTTCAGTCGGGACGTACGCCACCGGCCTTGTTTCTGCCTGCACCACCTGCCCGACAGGGAGCTATTCTGGAACTGGGGCCTCCGGCTGCAATCCTTGCCTGGCTGGGACCTCGGCTTTGGCCAACGGCTCTGGCTGCACCCCCTGTGTGGCGGGCAGTTTTGCTGGGGCTGGGGCCTCTGCCTGTTCTCTTTGCCTGGCAGGAAGCTATGCTGAAGCAGGGGCGTCAGCCTGTACCCCTTGCGCCGCTGGGACTTATGGCGTCAACACATCCCTGCCAGTCTGTGCTCCTTGTACTTTTGGGACCTTTTCATCAACTAATGCTTCCGTGTGCACCAACTGTCCAGCGGGCAGTTATTCGTCGAATCTAGCCTCTGCGTGTTCCCTGTGTCTGGCTGGTACTTACATTGGCTATTCCAAGTCCGACAGCTGTAAATCATGCCCTTCCAATTCTTGGTCTTCTGCTGGGGCTAGTGTCTGTGTGGCAAATGCAGGATATTACAATCTGGACCACCCAGGTGCAAACTTGAAAGCCTACTATACATTCAATCCAGGAGAATTTCTGCTGGATGTCTCGGGTGTAACAGGCTCTCTTTCCTCTTCCGTGTCTTCGCCCATCTCACAGACGTCAGGTCCATTCGGAGAAAACTCGTACAGCGCGTTCCTAACAGGAACCAACAGTCAGTTCTTCACACTCCCTTCATTGAGCCTTCCAGATGGCCTGTCTATTTGCTCCTGGTTTTTTATCTCTCCATCGATCACTAGACTTAATAACAGAATATTTGATTTCGCAGATGGAAGCGGCTCGAATAGAATCGTGGCATCAATTTCGGGAACCACCAATTATTTGATCTCTCATGTTTTTGTTGGCAATGTTGCTATAACTGGTGCATTTGGTCAAGCCAACGTTGCAACTGCGAATTCGTGGAAACATGTATGCATCACAATCTCAGGGACGGCAGCAGTAATGTGGATCAATGGGATATCTAGCGTTTCCACTATGACGACTTCAAGACCCTCAAATACTGCATACATTTCTAATTATATTGGCAAAAGCCATGTTGATGGAGATCAGTATTGGTACGGTGCGATTGACGAGTTCCGCATCTACCACAAAGCCCTGACTCCTCAGGAGGTGTCTGCCCTTTACGCCTTCAGGGGAGACACGTACTCCCCCATGATCTTTGTGGCGTGTCCTGCAGGGACCTACTCGACCACAGCCGGGGCGTCCGCCTGCATCCAGTGCAGTGCGGGGACCTATTCCGCTGCTACGGGCGTGACCACCAGCTCCGCGTGCATATCCTGTTCCGCAGGGACGTTCTCGGCTGCCGGGGCGGGCGCCTGCACCCCTTGCTCTGCGGGAACCTACTGGCCCTCCACTGGGGCCAGCGCGTGCACCCCGTGTCCGGCTAATTCGTGGTCCTCCAGCGGGGTTAGTATCTGCACTGCTAATGTGGGCTACTACAACCTGGATGCCAGCGCAAACCTCAAGGCTTACTATACCTTCAACCCTGGCGCTCTCCTGCAGGACGTCACGGGGATAACCGGCTCCCTCACTGCCTCCGCGTCCTCGCCCACCGCCCAGGCGTCGGGGCCGTTTGGGGCCAGCTCGAACAGCGCTTTTTTGAGGGGCAGCGCTAGCACTTCGCCCAGCAGCAATCAGTACTTCCAGCTTCCATCACTAAAGCTCCCCGATGACATGACTTTATGTAGTTGGTACTGGATTTCTGCATCCATCACACGAAGCTGGAATAGGATCTGGGACTTTGGGTTGGGTATGGACAACGAGAATGTACTCATGTCCATTGATGGCAGTTCAACCACATTACGCGCAACTGTGAGAAAAGGAGCAACATCCATCACAATCGCAGATACATCTCGCGCTAATGCAGCCCCTGCAACCACGTGGAAACATGTCTGCTATTCGATTTCTGGAACAAGTGGCAACTTTTGGATCGACAACTCTCCCCAGGCTTTTACCATGAGTAATACCAGGAACTTCAACACACTCTTGACATCGAATTACATGGGGAAATCGAACTTTCCAGCGGATCTCTATTGGTACGGCGCATTCGACGAGTTCCGAATCTACCACAAGGCCCTGACCAGCACGGAAGTCGCAGCCCTGTATGCCTTCAGGGGTGACACGTACGCGCCCATGATCATCCTGGCGTGCCCGACTGCATGCCCTGCTGGCAGCTACGGGGGGTGTGCTAGCGATGGAACAGCGGTGTGCACGAATTGCGCGAGCGGCACGTACAGCACGGGGACTGGCATGACCACGCCAGCAGCGTGCACCAGCTGCCAGCCGGGAACCTACTTCCCTAACACAGCAGGCTCCAGCTGTGTTTCATGTGATGCGGGGACTTATGCAGCGGATGCAGGCCTCACCGCCTGTGTCTCATGCGTGGCAGGCACCTATTCGACAGTGATTGGGGCCAACAACAGTGCCATGTGTACCGCTTGCCCTATAGGATCATTCTCAAACGCTTCTAAATCCACAGGGTGCACTCTGTGTCAGGTGGGCGCGTATGTGGCGACCTCTAGGGCCTCTGCGTGTCAACCATGTCCTTCCAACTCGTGGTCTTTGTCCAGTGGATCCAGTATATGCATAGCAAACACTGGTTATTACAATCTGGACAGTGCCTATTATCTGAAAGCCTACTACCCTTTCAATAACGGGGGATTCTTACAGGACATCACTGGAATCACAGGCCCCCTCTCAGCATCTGCGTCCTCTCCCACGGCACAAAACTCTGGTCCATTCGGGATTGATTCCTACAGTGCTTTCCTGAATCCAGGCAGCAGTCAGTATTTTTCGCTCCCTTCTTTCAAACTGCCAGCAAGCATGTCAATATGCACGTGGTTCTGGGTTTCTTCGTCGACTGTACGTTATTTTAACACGCTTTTTGATTTGGCACAAGGGGCTCAATTGGATAATGTTATTGTAAGGTTTTCAAGTGAGTTGGATTTCATAGGCTATGAAATTTATAGAGGAGCTAATATTTTGAAAGGGGATATGATAACCTACAATAGTGTTGTATACAATACATGGAGGCATCTATGCCTAACAATATCTGGTACCACTGTACTTCCTTGGGTGGATGGCATACCTTACATTAGCAGAGAAATGGCCAATACACGAAACAATGACGCACTCCTTTCGTCAAATTTTATTGGGAGATCTAATTGGGCGCAATATAATTACTGGTATGGCGCTATAGATGAATTCCGTATCTACAGCAAGGCCCTGACCAGCACAGAGGTAGCTGCTCTGTACGCCTTCAGGGGAGACACGTACGCGCCCATGATCATCCTGTTAAACCCGATTCTATGCCCTGCTGGCAGCTATGCGAGTTATACAGATCAGGGAACAGCCACGTGCACCAACTGCACTCGTGGCATGTACAGCACCGGGACAGGGATGACCACATCAGCAGCGTGTACCAGCTGTCAGACGGGAACATTCCTGACTGCCGAGGGGGGCTCGACTTGCACCAATTGCAGTGCAGGGACCTACTCTGGCACAGTTGGGGCCAGTGTATCCAGCGCCTGCATCCCTTGCAGTGCAGGAACATACACTAATGTAGCAGGGCAGTCCGTCTGCACCTCTTGCGGTGTTGGTATCGGCACCTGCGCGGCCGGCACCTTTCCTCGGTGCGCGACCAATGGGGCCTTCCTCCGGTGCTGCGGGGTCAGGCAGTACTACAGGGAGAATACAGACACAGACTGTCAGAACTGCACTGTCGGTGGGACTGGCGGAGATGGGTCTGGCACTGCCTGCAGTGCATGCACGTATGGTCTGGTCACAGTCACCGGCGCCACCACCTACATGGACGTCCTGAACAGCAGGGTGTACCAGTTCAAGGCCAGCGGCACTGCAACTTTTTCTCGAAGCATGAACGCGGACGTCCTCTTGGTTGGTGGGGGTGGGGCAGGTGGATCCGCAATCGGAGGGGGTGGAGGGGCGGGGACGCTAATATTTGCCAGTGGAACCACATTTCCTGCAAGCAGTCAGACAGTTACAGTGGGGGCAGGGGGAAACAAGGGAAGTATCAACGTCAGAGGAGGCCCTGGGGCTGCTAGCAGTGTAGGGACACTTTTTCTTGCGGCCGGAGGTGGTGGAGGAGGGGCTTGGAGCAATTCTTTAGCCACCAGTGGCGGTTCTGGTGGAGGCGGGGGTGCGTGTGCAGCCTGTTCTTCTACACCTGGCGCTGTTGCAGCAACCAGCACTGTGTTTGGAACCACTGGTGTCTCTACCAGCGCTAACGCTTGGGCCAACCCAGGTGGTTCTGGTAGTTCCATTCAGTCAGGTGCAGCTGAGGTCAACAACCGCTTGCATGGCGCAGGGGGGGGCGGGGCTGGAGCAGTGGGTGGCAACGAGGTGGTAGGCACAGCTTCCTGCTCCAGCAGTAATCTTGCTGCTTGCGGGAATTGTGGCGTAGGGGGTAATGGCGTGAGCAGCGTCACTGTTTCCAGTCAGATCTTTGACCTCTCTTCGACGTTTGGCACGGGATATTCGAGTGTTGCAAGTTCGGGTTTCATTGCGGGTGGAGGTGGGGGCGGAGCTTTCGGCTCATTTTCTTTTGCCTCCAACACGTGCTCTGGAGGTACTGGAGGCGGCGGGAATGGGTACAGAGGGAACAACCGAGCCTCCTCTGATAATGGCCTGCCCAACACAGGCAGTGGTGGCGGTGGCGGGGCGGACAATTCACCCGGAGGAAACGGGGGGACTGGTCTGGTCCTGCTGCGCGTTTCGGTAGGGACCTGCGTGTGTGGAGCTGGCACGTATATCGTGACAGATGGATGTGCCTCCTGTGCGGCTGGCACATACGGAACAGGTGACGGGCTGTCCAGCTGCGTCGCATGTGAATCGGGCAAGTACAATACTGGGACTGGCATGGGATTGCTTGCCTCATGCGCTAACTGCCCTGCTGGAACGTACTCTGCAGGGACTGGGGTAACCACCAGCGGTGCGTGTGCCACCTGCACAGCTGGCACTTACTCTGGCACATCGGGGGCGACTCTGTCCAGCACCTGCACTGCATGCATCTCTGGCTATTACGCAACAGGGACTGGGTTTACCGCGTTTACCAACTGCACTGCCTGTGCTGCAGGCACTTACGGGGCGACTCAGGGGCTGTCTGTCTGCACTGCTTGCTCGGCAGGCAAATACTCAACCGATCTTGCAGCCTACCTGTCCAATACGTGTCAGCTCTGCTCTGCTGGCACCTACTTCACTGGAACAGGCCTTCAGGCCAGCGCTGCTTGCACGGCCTGCCTGGCTGGGCAGTACTCCACTGCGAGCGGGGCTACCATTATCAGTGCCTGCCAGCTCTGCTCTGCCGGCACCTACTTCACTGGAACAGGGCTACAAGCCAGCGCTGCTTGCACGGCCTGCCTGGCTGGGCAGTACTCCACTGCGAGCGGGGCTACCATCATTAGTGCCTGCCAGCTCTGCTCTGCTGGCACCTACTTCACTGGAACAGGCCTTCAGGCCAGCGCTGCTTGCACGGCTTGCCTGGCTGGGCAGTACTCCACTGCGAGCGGGGCTACCATCATCAGTGCCTGCCAGCTCTGCTCTGCTGGCACCTACTTCACAGGAACAGGGCTACAAGCCAGCGCTGCTTGCACGGCCTGCCTGGCTGGGCAGTACTCCACTGCAAGCGGGGCTACCATCATCAGTACCTGCCAGCTCTGCTCTGCTGGTACCTACTTCACTGGAACTGGCCTACAAGCCAGCGCTGCTTGCACAGCCTGCCTGGCTGGGCAGTACTCCACAGCGAGTGGGGCTACCATCATCAGTGCCTGCCAGCTCTGCTCTGCCGGCACCTACTTCACTGGAACAGGTCTGGCAGCCAATACTTCGTGTATAACCTGCTTGGCTGGACTTTACTCGACCACCCTGGGGGCCAACCTGACCAGCACCTGCCAGCAGTGCCCTGCAGGAACATTCTCGACCGGGGTCGGGGCCCCCAGCAGTGATGCCTGCACCGCCTGTCTCGCGGGAAAATATTCGATATCAGGCGCGGGAGCGTCCACCAGCGGGGTCTGTCTGGCTTGCAGTGCAGGAACCTACTCGGTCGCCACTGGGGCCAGTTCGTCCGGCGTCTGCACGTCTTGCAGTGCAGGGACCTACTCCGGCACTTTGGGGGCCTCCACGTCACAGACCTGCCAGGCCTGCTCCGCGGGGACCTACCTGGAAACCGCTGGCGCTGTCCCGAAAGCCATGCAACCGGCAAACGCAGGCCTGGCACTGACTCTGCAGAATGGTATTTACAATGGCGTCTTCACGTCCGTAGTTCTTGTGAGCGGACAGGCTATGCACGTATCCGTCTCGCAGGGATCTGTTGTCACGTTCACGTGCAGTAACCCGGATTTCAGTGGCGGGTTTCAGGGGTTTTACCTGTACAGCGACGTGTTTCGCGCGAAATTTGTAAACGTCTACGAGTATGATATCAATCCCAACTTTATGGGGGCGCAACTCCATGATCTGATTCCTTGGACTGACCTGATGACGAGTACTCAGCAAAAGGCGCTCCAGCTCTCCACGGGGGTTTCTGGGCAGGGGACGGGCACTATCGTATGGGATACGTCAAGTGCTGCATCTGGTCTCTATTATGTGGCCACCGATATCTCGACCTTTGTCACTGTTTTCGTGGCCTCGTCGACTCCCACGACAATCACGTATTCCCCGTATGTTGTTACTACAGCCTACTCAACCTTTGTGGTTGTGACAGCTGCGTGTCTGGGAGACACGCTGGTCCTGAACAAGCCAACCGGCTCGACCAAGTACACGACACTGCCGTACAAGGACCTCTACATCTCCTGCATTCCCATCGGCGACGAGAATGATCCCCCGGCGATCACAGTCATGGCCAGCGGCCCCTCGCCGTTGACCTGGACCGTGGCGGGGATCGATGCCAGCATGCAGTGCTTCATATCATACGGCGCCATCCCCGCTGGGTCTTGGTGGGCTGGGCCGATGTATTACTCGTGGCTCAAGCTCTACCCCAGACCTTCCCCTACTGGCTCTGCATCCCCGTGCAAAAACTGCTCGGCAGGGACCTTCTCGCTCACCGCTGGGGCCTCCAGCAACAGCACGTGCATCGCCTGCGGGGCGGGCACCTACATGACCGAGCAGGGCGGCACCGCCTGCACGGCCTGTCCAGCGAGCTCCAACACGACCGCCGCGGGCAGGAGCCGGCGCGGGGACTGCATCTGCGACCCCGGGTTCGTGGGGAACCTCACCCTCCTGGGGCAGACGTGCGCGATCTGCCCGGCCAACTCCTACTGCGCGGGGCTCCTCCAGACCCCGTGCCCGCTCCACACGCACAGCCCGGCGCAGTCCAGCCTGCAGGCGCACTGCCGATGCGACGCGGGATACAAGTGCCGGTACGGCCGGGACGTCCAGCTCGTCCTGCGCTTCAGCGTCGCCCCCGCCACGTTTGCGTCCCAGGAGGCGTCCATCCGGGCCCAGATCGCCTCCCTGGCCGGCGTGCCCGTCTCCAGCGTGTACCTCGTCCAGTCCGCCCTCGCCGCCGGCCGGCGCATGCTTGAGGTCACGGCGTACGTGGCCCGGCCCGGGGATGGGCTGCAGTTGGTGTAGATTTTTTTTGAGGGTGCTTAAGCCTGCAGGGCTAGAGCCACCTCGATCTTGAATAAACCCTCTCTTGCTGCTGCCTGTGCATCGTGTCAGATGTCCGTGCCACGCTTTACCGACCTTCAAGCCCTCCCGCTCAAGCGCGTCATGCTCGCCCGGCAGCCGACGTTTGCGTTTTCTCCGGAAGATGTGGAGGCTCTGGTTGTGGAGACGGGTCTCAGCAAGGCTCAGATTCAGAAATGGGCTAGAAATTTTCGAGAGCGTTGGGGAGACAAACCTGTGGATGAAGTTTTGGACTTTCTTCGAGGAGTCGCGAAGGTAACGTGACCGTCTCAAATCCTGGAGTCGAAAAAAAATTCGACTCCAAGGCATTTTTCCTGAATTTTCTTGATCGTCTCAAATTTCCCATGTTGTAACGTGACCGTCTCAATTCCTGGGGTCGAAAAAAATTTCGACCCCAAGACATTTTTCCTGAATTTTCTTGATCGTCTCAAATTTCCCATGTTGTAACGTGACCTCCCCAATTCCTGGAGTTGAAAAAAATTTCAACTCCAAGCCATTTTTCCTGAAATTTCTTGATTTTTTCAGGAAAGTATCACCAAAGTCAAGAGAATTTTTGTCACCGGGTTCAACCTAGACCCTGATCATCTCTCCATCTATCGGTTTCAAAAATCGAACAAAAAAGGCGAATATGACATCAAATACTTGGAAGCTGCTTTTTACAAGGAGACACAAAGTTTTGAGATGTTCATGGAATTTGACGAGTATGTGTGGGAGCATAAACTGGTAGAGAGCTTGTCCTCTTATGGAGTCTGTCAGGTTAATACCATAACGTTTGCAAACAATGACGGGGGGGACTCAGCAGCCAATGCCCTCCTGCGTATCCTGTCAGCCCAGACTACGACTGGCATCAAGTACTCCCGTGGCCCCTGCCCCCCTGCCCTCTTGGCCAAGGTCCAGGCTAAACAGCAGGCTGCAGCACTCGCTGAGGCTTCAGCATCCAGGGAGTTTGACGAGAAGACCATGGCCGCTATTAAGCAATCCTTGGAGCAGCAGCAGGAGGTCATGGTCAAGGTGGAGGGGGGCCTGCAGTCTCAAGCAGCGGAACTGAATGGGATCAAGAATGATGTGCAATCCCAGGCCGTCAAGTTGGAGGGGATTGAGAATGGTGTGTGCAACGTTATCCCAGACTACCAGAACGAGATCAGGACCCTTAAAGAAGCTCTGGCGCACAAGACCAAGCTCTGTGACAGGATTGAGGGGCAGAAGGGCAGGCTCACCATGGAGATCAATAAGCTCAGATGGGAACTGGGAGAACGCAACGAAGAGAATGTCGTGCTCGCCCGTGAAAAGATCATGACTAGCAAGAAGATCCAGGACCTTCAAATGCAACTGGACATGTGCCAGTCCATCGCGCTGTTGAAGCAGATGCAGGAGGAGACCCAGCGCGTAACTGAGCTCCTCTCCGCCACGCTCGAGGAGGAGCGCGCGGCCAAGAGGCAGAGGTCCTGAGCAGAGGAGGAGGGCATTCACTACAGAAAAAAATTCACACGGCGGCCATGAGCAGGGCCTGTGACGTCGTAATCAGTAAATCCGCGAACTCCCGTACGCCAATCCGCCAGGCGATGCGCGCGAACTGGGGGTTGCCGGCGACAACAGGGAAGAGCCGGACCTCGATGTTTAGCCGAGGGTCGCCTCCCATGGAGGGGATGAGCCGGCATAGGACGCTGCCATCCCGCGCCCAGGGCGATTCCTGCTGCACCGCGAACCGCACGGTCCTGAACAGGGAGATGGAGCCCCATTCATGTCGGTGCAGGCTCCGCACCCCGATCCCCAGCTCGAACGCCGAGATCTGCAATGGGAGTATGCCCAGGTTGAGGTTGAGCTGGTGGAGAGAGTACCCAGACGATACGCACTCCATTGTCCCCGTCGTTAGGGAGGAAGTAAGCGGCAATTCGAGAGCCAGCATGGGGTCCGGCTCCGAACTGCGGTCCATGGAGGAGTACGCGGACAGTGAGAGGACCATGCGCGTGACGGGCAACGCCAAGATTTCGTAGCTGACCTCGTGGTGCAGCATCTGCGTGGCGGCCATGGCGTCCGCCGCGATCTGCTCCTGCTCCTCCTCGGTCCGGCTCAGGGCCAGCTGCTTGGAGAAGAATTTCCGCATGTGCTGCGGCACGAACTGCTCGCCCATCCGCTCGTTCGCCTGGCCCGCCCGGCAGCAGGGGCAGGTCATCGAGTTCTTCAGAAAATGGTAGATCAGGGCGAGCGCGCTGAAGCTGTGCCCGCACGGCAGGGTCGCCTTGGTCAGGGCGGGCTGGTCCTTGACGAGGTGCTGCTTCTTGAATGTCTCCGGCACGAAGGGCAGGCGGTAGTCCGCCATGGGCTCCATGGTGATGCTGCACTCCTCGTCGGGCTCTGGCGCTGTGAGCTTCAGGATCATCCCTGGGCTGCTGCTCAGATGCCCAGCTGGCCAGACTTTCAGAGAGTAGGAGTCTTCTTGTATGGGCGTGGTAGCCATTGCCTTGGGTTCCTTCTTGGCGCGCTGGCGTTTGACTGACTTGAGGGGGGGCGTTCCCTGTGGTTTCGTGACGGGCTGGCTCATAGTGTGTGCTTTTCTTAAAGATTCCCGGCCAGCTACCCCGTCGTCTTTTATGACAAAACGCATCAGTATTTTCTTCGCCGTGCAGGGCCCGGGCCCGGATAAAAGCAGGCCTCGCCCGTGTCGCCCATCCCATCCTCCGCGTACACACACATATGCACATGCTCAAGTCCTGCCCGGGAGACCTGCTGTGCATCGCCTCGGAGCTCGTCACGGGCAAGTCCATCCCCGTGCTCGTGGGCATCGCGCAGCTCCCCATCGACAGGCGGCTCGCGTGGCTGGTCCTGTCCCTGGGGGCCGTGATCGGCACGCTCTTCTCCGTCTACTCGTCGAGGATGGTGTCGGGAATGACCACGCTGGGCTTCACCAACCGCCTGGTCCAGCTCGCCTTCAGCCTGTTCCTCTCCCTGTCGCTGCTCCTGTCCATCGCCAGGGGCATCCACTACGAGCGGGGGCTCATCCTGAGCCTGATCCCGTCCTTCTGCGTCGTCACCCAGAGCCTCCCGCAGCACCAGCTGTCGGCGCTCGTGCTCTTCCTGCTGTCGTGCGTCGTCCTCTCGCGTTGTCTCGCCTCCTCCATCGCGGATCTCCCCTCGGGCCCGTTCGACCCCGTCGGCAGCGGGGTCCTGCGCCTCCCCGGCAGCACGGGGGGTGGTGGGGTGGAGGAGGAGGCCGCCACCGTCTGGAATGTCGTGCTCCGCGCGCTGCAGCTCTTCGTCCTCGCGTTCTACGCCAGCGTGCAGCACGCCCCGACGCAGGAGTACTTCCACCACGCGCCGGGCAAGCACGCGCACCACCCGCTCCCGCCGCCCTCCCAGCGGGCCGTGTACGCCTCCAGCCACCACGCCATGCACGCCCGGTACGCGCTCATGGTGGGCCTCGTGGGGGCCTGGGTGCGCGTGACCTTCTGGTACATCCTGTGCTTCTTCCAGGACAATACCATGCACGTCATGCTGGAGAACGACCACACCCGCGGGGCGTGGGACTGGTCCTGCTGCATCGTGTACATGACCGCCCTGCTCTACTCGGGCTGCTGGACTGCCACCCAGATCAGGGAGCAGGTCCTCCCCCACCTGCAGCTCGACTCTCTCCTGCGGGTCACAGGGCGGCTCAAGCTGACGGCCCTGATCCTGGCGCTGGCGGCTCTGTACAGGCAGCGAGACAACGGGGCGGGCATCTTCATGGCCACCAACGCGCTCAGTCTCGTGGTGCTGGCCACCACGGCCCTCACGCTCAAGTAGCAATCGTAATAATAATAATAATAATGGGACGAAGGATAAGACCCGAAACAAAACTGTCTCGTTGCAGTGCGGGGCTGTGGGGAAGGCGCAACAGGGACTTGCAAGAGTATTAAAGCTCGTGTCTGAAGTGGCCCTCACTGAGTATAGTATTCTTATAATTACTAGGGCAATAACAGAGGCGTAATCACTGAGCACTGACAGAGACAGGCCAATAAAACCCAATATCTGATTCCATTAGAGGAGCATATATCAATCTAGCTTTTTTTCCTTCTTTCTTTGCTCTTTATGACACACGCGGCAGGATGGAAACGCTTTTTTCAATGATATCGTCGGAAGGTACCATCCTCAGCAGGGTAGCCTTGGCACACCCCTGCCCCCAGTGCATCGCTCCTGTTGCTCCTGCTCAGCGCCTGTTGTTGTGCCCCCTCATCCTGCTCTCCAGTCCTTTGTACGACTCCTCTGTGTACTTGAACCAGGGTTTCCAGCACTTCTCTGTGCCCTCGACAATCTCCACGGGTTCTTCACCAGATAAGGGGGGTGTTACTGCCTGATTCTTGTTGTTGCATGACCTATCAGAACATGTAGCATACACCACGTCCCCGACAACCACCACGAAAATCCCATTGGACGAGTGAATCCTGGGCTCGCTGCAGTGATTGGGACAGAAGAGGGCGCCATTGATGTGGGCTGTGTCTGCTCTCCTGGCCTCGGGGATGAACTTCACCAGCTGTGCATGTATCTTATCGAGGCAGGGCATGCGTGTGTTGAGTGCATAGGCGCCTCTGCCAGTGACCCTCTGAATGGCTGACTCCATCCATGCCGGCAGGAAGCCCGACGATTTGCTCGCCGCGGGCGATGGCGTGCTTGGTTCAGCGCGCGGCCTTCCAGGCCCCCCATTTTTTTTTGCCTGCCACCGTTTGGGGTGCGCGTGAGTTCGAGTCTCGCGGCGGCTCGAAAAAAATAAAGAGTTCTGTGTGCCTCACCCCCTTCTCCACCATGAAATCGGGCGAGAGCGTCACGAACTCGGGCATGAGGCTCGAGTAGCAGCAGCAGCGCAGGAGGCTCAGGGCCTTGGGGTTCTCCGGGCAGAACTCCTCGCGCGGCAGGGGCAGCCTGAGCCTCTTCTTCACCTCCCCGTTCACAATCACCAGCTTGAACCCGAGGCACGGAAACTCCTGCTCGTTCTTGTCCGGGTTCTTGAAAAACAGCGTGGAGAACTGGTTCCTGCCGTGCATGGTCGAGCGATCCGCGACTTGCCAGGGCTCCGGCAGTTTCCTCGGGGCCAGCTTCTGCCTCTTCTTCTTGGGGGCCTCCTCTCCCTCCGCCTTCAGGGCAGCCTTTTCCGCCTCGAGCTTCTCCTTCTCGACCGCTTTCCTCCAGGGCTCCACAAAGATCCTGTCCAGCACCTCCCTGATATCGTCCGTGGAGATCCCCATGATCCCGAAGATCAGGTGGGCCGAGGCCTTGCCGGGGCGCGACTTGTTCTTCTGGTAGCAGACCACCTCGTCCGCCGGCTTGATGGCGCCTATCGTGACCAGCTGCTTGACGAACCAGGGGGCCACCTGATCGATGCTCTGCTGCAGCTCCTCCATGGTGAACTCGTTGTTGAACTCGGCCACCTTGGCGTCGCAGTCCAGGATGATCCTGCAGGGGAACTTGAGCTGCTTCGGGCCGAAGTCCACCACCTGGTTCTCGAACACGACGTCGGCTGCGAACCCCTTGAATGTCTTGTTCCCCGCCATCGCTATCAGGGCAAAGAGCGCGTCGGGCCAGCAGGAAAACAGGATGAAGACGCCGGACTCCTCCTTCTTCCAGACCTCCTTCTTCCTCTCGAACCCGCCCGCGCCTTTGGGCCGTGTCTGCAGCATGACCGGGAAGAAGGGCGTGGGCCACCTGGCCTCCAGGCACCTGTCCCTGACCTCCTGCTTCGTCGTGGCATACACGAACCTCTCGGGGGCCACCGGCACGATCCCCCTGCGCTCAAACTCCCGCCTGACCTCCGCCTGAAACTCGCGCGGGGCCACGTCGCCGGTCCTGAGCTTCACCTCGGTGCGGAGCCAGTCGATCAGCATCTGCCCCGCTGCGAATCGCTCGAGCCAGGCCACCTTGGAGAGCAGGAAGAGCATGCTGATGTCCTGCTGCTTGGCATCCAGCGCGGCTATGCACCGGCGGGCGGCCTCGACCATGAGTCTGTTGCCCTTCCCGCGCAAGGAAAGGGGGCCCGCCCTATCTACCTTCCCAGATTTATTTCCGTGCTACTCGTTTGGATAGCCCCGGACAACCGTGAATGAGCGTGAACAACACACACTTATCCTGAATAACCCTGAATAGACCTGAATATACCTGAATAAACCCCAAGAGCACTGAATTTCACTGAATAACCATGACTAAGCATGCATTGTTACAGGCTTGGTGGAAATAAAACGCTGGCGGTGATGCAGGAGGGCATCGGCGCAGATGTCCTTGTCCACGCTCAGAACCCCCGCCGAGGATGACCTGTCCTTTCTTGGAGACTCCGCGTCCGTTTTGGCTCAGCTTGGGAAGCCCGAGAACGAGGATGACAAGATGGTTCGTACGCAGGCCAGCAGGCTTTTGGGAGTGACCAAGAATTTCTTTGTGGAGCCGGTGATCCAGGAACTTCGCGCACAGAACACCAAGCTGCGCGTGTCGCTCGCCTATGCCCGCGCCAGCCTGGAGAACTACACCGTCCTGACGCTCGGCCCGGCGGCCGTCCTGGTGGCCATCAAGCTCTACGCTAACAAGTACTTTGGGCTGACCTGCCATTGCCGCCACTGTTGCGATGTCTTTGACGAGCCCCGCACACTGGTGGAGCAGCGGCGATGCCTTGTATTCATTGAGTTGATTGCGGAAATTCACTCATGTGATCTCAGTTACGGATTCATCCAGTACTATGATGGCAAGCCCGTCGAGGGCCACCCGCCTGTGCCGGAGGACTTCCCGCCCAAGAGCAGCATCTTCGATCCGGAGACGCTCTCCCACATCGACAAGCACATTGTCTTTCAGAGGATGGGCAACGCTTACGAGTTCAAGTTCGGACGGCCCTTGTACTCCGTGGACTCGCCGTACCACGAGGAGGGATTCAAGCTCCTCGAGCTTGTCAAGCGCCTCCGCATCAAGTCCATGGACCCTTAGCAGCCGTCCCTGGGGCGCAGGCGTTGCAGGCGCGCCTCGAAGCTGTCCTGCTCCTCTCCCGCGCCGGCCTGGTCCCTCCCTCCCGCGGGGCCCCTGAGCCTGCTCTGGACGTCCAGCCCCACCCCCTGAAGCACATCCAGCACGGCCTCGTTGGTGGCCTCTTGCTCTCCATCGACCTCGAACGTGCAGTCGAGCGTGTCCTCCACCACCTCCTGCTTGTTGGCCATTAAAATGTTTTGCTTCTCAAACTCCGCGAGCATGCGCGTGACCGAGGCCGCGTCGAAGCGCGCGTTCAACCCCTGCAGCATGCGCGCGGTGGTGGCGATGGTCTCCTGCATCTTGGTCGTGCTCTGCACCGTCTGCAGCTGCTGGGCCAGCCCCGTCATGTGCCCTTTCATGGTTTGAACCCTCATTCTGTGCGCGCGCAGCCGGACCATCTCCCTGGCCTTGATGATGGCGGCGTCGATCCTGTTCTCCGCGGCACACTTGTCCAGGTCCCGCTGAAGCCCCCTCTCCTGCATATCCAGCCTCGCCACCTCTCTCTCCATGCCGCGCGCGTTGGACGCGATCTGTCTCTGGTAGTCGCGCAGGCAGTCCTTGCCCGTGGGCCTCGATCCGCCGAAGAGGAAGGCCATTTCTTTCGCTCGTGAGGTTTCCCGCCTTTTATCCTTTCAGAGCAAGAAAAAGGTTCCAACGGGCAGGGGCGTATCTGGAGCCCCGGGCACAGCAGCACGCAAGCATGGACAACCGGGGGAAACTCTGGTCGATCGACGACGATCAGAAACTGATGGAGTCCGCGCACCTCCCCAACACCTACTTCAGCCAGACCATGGGCCGATCCGAAAACGCCATCAAGATGCGCAGGAACCACCTCGCGGTCAAGATGCACCAGAACGACCCGAGCACCTCCCTGGAGGAGTGCGTGGGCCTCATGCACGGCGATCTGGAGCAGGCCCTGATCCTCCTCGACGAGTGGAACGAGAAGCGCGCGTCCTTCCGGTCGTTCATGGACACCAACCGGAAGCGCAAGAGCAGGGACCCGATGCCCCCCGTCCAGCCCAACTTCGCGACAACCACGCGGAGCCCGTTCTTCCAGCAGGTCCACTCGACGGCGCCCACCCCTCCGCTGGCGGAGGGCTCCTCCTGGGAGCACCTCCCGAATCCGCACTGGCCCACCGCCACCACCGAGGAGAAGATCGCCGCCATCTGCAGGAGCATCCGCGAGGAGGGCGGGAACCTCGCGAGCGTCTTCAACGACGCGCAGTTCCTCGGCACCGTCGTCCAGCACTACCCTGGGTTCGAGGCCTACGCCAGGATCGTGCAGGCGAGAGGGACGCAGCCCCTCAACAGCCAGAGATGACGGCGCGAATAAAAAAAATGTGCCAATGATTGCCAGCGCGCGCCCTCCCTCCCCCCCCCGTGTTACAGAAAAAAAAGCGATGGACCCCAACCGCGAGATCCGCACGATGATCCTGCTCTCCCTCCCGTACCCCCCCTTGCCCGTGCTGGCCACACGGGTGGAGCGGGACGACGGGCGGCTGCACGAGGACGAGGTCACCACGTCCCACACTTTCATCGCGCAAGGGCTGCAGGAGGCCACCGCTCGCAACGACCCCGCGTTCAACGCCGTGCGCCGGGAGCGCCAGCAGAAGGTCTTTCAGGACTTCCTGCACGCCATGGCCACGGAGGGGTTCGCGTGCGACGTCGAGCGGCTCTACAGCATCTACTGCCGGTTCTCCCTGGAGCAGATCGCCAGCTACTTCCCGCCCGGCCACCCGATCGACATCCGGTTCCAGCCGCTCTCGTACATAGCCCGGAACGACAAGAGCCACGCCAAGATGGCCGAGTACATGGCCGGGCAGTCCCTCTTCTACGAGGACAGCCCCGCGATCACGCGGGAGCAGTACCTGGCCCAGGACTTCGCGACCATGCTCCTGGCCTGCCGCGACCGGCTGGGCCATGTCATGACCGAGGATGAGCGGGCCCGGCTCGACTCAGCCGAGCCCGATCCCACCCCGGATCCGAGTCAACTTGCCACTCCGCTGGCCCGATGCAACTCGGATATTACCGGGCCCACCCCGTGCGAGCCGGCCCCGGCCTGAACCGTCATGACTCGGACAATTTTAGGCCCGGCCCGGTACGTGAAGGGGCAGATGGCTCTTCGCCCCCCTGAAGTGTCGCGGCCGTTCGACCCCTCGAAGCGTCACGGCCCTTCGCCCACCGTAAATACACACGAAACTGAACAGGCGGGACGAATCAGGCCTGTTGCCACGCCCACCGCCCGACATGATCTCCTACCCCCTTGACGATGATTACCCCGTGTCTAGCCTCCTCGCCGCTCATAATCTGAAGTGTGAGATTTACCGCCCTCCTGTTGTCCCTTCCAATTTCGCAACTATCATGAGTAACATGCTGAACGAGTACTTTCTCGATATCACCCCCGATATGTTTCATGGCGTATGCCTGGTTTTGGTCATCAAAGACAATCAGGGCCAGTGCATTTCCTATGCTTTGTTGCGCGGAAAAGTGAGCCTCTCTCATCTGCCGTATTTTATCGTGTCTGCGACGGGTGGCGACCTTGATTTCGTTTATCAGCGCGAGTATGGCATGATTGCTGTCTTGCAGTCTGCTCTGACTCAAGCCGTGCAAGCGGATCCGTATTTCCGTTTTGTGGTTGGTGCCAACTCCAGCAAATACAGGATTGCTTGGGCCATTCACGTGGATGAGTTTGCGCTGTATCCGCAAGTCTTTCAGCATCTCGACTATCATCAGGCCTCGGCTGATGACCTGGCCGCCATATTCCCTGGTCCCGACACTGTCATCCAAGTGCTTCACGCATTGCATCCTGACCTTGAAGCAAGCGACGACATGTCTTCCGACGATGACATCCCCGCGCCGCCCCCGAACCCTCCTCCGGCCGACGTCATCGATCTCGAAATCGAGTATCCTGAGCCGCTCACTCCGAGCGACGAAGACAACTGGCCTCCCCCGCTGGCCTTGGCCATGATGACCACCTCCTGCATGCTGAAGATGGCCCGCAAAGCCTAAAAACAGCTCGCGCCTTTTCGCGCTTGAGCGTGGTGGTGGTGGCGGTCTTAAGTGACGCCCGTTTGGAATAAAAACCCCGTGTGCCCCGCGTGTCTCGACAGCCTGTCTGCGCACGATTTCATGCACCGCGACGATGCGCTGGCCTTTGCGTGCGGCACCCTTTGCCTGCAGGTCCATTCCGTGCTGCCTTTGGCCATGAAACCGGTCACCGTGCAGCACGACGCCATCCACGCCAACAAGGACCTGGTCACCTGGCTGGCCCGGGGCGCGCGCTTCCTCACGATCATCAAGACCGTGGTGGGCACCCGGGTGTACGACCACGCGGACGACATGCTCTACTACGCGAACCCCAACACGGAGCTGCCCAAGGACTGCCCGGAGGGGCACGCGTTCCTGTGCCAGACGGTGTGCGACCGCTTACCGGACGGCTCCTCGACCCCGCGCCTGCTCGTGATGGACCTGGTCTGCCCCAGGATCGACTGCCCGCGTCAGAGGGGGGATACCTTGCGGCGTCTGACGCACGTCTTCCCGTCGGCGTGCCACGTCCAGTGGGCGGGCGACATGCAGGCGCTCCAGGCCTTCGTGTCCAGCGGCGTGGTTCCGCACGAGATCGAGGCGCTCGTGGCCCTGCGCTCGCCGCTGCAGATTATCCGCGAGCCGTCCAAGGGCATCGCTGCGCTCGAGTCGCTCAAGACAGGCAGGCTCGCGTGAGCCCCCTGTCTGTATATGAAGACCCGTTACCCCCTCCCCTTCGTGTCACTCGCAAAGGCATGCTATTCCAGCAGGTTATCATGGCCTCTCTGGCCTTCTCCTCTGCTCGAGATTGCTCAATCCAGTCCTACCCCGAGGGGGTCTTCAGGCTCAACATAACGCCGCGCAGTACCAGCACGGAGATCTCAGTCGAGCGGGACGTGCTCTTACCCGAGGCGTGGTTCGTGCGCGTCGAGACCAACTTCACGCGGCGATACGGGCTTGGGCCCATCAGCTTCCCTGCCGTCACCACCGAGGAGGCGCTCGTTCGGACCCTGAATCGCGCATGGGCCATCGAGCAGCAGCGCAAGAAAACACTCGGCAAATGCTTCACTCGTCTCCGCGAGCGCGAGCCGGGGGACGCTAACTCGTCAGGAAGCGCATCACCTCCGCCTCAGCAAATGGGTGGATTGTCATCAAGGCCCCCCTGCCAACCAGCTCGTTGGAGCCACTGATCAAATAGCCATTACGAAGCATGATGCCTGCCTGGTAGTAAGCTTTATATTATGTAAGGCTGTCAAGCAGTAAATAAAAAAAAGTTCGTTTCAAATTGAGCTGTTTTTTTCCTAGCTGTTTGAATCATATAAATTTAATGTTTACGCTCATCCCATACTTGAATTCGATGACTGACAAGGTGGCAGAAACTTCTCCCAAAACTGCCAGGAAGCAATTGATGTGTTGTCATGGAAAACAGAAGCATAGATGCAAGTTATGCGGAGGTTCATCGATATGTCAGCATGAGAGAGTCAAATATTCATGCAAACTGTGTAGGGGGAGCGGTATTTGCCAGCATAACAAAAGAAGACAAATATGCAAACTTTGTGCAGGGATTTCACTTTGTGCACATGATCGTCAAAAGCATAAATGTATACAGTGTAAAGGATCTGCCATCTGTGTGCATGGGAGAGTTAAATACAAATGCAAACCGTGTGGAGGCACAGGACTATGCCAGCATAAGCGAGAAAAGGCCTTTTGTAGGCTATGTGGAGGTAAAGCTGTGTGTGAGCATGGAAAAGTCAGGAAAATATGTCGGTTATGTGAAGGAAGTTCTCTCTGTCCTCAAGAATGTCCAAATTATGGCAAACAAAAAAATTGTTGTTCAAGATGTGGAGGTAGCAAGCTCTGCAAGAATTGTTTTCTTGTTACTGTCAGTGGGGGACGTCAGCTCTGTGCATCTTGCTTACCAATTCCCTTCCGAAGTTCAAGAAATGAGGAGACCAAGCTTGCTGCTAAGTTAAGCAAGTGGGCAAAAGAGGGTAAAATTATTCAATACACTGCATGGAACAAGCAGAACCCTCTTGCAGACCCTTTGCAGTGTGGCAAGTATAGGGTCGACTTTACATTTGAGATGAAAGCTGGGGTAGTTCTCTTGGAATGCGACGAGAAGCAGCATTCTGAGTACGTCAAGCGATGTGAGCTGGTTCGACAGGCAGAGGTAGCACTTGGCTTCGGTGGATTACCTGTCCATTGGGTTCGCTACAATCCAGACGCATTCAAGATCAGTGGCACAACGCGTGTAACCAAACGGGTGGAGCGTGAATCCACCCTGCTAAGGCATCTCCAGATGGCGTTGACTAGACCTGATTATGAGCATTTCATTACAGTCACATACATCTGCTATGACAATCCTGGGACTACAAATGCAGATCCAGACGCATTGGTTCAGAAGCACGTGTTCAAGACGATTGAGGACTATAACATATGGGTAGAGAAGTCCAGTTAGATCTTTCTGCAATGCATTCACGAATTGATGATAAATCCCATGACAGCCTCATGTGCAAATTCATATTTCTCAACGAACTTGTCTATATCACGAATAATCTGCACAGAGATAACCCCAACCAGTTCTTTCCAAAGAGTCTTCCAGATCACGGGGCTCTGATATGCTGCCACGTAAAGTTGGAGAATTTGAGACAGAGTCATCCTCTGCACGTGCGTCACGGGGAAGCTCTGGAAGCACTCCTTGCGGAAGTCCGTCATCTGCGGAAACGGCGCGGAGCCGTCCATGCTCAGTCCTTCCAACACCCGCAGGATCACGGGCAGGTCCGGCTGTGTGATGGGGTGGGCCACCACCTTGTCCAGCATCGGGCCGCCGGCGGGCAGGACCATCACCACGTACTTCTGCCACTCCCAGCGCGACTGGCTGGCCAGAAAGTACAGCCTGCTCTTGACCCGCTCGCTCAGCGTCGGGGGAAATTGGTGCTTGTAACAGAAGCCGGTGTAACTCTCCCACGTCTCGAGCAGCGTGTCCACCTGTGCTTTCCTTTCCTCTGTCTTGAGCTCGCTCGAGACCAGATCCCGCAGTCTGGGGCGCCCTTGAATCACTGTCATGCGCGACAGCTTCAAGCTGAGGCGCCTATCCTCGAGCGTCGCCTGGATCAGCGCGTGGATCTGGTTCAGCGCGGCCACGTCGACCTCGCATTTGTCGAGCACGAACAGCAGGGTCGCCTCGTACTGCTCGGGGGTGTACAGGTTCTCCGCCTGCAAAAAAAAGAATAGGGCCATCAATGCGCGCCGTTCAATGCAGAGACATCCTTTTTTTCACCTGCTTGGCCATCAGGGACATGCACCCCGTCTGCGTGTCCCGCTTGAAGACGCCGCACGTCAGCACCTCCAGGGCATGCAGGCTCGGCAGGCCCTGCACCAGCATCAGCAGGAAGATCTTGCACGTCAGGGTCCACGCGTCCTTGTCCCCCGTGTCCAGATTGCTCTCGCGAATGTGCCTCTTGAGCGCCTGCAGCGGGGCGTGGTGCACCTGGATCACCCCTTCGTGCTTGACCAGCTGCTCCCAGCTGCAGAAGGAGAGCATGGTCATCCACTCCGCGCAGCCTCCCAGAACGTTCCTCTTGAGGGGCTGGCTGTCCACGAGGTCCCAATCGACGTAATCGGATTTGTCGAAGCGGGTCGTCCAGAGGTTCTTCTTGGACACATACTTCACGCTGAGGATTATGAGCTTCAGTAAGAGCATGCGCAGATCATTCACGGAAATCGAAAACTTCTTGCCTGCCGTGAGCATGCACTGCACTGCTTCATATCTCTCCATGAGAAGTTAAGCCAGGCTCGATACCCGCTCCCCCATCTCTTTCTGAAATACTTGGCGTGGAAGGAGGGCTTTCTCCCGTGGCGCCTCTTGCAACCCCTAGGCGGACTCCCAAAAAAAAATATTCTCGTGGCGCCTCTTCGAGTTCCGAAATGTCGTGCCCCTTCGGCTTCCGTAAGCAGTTCCGAAATCTCATGCCCCCTCGGCCAAAATCTCGTAACCCTTCAGTTCCGAAATCTCATGCCCCTTCGGAGGCCGAGATCTAGCGCCCCTTCGGACACTGCAACGAATTTCACGCCCTTTCGCGTATGCGCCTCCATTTTAGCAGCACGTGCATACCCCAACCTCCCCTTCAGGGGATACACGTGAACAAGATTGAAATCTCGCGGCGTGACCAGCGGCCATAAAAGCAGGCTAATTCGACTCTTTCCACGCTTATCCAGTGAGATGTCCATGCTCCCTTCCCCCTTTGCCAGTCCGTCTTCCAGCGGTGTCGACAGGCGGATGCGTCTGGGAAGCGAGGGGCTCAATCTTTCTGACAATGATATGCTGTTCCCCTGCTCGCAGTCGATTTACTCCAGCTCACAGTTGGACTCCCTTTTCAGCGCTGGCCCAGGCTCCAGCAGCCATGCTGGCGACGCTGCTCAGGCTGGTGGACCCGTGCTGCCCCCTATCGTTCATCAAGAGCCTGCTCCAGTCCCGTCATCCTCGTCGATCGAGCCCCTGCTTGGAAGGCCGAAAGGGATGAAGCGGTTCGGGTTCTCCTCGGTCTTGACCGCGAATCCCATCAAGAAGCAATGCAGGAGCTGCTGTTTTCTGTTTCAGGAGTGGCCCCACGACATCGCGACGACGGTTTCCAGCATCGGGGCCATTGTTCAGAGGCTCGTCGTGTTGAAGGAAAAGGCGCACGGGCAGGGGGTCTCCTTGGAAAAACAGCCAACCTTCTTTTTCAACAAGACCGGCCCTGGAGTGTGGTTGGTCCTGACCTCGGTGTCCACCTTCGTCAGCAAGTGGGATCAGGTGGCGCAGACTATCGGGTCCAACTGCCATCGTCCGGTGGTGCGCCCCGAGGGCACCAGCCCTGCATGCGACGGATTTCAGCGTATCGCTGCGATGTTCAACATGACTACCGAGGAGACGCAGCAGCTGATGGTCAATCGCCTGACTGGGCTCACCCTGCCTCAGGCATTATTCTTCATCGGCATTGTTTGTTGTCTTTGTCTCGTTCGCAAACAGCGCGGTTCTGCAAGTGACGCTTTTGTTTTCGCAGGGCAAACGGCGGTCCAAGACCCAGCGCGCGGAGGAGGAGGAGGATGATGAGGAGCAGCAGGAGGAGGCTCGTCGCAGGCCAGCCAAGAAGTCCAAGTCCAGCACCTCGCGCGTGCGTGAACCGCCTGCCCACGAGCCCAGGTTCAGGGTGATCAGGGATAAGAGCGGGGAGCAGGCTCACCAGCAGCCGGCGTCTTCGTCTGGATCCGAACACGTCGAGTCAGGGGTGATGATCCCTGCGATTCCCATGTCCTCCTCCTCCTCATCCCGGCTCGACCACGACCAGCGGAGGCAGCTGGGCTCGGGGGAGCGGCATTCGGGAGATGATGCAGGCGCACTCCACACCGCTTGCCTCAGATTTATCAAGTCGGATTCCCCCTCCGAGATACTGCGCTCGACGTTTGAGGAGCTGCATCAGTGCATTCACTCGGCGGGCGAACGGATCGGGCATGGGGCTCAGTTCACCTCGTTTTTCATCGACGGCCAGATCCCGAACTTGTATCAATGGTTCGTGGACATCCAGACGGCGGTGATCGATGTCCTGAGCAGCCCGCCGTACTCCATTCCAGTCAAGACTCTCACTCCAACGGGAATCGTTCGCTACCACGAGGCCTGGGTGGCTCTCCACGATCGCGACGGCGCCCTGTACAGCAGGATCTTGGGCCACCTCGACTCGGTTGTCGCGAAGATTGACGATTTTTTCAAGAACATGGCCTTTGCCCTCTTCGATCCCGTGTCCAACTGCTTTTTCGTCGCGGTTCACATCCTCGGGAAGCCCAGGAGCGACCGAACCCCGCTGCTCTACAGCACCATTCGGTTCATTGCACAGGTAACGACGGCCGCATCCCCCTGCTGTGACTCTATCGCCGCTGGTGATCTCGTCCTGCTGTCATCGCAGGACCTCCGGCGCTTGTTTGCCGCCATCAAGTCCCTGAGCGATTTTCTGCACGCCTTCGCCTCGCCGGGCGCGCTCTCCCGTGAAGTCCGTGAGATGGTCATGATCCCCGACCGGGACGAGCCGTTCGAACGGTTGCTCGAGCGCAAGAGCCCTGCTTTCCTTCAGGAGTTCATCCAGGTCGATCCGCAGACTAGCAGCAAGCAATCTCGCATCGCGCGCTTCGAGACTATGGTGCGCAGTTTCTTCTTTAGAGCCCAGCAATCATAATTATGATAACAATAACTTCATTCCCGCCAACAGATGAAGAACATGGACAAGACCTACAGATTGGGGGAGCACACGAGCAAGGCCAGGAATATGTACATCATGATGCAGCAGTCGGTCGCGATGTTCAAGACCATGACCCAGCGGCACACGATTTACCCCCTGCTCTTCGACTCGAGCTTGGACCCCGCGAACTTGAACGAGGTTTACCGCCAGATTCGCACCTGCGCGACGCTGGCCTGACCTGGACCTCGCTACAAACACTCCCGCAACGTGAAGATCACGTAGCTCGTCACCGCCAGCGTTTTTCCGTCGTCGCACGCCCACTCACAGCTGTTGCTGCCCGCCAGCCAGTGCGAATAAAGCCGTGGTTTCTGCTCGTCTGTGCACTCGACGTCGCAGTGGCTGTCCGCCCACTGCGTGCACGGCGTGAGGCGCCGGCCCGGCTCGCAAACCCTGCTTGTGTTGCACGCCCTGCACCCGGCTTGATCCCCGCTGCTATTCGAGTTGATATCGTATTCGTGGTGGTAGAAGCCCGGGCTGCACTCGTAGGCGCACTCCTCCAGCGCCCTGTACTGCTGTATGGGATCCACCGACACGCTCTTCCAGGTTGCGTTCGCGGGCAACCCCCCGGGGCACTGCTCGCACACGCTGAAGTTTCCGCTCACGTCACTTGGGCAGGCCCCGCCCCACCTCCACCCGGGCAGGGCGCACGTCCTGTTGCACGCCACGCACACGCCTTGAGTGGGATCCGGCGCGAACCACCCTGCGAGGGAGCAGTTGCTGCACCCGCCCCCCGCGCTCGCGTTCCCCGCGGGCCTGTACCACCCGGGTGCGCACGCCTCGCACGCGGTGGCCCCGGCCCCGCGCGTCGTGTTGCCGGCGCCGCAGGGGAAGCACGCGCCGCCCCGCCCGTAGGTGTCCCTCGCGCACGGCCTGCACGCGCCGCCCAGCGCCCCGTATCCGTCTGGGCACTGGCACCCGCCGGTCGCGTTCATCACCGCCGGGGCCTTGCACACGCAGGAGCTCCCGTCCACGTAGTAGGGCTCCTGCAGCTCCCCGCACCTCTCGCACACCACCCCGTTGAGGCCCGCCCAGCCTGCGGGGCACTGCACGCAGGTCCTGGCCACCTCCCCGGGCGAGCCCACCACCGCCTCGAAACCGAGCAGATACTGCCCCGCATCGCACCGGTACCTCCGGTCGCTCAGGACCCAGGGGTAGACCGTCATCAGGCTGGTCCGGTTGCTCCAGCACTGGCCCGCCCCCCCGCACACGGTGTCCATGGTCACCGCGCACGCCCTGACCGTCTCGAGCCCCCCGGAGCACTCCGTGCAATTCCTGCACGTCGCGTCGTGCGTCCCGTTGCAGCCGGCCCATCGGAACGCGGTCCTGCCGCAGGGGGTGCACTCCTCGCAAAACGTGCTCCCGGGGGCCCTCTGATAGAGCCCTGCCCCGCACCCCTGGCACCCGGAGATGGGGCCCGCCACCGACGTGTACGTCCCCGAGCTGCACTTGTCGCACGCGGACGCGCCAGACGAGGCCTGGTATGTCCCGAACAGACAGTCTGTGCACGCAGTGCCCGCCTCCCCCGCGTAGAACGTGCCGGGCAAACACTTGAGGCAGTCCTCGAGAAACACGCTCGCATTCCGCGCATTGTATCTGCCGGCGGGGCATGGATTGCACGCAGTCCGCCCGCGCCCTGGCTGGTACTTGCCGGTCTCGCAGGGGATGCAGGCCCCATCGGGCGCCCATCCCTGGTAACTCCCGACCGAGCAGTTGGAGCACAGGGACTGCCCCGGGCCCGAGTACACCCCCGCGGAGCAGTTCCTGCACGCTGTCTCCCCGGAGGCGTTCTGGAAGGTGTCCTCCGCGCAGAGGAGGCAGGCCGTCTGGCCCGCTCTGATCCCATACCCCCCCGGAGCGCACAGGCTGCAGTTGGGGGGCTGCCCTATCGCGTCCCACTGGCTGGCGTTCCATCCGTTGAACTTGCCGACCTGACAGTCCGCGCAGGCTGTCGTGTTGGTCGCCGGTTGGTGCTGCCCTGGGCCGCAGGTGATGCACAGGGGCTGCCCCGCCAAGGCCTGTGCCTTTCCAGCACTGCACACACTGCACAGATCCGTCCCGGACCTGTTCGTGGCGGAGCCCGGGGGGCATGGGATGCACAGGCTCTGCCCCGTCCTGTTCTGATAATGCCCGGGTGGGCACAGCGAGCACACGGACCCCTCCTGCACCTCCTGGTACGCCCCTGCTGCGCACAGCCTGCACGCGCTCTGCCCCTGGATGGACTGGAACCTCCCTTCCAGACAGGCTTCGCACGCCAGGAAGCCCGTCCCCGACTGGTACCTGCCCAGTTCGCACAAGTTGCACGCAGACATGCCCGTCGTGCCCGCGTAGGTCCCGGCCGCGCACCGGGTGCACGCAGACGCGGAATACCCGCCCGCGAACGTCCCCGCGCCGCAATCGAGGCAGGCGTTGTCCCCCGTCTGGCCCGTCTTCGAGTTGTATTTCCCCTCCTTGCACGCGATGCAGACCTGCTGCTGGATTCCCGTCTGGTACGTTCCCGTGGGGCACGCCGGACACGCCGAACCGCCCGAGTTGGGCTGGTAGGTCCCGCTCACCGTGCAGTTGGAGCACCTCGTCGATCCCGCGCTTCCGGCAAACGTGCCAGGCTGGCATGAAACACAGGTGGGGCTCTCTGTCAGCGATCCTGATGCAGTCCCGAATTTGCCCACCCCACACCTTGTACAAGCAGAGGCGCCCGCCCCCGCCGAGTACGTCCCCGCTGGACAGTTCTGACAGGTGCCAGCAGAGGACGCCCCCGTCGCTGCCGAAAACGTCCCTGGATCACACGAGACACAAGTCCCCGATGCGCTGGCTCCAGTAGTGCCAGAGTATTTCCCCGTGCCACACAGAGTGCATGTCCCGGAAACCTCAGCAACGGAGAATTTCCCCGCTGTGCACGACTGACAGACGCTGGCTGAAGACCCTCCCGACGACGCTGAGTACTTTCCAGCGCCGCATGCTGTGCAGGACACGCTTCCTGCGACGACATTGTAGGACCCAGCAACACACAAAATACACGCCGCTTGCCCCACAAATGCAGTATAAGATCCAGCTGCGCAGGCAGTGCAGGCACTGGCGGAGGCAGCACTGATTTGCCCAGCGGGGCACGACATACAGGTATCCGCCGTGACTGCCCCATCTGTGGGCGAGTACTTGCCTGCTGTGCATGGGGTGCAGACCTGGTTTCCTGAACCAACCGCATAAGTCCCTTTTGAGCATGTGTTGCAGTCCCCTTTCCTTGTCAGTGCCTGTGCTTTTCCTGGCTCGCAGGCGGTGCAGGCTGTGGCTCCTTCCAAGGAGTAAGTACCCGCCAGGCATGGATTAGAACAATAGCCAAAATAAAGAATATCTGTAGCTGTTCTGTAATATCCTGGAATGCAGGGAGAGCAGCCAGTGCTGGTTGCAAACTTTCCTGCAGGGCATAAAACACATGCTGTCTGGTCGGGGGTTGGGTCATAGTATGAACCGCATGATGAGCACGATCCCGACCCAGCGTAAGAATATTTTCCTGTGGGACACTGGCTGCATGAGTCTTGGGTGGTGCCAGCGATTGCAGGGTCTCTAAATTTGCCAGCCGGGCAGTTGACACAGTCATAAAGAAAAAAGGGGGAATTGGGGTACATTTGCCCTGGGTAAGTCTTGTATTGCCCTGCAGGACACTGTGCAGTGTTGAGTCCGTCACAACTACTTGAATCCGCGTTTCTGCAAACATTGTACGATGCGCCGTTCGGAAATATGCTGTAACCACACCTTACACCACAGGATGCGGCTGTACAATCAGAGTCTGAGTCGCAGAGTAGCATCAGGTATAGAGTTTGCCCAGCGACCCTCTCCAAACACACAAGATAATTGAGAAGGAAAAGCAATTGAACTTGATTCAATCCTCTCCTCATCCCACAGCTGTCCAGCAGATCGTGTTTAATACGCGCCCCCCCTTACATTACCCTGATAGCGACCACTCGCAGCTCCAGGGCTCGTCGTCGTCGCCCCTCGTGACAGGCACACTGCTGGCGTTCCCCTCCGTCAGGCACGGGCTGCACTTGTCCACCCAACCGGCCCCCACGCGATGGTAGAACCCGGTCAGGCACTCGAACTTGCACCCGACCAGATCCCCGGGCACCAACCTGGCATAATCGGGAACCACGCAGGCCTCGCGGGCCGCGCAGGGCGGGTCGACCTCGAACAGGTACTCCGCCACGCATTTGTCCCAGCGCCTGACCAGCCCCTCCACGCACTTGCACTGCCTCACGTCGGTCGCCCCCGGGAACCACGTCGCCGTGAGCTCGGGGCACCGCTCGCAGTACCGCCCCCCATCCTTGGCGTACGACCCGGCGCTGCAGGGGGGCACCCCTGTCCTCCACGCGGTATCCTCGCACGTCCCTCTGGCGGTGTACACGCCGACCTCGCCCCGCGGCTCGCACGGGCTGCACTGGGCGTCTCGGTCCCGCGTGCAGGGCGTGAACACCTCCCCGTACCCGCACTCCAACTGGGAGCAGGGCAGGCACCCGCCGCCCCCGGTCCGATTCACCCACCGCGCGGGCACCTGCGTGGCCGACATCCAGGGGCAGTCCACCGTGCAGTCCCCGCCCGGCCTCGACGTGTAATCCTGGGGGCAGGCCTGCTCCTGCGCGGTCACTATCCAGACCGAGCCTCCATTGAAGACCAGGCGCAGCGTGTACTCGTCCGTCGTGTCCACGTCCAGCAGGTCGTCCGCCTCGAACAGCCCGTCGCTCTCCCTCACCATCAGCACCAGGTCGCGCGTCCCCGTGTGGAACTGCCACAGGCCGCTGTCGTCCGCGAAGGCCACCCAGCCGTCCCGCAGATTCCAGAACCGCCGGGGGCTCGCCAGGCCGCCGTCCCCGTAGCACCTGGGCTCCGGAACCGCTAGGGCCAGCTTGTCCGTGTTCCCCCACACCGTGTACACCCTCGTGAGGTACCCGCCCGGCTCTCCGTAGATGACGACCTCCCTCAGCAGGCAGTTCCAGCGGTCGAGCACGAACAGAGTCCCGTTGCTGAAGCTGCTGCTGGCCACGTACAGCCCGCTCTCGAACAGCGCCTGCGTCCTGAACCCATCCCTCCACCCGGGCGTGCTGTTCCCGATGAGCACCGCCAGGTTCCCGCTGCTGGCCCCCGACAGGTTCAGGTACACCAAAAAACTCTGGTTGCACACGGCCCCGAACACGTACTCGTACCTGCCCACCCACCCGCGCACCCCGGAGCAGAGGGGGCCTGGCACGGCGAACGACCTCACCGTGTTGTTCCTCCCGTCCACCGCGAGCGTGTGCCTGTTGCCGATCCCGTACCTCAGCGAGAGCCCGGCCAGCCCGTCCTGTAGGATCCCAGACACCCTCCCGCCCCACCAGGTGGCCTCTGAGACGGGCCTGACCACGGGATCGGCCCACCCGACCTTGCTGTAGCCGCCGCGATTCCAGGGGAAGCTCGTGGGGGTGCAGGGACCGGCCGCCCCCCTCGTGTATCCACGCGTCCCGGCGCAGATCTCCAGCGGCGCCACGCACGCCCCGCCCCGCTTCTGGGCGGCCGTCCCCGCCCATGCGTTCGCGATGCAGTTCCAGTCGCACTGGCTCGAGCCCCCGACCCAGACAGCGCCGGCCGGCAGCGCGTGGCACGGGACGCACTCGGCTGCGCTCACGGCCGTGTCCTGCTCCGACGTCCTCCCGCTCGCGCACTGCCCCGTGGCCTTGCTCAACGGATCCAGCCACCACCCGGACGGATTGCGCCCGGTGACCGACTGCCTGCCGGGCAGGATGGCGCACCCGGTGCGGGCCGCATTCAGCGCCGCCACCTCCCGCTTGCACTCCCACAGGCAGCTCCTGTTGTCGCCCACGGACAACCCCTCGGTCACCCACCGCTCCAGCTGGCCCCCGGACGGCAGGAGGCTGGTGGGGCAGGCCTCGCACTCGACCACCCCGGTCGACCGGAACACCTTGAAGTAGCCGGCCCCGCACTGGAAATACGTCTCGCACTTGCCCTCGTCCGGCCGGATGTGCGTGCCCCTCCTCACCCATCTGCCCCCGGTCCCCGGCGCGGGGATGGGGCACGCCTGCTCGCACGCCACCGACCCCAGCGAGAGATCCGCCGTGCACCCGGACACGAAGCCCGCCCTGCACTGGCCCTTGCACTCCACCTGCCCCAGCCGGTTGCAGGTGCTCCCCCGGGGGCACTCCGCGCAGAACTGCCCGTCGGACCCGTACCCGCTCGGGCACATCCCGCAGAAGGCCCGGGCCTCCCCGAGCGAGTAGTCGCAGAACAGCCTCGACCTGTTCGCGAGCGCGTCGGGCGTCACGCAGGGCACGCTCCGGTTGCAGGGGCGCCCCTGGCACACGGCGTCGTCGTACGTCGAGCAGTTTCTCAGGACCCCCAGCCCGATCTCGGAGCAGTTTGTGCAGCTCCGGCACACCCCGTCCTGGCTCCTCGACTCCCCTGCCAGGTACGCGACCCTCGCGGGGCACTGCGTGAACGGCATGCATCTCGTGTTGGTGTAGTTGACACACCCGCCGCGATACTGGGTCGAAGGGCAGTCCCCCGTCGGCGGTATCACCGAGCACAGCACGCACTGGTTGGGCGTCGTGTCCGTCCCGGGGCACTGCCTCGAAACATACTTGCCCGCCCCGCAGTCCTCCGGCGTCAGGCAGGGCTTGCACGCCGCCAGGAAGGCGTCGAACGTGGTGCTCCCAGAGCACGTCGCGCTCAGCGTCTTGTACTTGCCGGCCGGGCAGACCGTCTTGCACCGGGTGCACACGCGATCCGCAGTCGTGTTGCACGGCCAGGACCTGTAGCTCCCCGCCGCACAGGCCGTGCTGCACGGGCTGCACACGCGGTTCACGGTGGGGGTGCAGGCAGTGCTCTCGTAGGTAATGCCATCCACGCACGGCGTGCAGGCGATGCACTGGTTTATCTGCCCCTCCGTCTGCACGTTTGTGCTCGCTGTCCTGTACGACACCCCGGTCGGGCAGGCCACGCACGCGGTTCCAGCGCTGTCCTTGACGAATCCGGCGTTGCATTCCCTGCCGCATCAGTGCCAGGCCACGCATCAGCCATCTAGAAAACAAGCATGAAAAAGAACATCGAACCGGCTCCGCTCACCATGGGCAGTTGTTGGTCGACCCGTTGAACCCGCCAGCGGAAGTCCTCGGCACCAGGTAATACGCGTTGGTCGCCGGCTTGTTCGTGCAGAGCAGGCAGGCGGTGGCAACGGGGTTGTTCACGTACGTCCCGGCTGTCAGTGCGCAGCTCACGCACTGGTTGGGCGCCCCTGCTCGCTTAAAGAATCCAGCCGTGCATCCCCTGCCAACGATCTCGACATCAGCCACGCATCAACGCCAGACCAAAAAATGCATGCACAGCCAGTACCAGGGGCAATTAAAGGTGTCCGCCGCGGTGTTCCCCCACTCCAAGTACGTGCTGTTGAACTGCGGGGCGTTCGTGCATCTCCCGCAGTCGGGCGTGCCGGGCGTGTCCTTGTAGAACCCCGTCCTGCACTTCTCGCAAATGAGCGATCGGCTGCCCGCGGGCCTCTCCGATCCTGCCTTGCACACCCCGCACGCGCTGGGCACGGTGCTCCGCCCGTCGCAGGCCTTGTCGGGCTCCAGGCCCTGTGCGCAGGCCGTGGCCGTGGTCGTCCCCGGGCAGGTCAGGCATTGCCTCACGGCGTTGGCGCAGCTGATGTACTGGTTCTGCGCGCAGGGGTAGTCCGCGCATCTGGCACACACGAACGTGCTCCCGCTCGCCTGCCTGAAGAATCCAGAGGCACACGTATCGCACGAGGGCAGATCATGCGCCGATGTAGCCTTGTCCTGCAGGCAGGTGGAACAGATGGTGTTCCTGGTGAGAGTGCACTCGTCCCCGTTCCTGCGAAAGAGCGTGGGGGCAGAGCACACGCTGCAGGCAGGGCACGAGAGGCGGTCGCTCGAGGTGTAGGTCCCCGCCACGCACGCCACGCATCGGTTGCTGCTGACGATCTCGGAGCTTGCGCACGCCCTGCACTGGCGGTTGCTCAGGGTGGTGCAGGCCGCCGTCTCGATCTCCCCGGAGTTGCATTGCAAGCACGGCAGGCAGGTCCTGAACGGCGCGTACGGGTCCCGATAGTACCCCGCATTGCAGGTCGTGCACTGCCCGTAGTAGTTGGTGCACGCCTGGCAGTTGGCCTCGCACGCCACACACGCCTTGGTTTCCTCGGATTCGAACGCGTAGCCCGCCTCGCACTCGCTGCACGTGATGAACCAGTTCGGCACCCCCGAACACGTCTTGCAGTTCTCCGGGCAGATCAGCTGGCACTGGCCGTTCACCAGCCGGTAGCCGTTGATGCACGTCAGGCAGGTGTCTGTGTTGGAGGCCGTCCGCGTGCACGTCAGGCAGTACGCCGGGCAGGACGCACAGTCCCCCGAGGCCAGCAGCTGGTAGCGGGGGCGACACTTTGTGCATTTCGTGACGCCAGTCCAAATGTCTGGAACGTAGCAGTAGTCGCAGTCGGTGGGGCAGGGCAGGCATCCCTGCCAGAACGGGCCGTTGAAGTAGAAATATCCTATGTCGCACGCTACCGCGCCTTCAATAAGGAAACAACACACAGCTAGGATCGCCAAGAAAAAATCAGGCGAAACATGTGATGGCATCTGTCTTTGTTGATTTCCCTTTTTCTCCCGTGCTTATTAATACATAGCACCCTCCTGGTTCTTATTTAAGCAAATCGCCGGCGCGCGTCTCAACAATCCCAGCCTATTCTCCGCAATGACTGCCAAGGACGACACGACTCACCAACACTCCTCCGCCAGCCCGCTCGGCAGCGACACGGTCCGCGCGAGGCTCAGGAACGCCCTCATGGATCACTTCCACTCGCGAGGCCCCGCGAGCATCCAGGGCTACCACCGGTGGACGGCCCCGTCTGCCAAGCAGCAGCAGAGTCAGACCCAGCCCGTCAAGCTCCTCGTGGGCGATCCCATCGCGCTCGCGGTGCGTGTATTATTATTATAATTATCTCATCATCATCTTACTAGCATTTGTCAAGACCTAACCCTCCCCCCCCTTTCCATCCCGCGAAAAAAAACAGGAGAACCTCAAGATCCTCAAGCAGTACAGCAAGCTCCTCTCGCAGGCGTGCGCGCTGGCCCAGGCCTCCTCCTCGTCGCCCGCTCACGACTACGGCAACCCTCTCCCGGCGCACGCCCAGCCCCTCCTCGCCCACCCCTCGTCCTTCCCGCGCAACCTCCAGTGGTTCGAGACCCTCGCCAGACCTTACTCAGGCCTCGACGAGGGCGCCGCCGACCGCATCAGCCAGCTCCTCCAGCTCCACGCGGCCTGCGACAAGTCAGTCCCGGCCCTCCCGCGCCAGCAGGCCTACGAGCTCGCCAAGTCCCTCCCGCACTTTGACAGGGACCTGACCGCCTTCTACCTCGCCCTGCCCCTCTCGCCCGACACCCACCACAAGGAGTACGAGCTCCACGTGGCCCACTCCATCATGCGCCTGCAGAGCCCGGCCAGCGTCGACGACCTGCATCAGAAACTATCCGCCTGGCGCAACCAGGGCCTCCTGCACGTCCTCTCAGTCGCCGCGCTCAACATGCCCGACCTCTCCGACTGGTTCCCGGGGACCGCACCGCCAGACTGCGCGGAAAACGAGGAGGCACGCTCGCTGCGCTACTGTCTGGACACGCTTCACAAGAGCCCGCAAGACCACAGAAAGGTGCTCCTCGCCTTCATTAACACGCAGGACCCGGCCACCCCGACCGCCCAGGCCATCGCGGGCACCCTCGACAGGCTCGCGATCCTCATGTCCGTCAAGTCCAACGCCGTGCTCGAGCCGGACCACGACCTGGCGGCCTCCCTCGCCCTCTTCCCGCGCCTCGAGACCCTCGAGCCCCACGACCTCTGGTGCAGGATCAAGCCCGCCCTCGAGCAGGCCCTCCCGCCCTCCATCCTCCGCGTGGACCCCCGCTCGTCCTGCGTCAGGAAGCGCGTCAGGAAGCAGAACAGCGCGACCCAGCAAACATCGGCATCACCGGCTGGATCCTGGTGAGCGCCCCCTGTCATCAGCATCGCCATCACATGTCCCCCGCGTGCGCCGCCCCAGCGTTGTTGTTGTTGATGTTGCCGCTCAGCGCCATGAGGTGCAGGCTGTACTCCATGTTGCGCTCGATCCCGGCCACCACACGAGCGAGATCCTGCACACGGCCCAGGTAGCCAGCGTCCCAGCCGCACAGGTGGATCGCCCAGCCGTACTCGTCGATCGCCATGCGCAGATCGAACAGGGCCACCGTCAGCCCGTACAGCGACCCGTCCCTCAGCGTCTGCCCGACCCTGCCCAGAGCCTCCTCCATCTTCTCCACCGCGATCAGCACGATCACGTCCATCCCGTTCCGCTGCCCCGCCTCGCGGAACCCCCTGGCCACCTCCTGCGTGCGCTGGGCCATGTCCACCGTGGTCTGGCTCTCGGGCGTCAGCGGAAACGCCCTGAACATCCCATCTCCCCCGCCCCCACTGCCCAGAGCCTGCCTCTGGAAAGACGGGCCCCACTCCTCGTCCTCCACCACCAACGGCTGCTGCTGCGGGGAGAGAGCAGGATGGGAGTTAGGAACCCCCCTCCAGACAGGCCATCAGCATCACAGAAAAACACATCCACCCAGCTCACCTCCCTCTCCTCCTGATCCTGACGAACCGCTGTGAGCCTCTTCACGTAGAACCGCACCCCGCCCTTGCCCCTCTGGCTCCTCGAGCGCACGAACCCGCTGGCCCAGTCGTCCCCGACGTGGTACGCGTCGTTCCAGACGATATCAGGATTCACCTCGGCGGGGTGGAAGCGGTACACGTACACCTCCGCGTCCTTCCCGCCCTTGCCGAGCCTCGCCATCCACCGCATCCAGACTTTCAGCTCCTTCAGGGACATGCCGAGCTTGAACTCGCGCCCGTCCTTGCTCTGGCTCGCCTCCCACAGGCTCTCCGCACTCGAGAACGGGCCCAGCACGCAGCCACCGCCCCGCGCATCCTTCCTGAGCCTGGCCACCAGCTCCTCGTTCCACCCGGCATTCCTCGCATTCACCCCGGGATGCAGGGCCACGAAGCGCACCCACTTCTTCACAGGCGTGAATCCAACCTTCAAGACGCACGTCATCCGGCCATCCTTGAGCGCCTGCATCTGCCAGCGCGAGCCCACCACCGTACCCATGACTTTGCTCGACGTAAGGATCATGTCCACACAGCTCTTTGATGGGCCTCGCCTGTTTTTTTCCCCTTTTACATGTCCCAAGCGACACGCAGTAAGCAATCCATGTGCGCCACGTCCCCGGCCTCCCGGGATCTTATGCGAATCTCGGGTAATCCTCCACGCCCTGATCACGCAGGCCAAAAAGGGCGCTAAAGTCACACGCCTCCCGGGATCATATGCAAATCTCGGGTAATCCTCCACGCCCTGATCACGCAGGCCAAAAAGGGCGCTAAAGTCACACGCCTCAAATCATCAAATCGTGCCCCTTCGCGCATAGCGGGGGGTTCCAGCGCTCAGGAATCACGCACACCAACCACAAAACACGCCCTGGTTCGGGACGAATCCAAAACAGTTTCCGGAACGCAAAAAGCCGAGCGCGTTCCAGCGCAATCGCATTTTCGGCGCCGAACCAGGCCATTTTTTGCATACCAATCCACCCGTCCGCCGCCCGAGAATCAATCCCGATCGGAGCCCGTAACTGCAGGCACGACCCCCTGAACTCCGCCAGACCATAACAGGGAAAAAAACCAAGTATTCCCACATGCCCAGACCGGGACTCGAACCCACGTGTCTAGCACGGAAACCGCCCTATCTTCCCGCTGAGCTACCGGGGCGCTGGAAAAATCAGACCAACTCACGGATTTACTACTCACTGCACACGGCCCAAACCCAAACTACAAATCACAGACTGGACGCACTCGAGCCCCGCGTGGGCCGGCCCCGAAACCTCGCATCCCGCCTTCGCTCGGCCTCAACCTCCGAGTTGAACAGGCTCAGCTCGTTGACCACGGACCGCAGCCCCACCACCTGCTTCTCCAGCTCCACCACCTTCTCGCTCTCCTCCCGCAGCGCCTCGTGCAGCTGCCAGTTCTCCAGCAGATACAGGCCCAGGCAGAAGCCCACCACAAACACCCCGGCGTACGCGCTCCGGAGCAGGAACCACAGCACCGCCGCCAGCCACCCGCCCATGGACGCCCCGAACCCTATCCGAGTCGGCCAGCCGTAGCAGTTCTGCTGATGCCGCGAATAACCGTGCATTTTCAAGTTCTCTCGCTGTATGTTTGCCTCGCTCGCCATTTCCGTGCCTTCTTATCCTGAACCTAGCCCTCGCCTTATATCCCCCCACCGCAGGACCCTGCCCCCGCTCCAATTCGAGCTCCTCCCGGCCGCCGCCAGCCCGTCCGGCGTCGAGAGGCTCAGGATCAAGCCGGAGCCGCTCGAGTACCAGCCCTACCTCCTCTTCCAGTCCCTGCCCCAACCACAACAGCCACAAGCACAAGCAAACTTGCGCCAACAAGCAAACCCACGCCAACAAGCAAACCCACGCCAACAAGCAAACCCACAACAGGACCCAGCCCACGACGAGGAGCGGGTCGCCACCCAGCCCACCACCCGGCTGCACGAGATCATCACGCGCGTCGGCGAGATCTGCCTCTCCCCGGAGCTCGCCCACGTCATGCTCTTCCCGACCCACGCCATCTCCTACGCCCTGGACCTCACGACCCCTCTCGACTTCCCCGAGCCCTACCACGAGCTGTGCCGCGACCCCACCGCCATCCTGCACGCCATGACCGACGCCCCGTCCGGCCACCTGCTCACAGACCAGTCCGCCAGGTTCCTCGCCAAGTTCAACGAGAACTGCCTGCCCCCGCCGACCACCATCTCGTACCGCCAGCCCTTGCACCTCTGCGCCTGGCGGATCGAGTCCCCGTCCCGCGTCCTCGTCTACACAGGCAGACACCCGGCCGCCGAGGAGCAGCAGGCCCTCCTCCTCGCCGATCCGGCCTCTTTCACCCCGCACACCCTCTCCAAGATCCTCCTCGACGAGCGCACCAGGCGGCCCACCCCTTCCTCCGTCCACCTCCTCAGCAACGATCAGGAGCTCACCCCGGAGGCCATCCGCGCCTCCCTCCTCCACTATGTCCAGACCTCCCTCACGCCCCACCGCGAGCGCATCAGCATCCTCCAGAAGAAACAGGGCGGTGCCGAGCAGGGCAGGCAATCCCGATTCAGCAGCAGGAATGCAGCACCTTCAGCCCCTTCTTTGTCATCCATGGTCCAGCAGCACATCACCGTCCTGGACCACACCCTCGAGGAGGCAGCGGCTGTCTTCACCCATCCACCGACCAGAAATCATTCCGAAATAGGCTTGAACCAGTCGCCGCCCTGGGACAAGGACCACGTCGACTCCAGGTGAGAGGCAGGGGAAAGTGCCAGAATTTAATTAATCAATCACTTCACCCCCTCTAGAATTATGCATAATATCATATATGTCCATCCTCCAGTCCTACCCTCTCCACTCCAAAAGTTTTCGAAAGATTAATTTTCCCAAAATAGAATTCCAGAAATAGAACATGAGTATAGTCTGGGAGTGTGGGGGGTGGGTCGAGAATTTCAAATATACATAATTGTGCATAAATCAGGGTGGGGTAACGTGACCATCCCTTGGTCTAATACGCTCTAGTTTTTTTTGTCCATCCTGGACTACCTGTCCACTCCAAAAGTCTTCAAGAAAAATTTCAACCAAAATAGAACATCCCAAAATAGAACAACAGAAATAGTTTGGAGTGCTAGGGGTGGGGCAGGCATTCCCTCCTCACCCCTGGTCACGTGACTTTCAAAAAAATAATTTATGCATCAACTCACCCCCCTCTAGAATCATGCATAATTACATATATATGTCTAGCCCCCCCCTGTCCTCCAGCCCTACCCTCTCCACTCCAAAAGTTTTCGAAAAAGTTAGACTGGTCAAAAGAGGGTCGGGTACTTGACTGATATTTTTCTGGAGTGTGGGGGTGGGTCGAGAATTTCAAATATACATAATTGTGCATAAATCAGGGTGGGGTAACGTGACCACCCCTTGGTCTAATACGCTCTAGTTTTTTTTTGTCCATCCTGGACTACCTGTCCACTCCAAAAGTCTTCAAGAAAAATTTCAACCAAAATAGAACATCCCAAAATAGAACACTAGAAATAGTTTGGAGTGCTAGGGGTGGGGCAGGCAATCCCTCCCCCCCTGGTCACGTAACTTTCAAAAATAATTAATTCATCAACTTACCCCCTCTAGAATCATGCATAATTCCATATATGCCTGTCCTCCAGCCCTACCCTCTCCACTCCAAAAGTTTTCGAGAAATTAATTTCCCAAAATAGAATTCCCAAAATAGAACACTAGAAATAGTCTGGGAGTGGAGGGGGTGGGTAGTGCAGATTTTGAATATACATAATTGTGCATAATTCCTAATCGTAGTCACGTCCCCTTCAGGTACGCTGAGACCCAGACGGCGAGCAACGGCCTGCGCTACCGGGACTGGGTGTGCGTCTACGCCTCGGATTCCAGGCTGGAGAAGTGCAAGCTCGAGGGGCACATCCTGGACATCACGCAGGTGCATCAGGCCCTGGTCCCGTGGCACCGGCAGAACAACCAGATGGGCCCCGTGGAGTACGCGGTGGTCCGATCCTCCCTGCCGCTGGAGCAGCGCGTGCTGCACGACCGCACGCCCCCTGATGAGGCCGGCGTCTCGCGCTTCACCGCGTTCTCGCGCTCCGTGAAGGCCAGGCTGCTGCAGGATCTCAAGCTCCTCCCCCTGCGGAATCCCGGCACCGATACCCTGGACAGGCAGAACGTCACCGTGTATCAGGACGAGCCCGCCGGCCAGATCCTCCTGGTGTACTCCCCGACTACCGCCTCCTGCGAGCCCAGGCTGGAGTTTATCTCGTTCAGCCTGCCTGAGTGTTGAGGCCTGGCGTTTTCCTGTCTGGCCCGTGATATTAAAGATTTCTCGCGCCCGCCTGTCACTCCTGACTTTTCTGTTTCGACACAAGTCTTCGTGAACTCTGCCCGCCCGCTCGCCACATAAATGATGCCCGCCGCAACCCCCAAGTACACGCCTGCTATGCAGAAACACCAGGAAGAACTGAAGGCCCTGGTTCACGAGTGCGATGCGAAACTGTTCGAGGCCGGTCACGTGTACGCTCGCTTCGGCGACATTGTTGCTGACGAGCACGTGGATGACGTGATGAAGATCATGCACGACAACACCCAGGATCAGTTCCGCCTCCGTGATGCCTTCGAGGCTCAGGTGCAGGAGGACCGTGCGGCCCGCAAGCAGGCCAAGAAGGCTCGCAAGCAGGCCGCTGCCCAGGGCAAGGCTGACAGGGTGATTTACTACAAGAATCGGATCCGCATCAACCAGCAGTGGGGGGAGAGCAGGAAGATGATGAGGCGCGCCAAGGTTGAGCACGCCATCATCGAGGCCCTCGGCTCCCCGCCGGAGCTCCTCCAGAATCACGTCGAGAGGTATCCCTCGCTCCACGAGGGGCC
>JACCEA010013132.1_pt1 | contig 43674 bp, 47 predicted proteins | sample 7449851 | NCBI WGS metagenome assembly JACCEA01 (sample SAMN15323453, study PRJNA562643) | freshwater metagenome | isolation source: river surface water | place: USA:Blue River Watershed | collected 2017-08-18 | reverse complement strand
GACTTGCGTCGGGGTTGGCGGTCTGCTCTCTGTTGCACTTTCCGTAGGCTCGCGCCTCCCAGGCGTTACCTGGCGTTCTGCTCTGTGGAGCCCGGACTTTCCTCCGTCAGGCACCTCGACGCGCGTCGATGACGCATGAAGAAGAACTCCCGACAGCGACTGTCCAGCTGACTCGGCGCGCAGGTTAAGCGAGCATACAGCTTTATACAAGCAGATTGTGCCTGCGCTGCGCGCGGCCTGGCGCCGGACATGCGTGGCCACGCTGTGGCACACTGCCACCTGTCACTCACTCAGTGCAGAGTCTCCATCATGCAGGATCATCGCCCAGATGCACGTCGACGGCCGACCATTGCGCTGCTGGTCGTGCTGCTGACGCTGATGGCGGGGGCGGCCCTTTTCAACCGGGATGTCGTGCTGCAGCACGCGCTGCAGACATTGTTGCGGGATTACGGGGTGACGCTGCAGGCAGTGACGGGGCTGCAGTGGGACACTCGCTCTGCGCAGATCCAGTCGCTGCAGGTGATGCTGCCAGGTGCCACGACGCCCACACGCATCGAGAACCTGCACGTGAGCTACGCCCTGCCGGATCTTCTGCGAGGTCGCGTGCAGCGCATCCAGATTGACCGAGTCGACCTGCATCCGGCCGCAAGCACACAAGCCACCGTGATGCCGCGTGCCGAGAGCATCGTGACAACTCTGGCCGTACTGCAGGCCTTGCCCGCCTTTTCCGCCGACATCGGCGCGCTCACCATCGCGCCGTGGGCGCTGCAGAGCAGCCTCAGCGCCCGCACCGACGAGCGCGAATTCCACGCGCAGTGGCGTGCAGCGGACTTGCTTCTGGACTGGCGCAGCAACTGGCATGACGCGGCCTTCGTTTCCAGCCATTTCATTCCAGAAACCAGCCTCCCCGGGCACGACCCCAGTTCCACTGCACACACCGCGAGCCTGCAGCTGCAGCGCGGGTCGCAGCAGGTGCTGCGCGCCGATCTTACGGTGCATGCAACAGACGGCGGTCTGTTTCTGGACAGCACCGTCCAGACGTCTCTGGCGCCCTTGCACGAGGCGCTGCAGACAAGCGGTATCGTGAGCGAACGCACCACGACCACGACGGGTGAGGTGGACCTGCGTGTCCAGGTCACGCTGCCGCAGGACAGCGACCTGCCAGTGCCACTGGCATTGACCGTGCAAGCCACGCACGGCACATGGACCAGACAGGGAGCCAGTCTCGACTGGCACCTCGACGCACTGAGCCTTGAAGGCGAGTGCCAGCCTCGGGGGGAGTGCCGGTTCTCCCACACGCTGTCGGGGTCCCTGAAGACCTCGCCTGATCAAGCGGTGACGGCGACCTTGCCTGAGCTGACGCTGCCCGGCGGGGTGATGCCGACCCAGATCCACGTGGCGACCAACGGCACCCTGGCCTGGGCGAGCGGCCAGTGGGAGTTCGACAGCCCTCAGCTTCTCCTGCTTTTGCCGCAACTGCGCTTGGAGGATCGAGAATTCGGAGCAAGGGTGACTCTCACGGCGCTGCACGCCACCGGAGAGTCCTCACCACTGCGTCTGGCGCAACTGGACACCTCAGTGCGCGTGGACGATGTGCAGGGCCTCACCCTGCCCTATGCCATGCCGACCCCCACCCTGAGCACCACCTTGCGCTGGGACGGCACCCGGCTGACGAGCAACAACGCACTGCAGCTTGCGGAGCGAATGTCCCTACAGGCAGACCTCGAGTTCGACACGACAACTGGCCTGGGGAGTGCCCAGGTGCAATTTCCCGCTACCCGGTTCGACGCGGTCAACGCGCGACTCAGCACTTTGCTGCAGGCGTCGGGACTGCCTGGCGATATCCTGGCGGGCAGTGTCGCCGCGCAGGCGCAGCTGGGCCTGACCCGCAATGAGACTGGCGGTCTCCAGGTATCGGGGCCGCTTGAAATCCAGCTTGACGGACTCGGGGGCTTCCTGGGCGATACCGCGATCACGGGTCTGAGCACCGTGTTTCGAGGCGAGCTCGACGGCAAGCACCTGCGCAGCGACGGCCTGGCCGCACTCTCCATCGACAGTGTTGATCCCGGCTTTCCCCTGCTGAACCTGCGGGCCGACATCGGCTTCGATACGGCGCCAGGACGCCTGCAGCTCGGGGATATCTCCCTCAATGTGTTCGGTGGCCGTGTCCTGTCAGCCGGCGGCGAGCTGGCCCTCGATGGCAGCGAAGGAATGCTCGAGCTGCAACTGGAACGGATCGATGTGGAGCGCATACTGGCGCTGGGGGCCTACGAGGGAGTGCAGGCCAGTGGTCTGCTCTCCGGCACGCTGCCGGTGCGCCTGGACGCGACGGGCATCAGCGTCGCCGCCGGGACACTCCACGCGGAGACACCCGGCGGCAGCATCCGTTATGCCAGCGGCACCAGCACTGGCAATGCCGCAGTGGACTTCGTGAACACGACGCTGAACAACTACCGCTACGACATGCTGGACGCCAGCGTGAACTACCTGCCGGACGGAGAACTCGCACTTGCCGTGCAGATGCAGGGCGTCAACCCGGACAACAATCCCGAGCAGCGCATCAATCTGAATCTGAACATCAGCGACAACATCCCCGCCCTGCTGCGCAGCCTGCAGGCGAGTCGCTCCATCACCGAAGCGGTGGAAGCCTACCTGCAGGCACGCTGAGACCGTTCACGCGCTTAAGCTGCGGTTCAGCCGGCTCTGCTATAGTGCAGCCATGAATCGATCAACAGCCTTGATGGAATGCCCCCATGACACCGCGACCCCTGATTCTGCTACTGACCGCTCTGACGCTCCTGCAAGCCTGCACCCCGACGGTGCAGGTGGCCATGCCGTCGGAACCCATCACCATCAATCTCAACGTCCGCATCGAGCACGAGATTCGTGTGAAGGTCGAGCAGGAACTCGATGATATCTTCAGTGCCGACAGCGGCTTGTTCTGACAGGAGACTCCCATGATTCAATTCACTCGCATCCTCTCGTTCGCCGTGCTGGTCCTGCTGTTTTTCAGTCAGGGCGCACTGGCTGCCACGCTGGAAGAGGCCAAGGCGGCCGGACAGATCGGCGAGAAGCAGGACGGCTACATCGGTCTGGTGCAGAGCAATGTGCCGGCGGATGTCGCGGCGCTGGTGGAAAGCGTCAACGCCCAGCGTCGCGCCCGTTACGAGCAGATTGCGGCCAGCAATGGCATTGCGGTGTCGGAAGTTGCCAAGCTGGCTTTCGAGCGCGCCTTCGAGGCCACACGCTCGGGCCACTTCGTGGAAACGGCCCCGGGCCAGTGGGCACGCAAGCCTTGAGCCTTCACTGCGAAGAAGGCGCGTCGCCGGAGCTGGCGGCACCTTCCAGCGCCAGCGCGTAGAGCAGATTCTTCTTCACTCCGGTCAGGCGGGACGCGAGCGCGGTTGCCTGCTTGACGGACAACTCCTCCAGCAGCACCGCCAGCACGCGACGCGCCTCGGGTGGCACCTGTTCCTCCTGCACCGGCTCCGCTCCCCGCAGCAGAATGACGAACTCACCGCGCTGCTGATTCTCGTCGGCGCGCAGCCATTGCTGCAGGGCGCCCAGAGTATCGCCGTGAATGGTCTCGAAGGTCTTGGTCAGCTCACGCGCGATGACGGCCATCCGCTCCCTGCCAAAGCCCTGCGCCATGTCATCCACGCAGTCCAGGATGCGATGGGGCGACTCGTAGAACACGAGGGTGCGAGGCTCCCGCTGCAGCGACTCGAACAGCTTCAGTCGCGCCGCCTGCTTCGCCGGCGGGAAGCCCTCGAAGGTGAAGCGATCACTCGGAATGCCGGCTGCCGACAGCGCAGCAATGGCAGCGCAGACCCCGGGGACGGGCACCACCTTCACACCCTGTGCACGCACTGCGCTGACCAGCCGATACCCGGGATCGGAAATCAGGGGCGTGCCCGCATCGGAAATGAGTGCGACGGACTGGCCATCCAGCAGGGTGCGCAGCAGCTGCTCCACCCGCGCGTCATCGCTGAAATCATGGTAGGACACCATGCGCGTCTGGATGCCGAAGTGCTGCAGAAGGCGAGCACTGTGACGCGTGTCTTCCGCCGCAATCAGGGCGACTGACTTGAGTGACTCGATGGCGCGCGCAGTGATGTCGCCAAGATTGCCGATTGGCGTGGCCACGATGTAGAGCGCACCGGCAGGCGCGTGAGTTGCAGTCATGAATTCTCTTTGCGGGCGGACCCGGAGGAGCGAACGGGGCTGGCAGTATACACAGCCCGGCGACGCGGCAGATACCGTCGCACATTGCCGCTCCGGAGCAACTGTAATAAGCTTCGGCCGACTTGTCCCCCGCTGCCCATCGCCTATGAGTCCCAAGCCTTCGCTTCCACGCGCACGACACGTCCTGCTGAGCCTGCTGGTGCCGGCACTGTTGTCCTGCGGCAGTTCCGCTCCCCAGGCGCCGATTGCGCCCGTGCAGGAAGTGGAGCAGACACCACAGCTCAGTGCGGTGGACGGCATTCTGGTGCAGGCACGGCGCAGCGCGTCGCCCCTGGCCGAATCCCTCTATCTGGATGCCGCACGCCTGCAGCTGGACGCGGGGTTCACCGAGGACGCCGCACAGCTTCTGGAGGCTCTGGAGGAGGACGCCGACCTGCCCAGCAATCTGCGCCTGCGCCATGCGCTGCTGGCGGCAGAAGTCGCCCTGATCCGAGGCGATGCCACCGCTGCACTGCGCCGTCTCGACAGCGCACCCTCTGCCGATGCGGCGAACCAGGGCGAGGAAGCACAGATTGCCTTGCGCTCGCTGCGCGCTCGCGCACTGGAGCTTGCCGACGAGCCCATGAGCGCGCTGCGCGAGAGAATACAACTGGCCCCCATGCTCAACGGCGACGCCCAGCGAGCGAATCACAACGCGATCTGGGCCACCCTCGCAGGGGCCGACCTCGAACAATTGAATGCAGGCAGCACGGATTCCTACGAGCTGCGCGGCTGGCTGGAGCTGCAGCGCCTGAGCAATGGCACGCAGCACAACATCCAGGACCAGCTCGATGCCATCGACCAGTGGCGCAACATCTGGGCGCAGCATTCCGCTGCGAGCACGCTGCCGGACGCCCTGTCGATGCTCTACCAGTTGTGGGAAACCCGGCCAACCGAGATCGCACTCGTGCTGCCGGTTCAGGAGCCTCTGGGCAAGGCCATCAGCGAAGGTTTCATGAGTGCGTACTACGAAGATCTCGCCCGTGGTCGCGACGTGCCACGTGTCCGCATTTACGACACCAGTTTCAGAACAGACGTGCTGGTGCTCTACGATCAGGCCGTGGACGACGGCATCAAGCTCATCATCGGCCCGGTGCTCAAGGACGCTGTCAGGCGCATGCAGCGCTCCGGCAGGCCCATGCCCGTCACCACGCTCGCCCTGAACTATGGCGACCCGGGCACGCCCTATCTGCAGGATCTCTATCAGTTCGGCCTGGCACCGGAGGACGAGATCCAGCAGGCGGCGCAGACTGCCTGGGCGGCCGGCCACCGCAATGCAGCGGTGCTGACACCGGCGGGTGAAGACTATCTGCGGATCCAGGACACGTTCGTTTCCTACTGGAACTCGCTGGGCGGACGCGTCGTGTCCATCGACAACTTCACTGAGGCACGGGACTACTCCCCGGTGGTGAAGCGGATTTTCAGCATCGATGCCAGCGAGGCCAGGGCGGAGCAGATTCGCAGCCTGATTCCGCGCACCAACATCGAATTCGTGCCGCGCAGGCGCCAGGATGTGGACTTCGTTTTCCTGCTGGCGAATCCGGCCGAAGGGCGGCAGATCATGCCCACGCTGTCCATCAATTACGCGGGTGACGTGCCTGTCTACGCCATGCCGTCGATCTACGACGGGGGCAGCAATGCGGCGGCGAATCAGGATCTGAACGGCATCATCTTCAACGACGCCCCTTGGATTCTCGAACAGTCCGACCCTCTGAAGAGCGCAGCGGACAGCACCTGGACCAGCGCGTCAGGCCCCGTGCAGCGCCTGCGTGCCATGGGAGTCGACGCCTATCGACTGCATCTGCGCATGCAGCAGATGCACGCCTACCCCTACACACGACTCGAAGGCGCCACCGGCACGCTCAGCATGCAGTCCGATGGCAGTGTGCGCAGGGAACTGCGCAACGCCGTGGTCATCAATGGTGCCGCCAGCCTGCTGAACGAGTGATTCCCGCCTATACTCCTGGTAGATCCCCACCAGAGTGTTCGACCATGTCCAACCCCGGCGAAGTCGGCAAGCGTGCCTTCGGCATGCAGCTTGAAGTGCATGCCGCGCGCTATCTCTCGCACCAGGGAATGTCCCTCGTGCACCGCAATTTCCAATGCAAGCTGGGCGAGATCGATCTGATCATGCGCGAGCGGGACACGCTGGTGTTCGTCGAAGTGCGCTTTCGGCGCAGCAACAGCCATGGCGACGCCTGCGCCACGGTCGACTGGCGCAAGCAACGCAAGCTGCAACGAGCGGCACAGGTCTTTCTGCAGCGCTCCGGCCTGCGTGATCAGTTGCCCTGTCGTTTCGACGTGCTCGGCATCACCCGTGATCCGCTCTCAGGTGCGCTGACGTTTGACTGGATCCCCGCGGCTTTCACCCTCGGTGAGCGGCGCTGACCGGGACATGGCACGAGCAGCCATGCGTGGACAGCGGATGAATTTGAAGTAGAATGCCGGTCGATACTCAAGAGCGGCAACTGCACTACATGGATCTGCAGACACGGGTTTCACAGCATTTCAATCACAGTATCGCGACCAAGCAAGGAGCGGCGGCCACATTGGCGCCGGTGGTGGCGGATGCGAGTGAACTCATTGCCCGCGCTCTTCTCGCGGGCGGCAAGGTGCTTTGCTGTGGCACTGCGGGCTCGGGAGGACTCGCGCAGTATTTCGCTTCCACCCTGCTCAACCGCTTCGAGCGCGAACGCCCGGGTCTGCCGGCACTGGCACTGAATGCCGACACGCAGACGCTGACTTCCATCGCGAACGACCTGACCTACAGGGAAGTGTTCGCCCAGCAATTGCGCGTGCTGGGCCAGGAGAACGACGTGCTGCTGGCCATTTCCGCCACCGGCAATTCGCGCAGTGTGGCCGAGGCCATCAAGCTGGCACGCAGCAGAGGGCTTCGCACCGTTGCCCTCACAGGGCGCGACGGCGGCGATGTGGCTGACCTGTTGGCGGAGCAGGACATCGAGATTCGCGTGCCCGCCCAATCAGTCGCGCGAATACAGGAAGTGCATTTGCTGGTCCTTCACAGTCTGTGTGACCTGATAGACATTCAAATTTTTGGAGAAGATGAATCGTGAATATACAGAAACTGTTGTTGGCAGCCTGCCTGGTACTCAATGCGGGATGCACCTCGATCCTGGTGGCAACCACCGACGAGAACGGTCTGCAGGAAGAGCCCGGGGTGCGCACCGCAGGCACCATCGTCGAAGACGAATCCATCGAGACCAAGGTGGAAGTCAACATGAAGTCCATGGAGCCGGCCTTCCGCGACGCCCACTTCAACGTGATAAGCCACAACGGGGTCGTCCTGCTGGTGGGACAGGTGCAGTCGGATGCCTTGAAGATCCGCGCAGGCCAGATTGCCGCCGACGCCAGCACCCAGGTACGCCGTGTTCACAATGAGCTGGAAGTGGCCGGTCAGACCACGATGCTCGCGCGCACCAACGACAGCTGGATCAGCACCAAGGTACGCACCCAGATGGCCGCCAACAGTGACGTTCCGTCCGGGCGCATCCGCGTGGTCACCGAGAACAGCGTCGTCTATCTGATGGGAATGGTGTCGCAGGCTGAAGGCGACCGCGCCGCCCTGCTGGCGCGCAACGTGGCAGGCGTGTCACGCGTCGTGAAGGTCTTCGAGTACATCTGACCCGGGAAGTCGGGAGTGGTTGCTGTACGCGGCAGCCTACTTGACGACTCGCAGGGAAGGTTTGGCAGGCTTGCTCTTGGCAGGCTTCCCTGCCCCTGCATCCACCACGGCAGTGGGCGCACGCGGCGACGGCGGCTGCGGCTTCTCCGGATCGAACACCATCCCCTGCCCGTTCTCTCGTGCATAGATCCCCATCACCGCGCCGATAGGCACGTACACAGGGGTCGGAATGCCCGCAAAACGTCCGTTGAATTCCAGAGCGTCATCCCTGATCAACAGCCCCTGCACGGCTGCAGGCGCGATATTGAGGATGATCTGACCGTCCTTGACGTGTTCCTGAGGCACCTGGACACCTTGCCCGTAGGCATTGACCAGGATGTAAGGAGTACAGGAATTTTCCAGAATCCACTCGTAGAGGGCCCGGATGATATAGGGACGGCTGGAGGTCATGGTCATACCTTGCACCGTGAGGGGCAATGAATGGTCGGGGCATCATTCAGCATGGACGTGCCCTCCCTCATTCAAAGCATTTCCCTTTCCTGTTCCGAGAGGCTTGCGCGCACAGAGTCACGGGTGAACAAGCGAGCACGGTACTCCAGCAGAGGCTGCAGAGCCTTGGTCTCGGCAAGTTCGATGCCCATGGCCGGGAGTCGCCACAGAATGGGCGTGACACAGCAATCGACGATGGTGAATTCATCGCTCATGAAATAGGGCTTTTCAGCAAAGATCGGCGCAATCGAAACCAGACTCTCACGCAATTCCTTGCGTGCCTTGTCCAGTTCCGCCGCAGAGCCCTTGCCTGCCATGATGAAATCGACGAGAGAGCACCAGTCGCGCTGGATGCGGTACATCCAGAGACGGCTTTGCGCCCTTGCCACTGGATAGACCGGGAAGAGCGGCGGGTGCGGAAACCGCTCGTCCAGGTACTCCATCATGATATTGGCTTCATACAGCACCAGATCGCGATCCACGAGCGTCGGCAGGGTGTTGTACGGGTTCAATGACGAGAGGTCTTCCGGCTTCTTGTCGGGGTCCACGTCGATGGTCTCGACGGTGACCCCTTTTTCGGCCAGCACGATCCGCACACGGTGACTGTACTGACTGGCACCGTCCGAGTAGAACGTCATTGAAGAACGCTTTGCAACTACACCCATCTAAGACCTCTGCTCTTGGATCGTCCTGGAATCGAATTCCGGATCAGTGAATCTTCTTCCAGTATTCGCGGTTCAGCAGTGTCACGAACACGAACAGAATCGCCAGGAACCCAAGAACGAAGAAGCCCATGTACTCGCGTTGTGCACGCATCGGCTCGCCGATGTAGTACAGGAAATTCACGATGTCGGCCACGGTGCGGTCGAACTCCTCGGGCGTCATGCTGCCAGTACCGTCCACGTGCTCGGGCTCGCAGTGCGCCACATCACCACCGGCACAGACCACATCGCCCTGCAGTTCGTGCAGGACATTGGGCATGCCCACGTTCGGGAACACCACGTTGTTCACACCCCACGGACGGGAGGGATCAGCGTAGAACGTGCGCAGATAGGTGTAGAGCCACTCAGGGCTGCGCACACGACCGATCAGCGTGAGATCGGGGGGCGGCGCACCGAACCAGTTCTTGGCGTTGTCGGTGGACATCGCGTTTTCCATGAGATCGCCGATCTGGTGATCGTTGAAGATCACGTTATCGAGGATCACGTCTGTCGGAATGCCCAGATCCATGGCAGTGCGCTCGTAACGAGCGTACTGCAGGGAGTGACAGGCCACGCAGTAGTTCATGTAGTACTTGAAGCCGTTCTGCAGGGAATCCTGATCACGTACATCGACTTCCACGTGATCAAGGGGAACATTGGACTCAGCACCGACAGCCTTCAGGGGCAGCACCACCAGCGCGGCCAGCAGGCCGATACTGATGATCAACTGCTTCCAAGTGATCCAGCGACCGGTCACACGGCTGGGCTCGGGGAAGGTCTGCTCCTTCGAGGTGTACCAGGGCATCAGGACAAAGAAACCGAAGTAGACCACGGTCATGACCTGCGCCAGCATCGTGCGCGCCGGACTGACGGACATGGTGCCGAGCACACCGAGGATGATGAAGGACACGGTGAATGCCAGCAGCGCGATGCGGCTGCCCCAGCCCTTGTAACGGATGGACTTGACGGGGCTGCGGTCGAGCCAAGGCACCACGAACAGAATCGCAATCGCTCCGAACATCACGATCAGACCCCAGAACTTCGCATCGATGCCGAACAGCGGAACGGTCACGGCACGCAGCATGGAGTAGAACGGTGTGTAGTACCAAACCGGCGGTACGTGTTCCGGAGTCTTCAGCGGATCAGCTTCCTGGAAGTTGGCGTGCTCGAGGAAGTAGCCGCCCATCTCCGGAACGAAGAAGACAACGAAGCAGAACACGAACAGGAAGACAGTGATGCCCACGAGGTCGTGCACGGTGTAGTAGGGATGGAAGGGAACGCCGTCCAGCGGGATTCCATCCGGACCCTTGTTCTTCTTGATCTCGATGCCGTCCGGGTTGTTGGAACCGACTTCGTGCAGGGCCAGCAGGTGCAGAACAACCAGAGCCAGCAGCACGATGGGCAGTGCAACCACGTGCAGAGCGAAGAATCGGTTCAAGGTGGCACCGGAAATCAGGTAGTCACCGCGCACCCAGACCAGCAGGTCCTCACCGATGACGGGAATCGCACCCACCAGCGACACGATCACGTTGGCACCCCAGTAGGACATCTGACCCCAGGGCAGTACATAGCCCATGAAGCCTTCGATCACCAGAACCAGGTAGATGGCCATGCCGAACACCCACACCAGTTCACGCGGCTTCTTGTAGGAACCGTACATCAGACCGCGGAACATGTGCAGATAGACGACGATGAAGAAGGCGGACGCGCCGGTGGAGTGCAGGTAGCGCAGCAGCCAGCCCCACTCGACGTCGCGCATGATGTACTCAACGGACGCGAAGGCGGCTTCAGCGCTGTTGGTGTAGTTCATTGTCAGCCAGATGCCGGTCAGCAGCTGCATGACCAGGACGACCAGTGACAGCACGCCGAAGAAGTACCAGAAGTTGAAGTTCTTGGGCGCGTAGTACTTGCTCATGTGCCGCTCCCAGGCGGCCACGATTGGCAGACGATCATTGGTCCAGTCGCGAAGACCCGCGAGGGAAGACACTATCCAGCCACTTTTGTTCGATGTGCTCATTATGCATTCACCCCGTCTTCACCAATTACCAGTACACTCTCGGACTCGTAATAATGCGGAGGCACCTGCATGTTGCGTGACGCCGGCGAGCCCTGATACACCCTGCCGGCCAGATCGAAACGCGAGCCGTGACACGGACAGAAGAAACCACCCTTCCACTGCTCATCAAACGGCTCTGCACGCAGTTCGAGACGCGGTGTCGGAGAGCAGAACAGGTGCGGACAGAGGCCTACAAGAACAAGGATTTCGGGTTCGCGCGAACGATGCGGGTTGGTGGCGTATTCGGGCTGCTCAGGCTGCAGGGATTGCGGGTCCTGCATGGAGTTGTCCAGCGTCGGGAGTGCTGCCAGAGCCTCGGCTGAACGACGAACGACGAATATCGGACGACCGCGCCATGCGGGGATCGGACCGAGAATACCGCCCTCTTCGATTGTGCTGATGTCCACCCGGACAGCAGCACCGGCAGCCCGCGCCTTGGCGCTGGGGCTCCACGAGCCGACAAAGGGCACTGCAGCAGCAACCACACCTGCCACACCGACTACCGAAGTAGACCCCAACAAGAAACGCCTGCGGCCAGAATCAGTACCGTCTTCACTCACCGTGTTATCTCCTGAGCATTGGTAATTTACGAGCCCCTGAATTCAAGGGGAAACCAGAGTTGAACCTGGAAAAAAGAGCAGAATGGCGAACCTGGAAGCGCGCCTGCATGCACCGGTCAAACAAATGTGGCGGATGGTAGTGAATTCGCCAATCTTATTCAAGTCCGGAACTCCTCAAAACAGTGGCAACTTTTTGATTTGAATCAGAAATTTTATTTTTGAAAAACAAAAAGCGCCTGGACCGCGAGGCACAGGCGCTTTGTTTGCAAAACCAGCTTTGAAATCCACGTTGCACTGCCCGAGAGCAGCGCAGCAGAAGGATCAACGCTTGGAGAACTGCGGTCTCTTGCGCGCTTTGCGCAGACCGACCTTCTTGCGCTCCACGGCGCGGGCGTCACGAGTCACGAAGCCTGCCTTGCGCAGCACGGGTCGCAGCTCGCCGTCGTATTCCATCAGGGCACGCGTGATGCCGTGACGAATGGCACCGGCCTGACCGAAGCTGCCACCGCCCTTCACGCTCACCATGACGTCGAACTTGTCTTTCAGTTCAACCAGCTCAAGCGGCTGCTGCACGATCATGCGCGCCACTTCGCGGCCGAAGAAGTTGTCCAGCGTACGCTTGTTGATGGTGATGTTTCCTGTACCGCGTGTCAGGAACACTCGAGCGGTCGCAGTCTTGCGTCGACCTGTACCGTAATATTGAGTCGTGGACATAGTGATGGTTAAACCTCGTTACAGTGTCAGCGCCTGGGGCTGTTGTGCAGTGTGCGGATGCTCGTTGCCGGCATACACCTTGAGTTTCTTGAACATCGCGCGGCCCAGCGGAGTGCGGGGCAGCATGCCTTTCACGGCCAGCTTGAGAACACGCTCGGGCGCTCTGTCGATAAGCTTACCGAAAGCAATCGACTTCATCCCGCCCGGGAAGGCAGAGTGAGCGTGGTAGATCTTGTCCGTTTCCTTCTTGCCAGTCACGGCGACCTTCTCGGCGTTGATCACGACAACGTAGTCACCGGTGTCCACGTGAGGCGTGTACTCCGGCTTGTGCTTTCCGCGCAGACGACTGGCGATCTCGGCGGCAATGCGGCCAAGCGTCTGGCCTTCGGCGTCCACAAGCAGCCAGTTGTGTTCAACATTCTGCGGTTTCGCAATAAAGGTCTTCATTTACTTTCACCAAAAGGGCGTTGTCTTCAAGGAGCGCGAATACTACCGAAGCAACTTGATTAGTTCAAGCACTAAATCGCCGCGAAACGGGCCGCCGGCAGCCGTACGCGGGGCCCGCGCTCAAGGACGGTGTTCGCGCCCAAGATAGTCCTCGGACTGCATTTCCAGCAGCCTGCTGCGAGTGCGCTCGAACACGAAAGCCAGCCCCCGGCCCTGGTACAGGGCAGGCAATTCGACCGCAGCCGACAGGATCAGCTTCACATGGCGATCATAGAGCTCATCGACAAGATTGATGAAGCGCCTGGCCTTGTCGTCGCTGCTGTCATCCAGGCACGGGACATTGCTGAGCAGCAGGGTGTGATAGATCCTGGCCAGCTCGATGTAATCGTAGGCACTGCGCGGACCGCCACACAGATCCTCGAAGTCGAACCAGATGACATCCTCCGCCGCAGCCAGCACCGGGATCTGTCGCCCCAGTATCTCCACGGCCCCCCCGTCTGCAATGTGGGAGTGCTCCGTCACCATGCGCCGGAAGCACTGTGACATTGCCGCCTCTGTCGGCGCGCCCAGAGGGCAGTGGTAGACACTCGCCTGCTGCAGCCGTCGCAGGCGATAGTCGATGCCCGCATCCAGGTGGACGATCTCGGTACGAGCCTTGAGCAGGGCAATCGCCGGCAGAAAACGTTCGCGCTGCAAGCCGTTCTGATACAGCAGATCGGGCTCGATGTTCGAGGTCGCCACCAGCACCACCCCCTCGTCCATCATATGGCTCAGCAGACCGCCGAGGATCATGGCATCGCCGATGTCAGACACGAAGAACTCGTCGAAACACAGCACACGGGCTTCCCGCGCGATGATGCCGGCCACGACCTCCAGCGGGTTCTTCTGTTGCTTGAGATCACGCAGTTCCGCGTGCACACGCTGCATGAAACGGTGGAAGTGCGTCCTCATCTTGCGCTGCACGGGAAGACTCTCGAAGAACACATCCATCATGTAGGTCTTGCCGCGCCCCACGCCGCCGTGAACATAGAGCCCCTTGATCGACTCGGTGCGGCGCTTGAGAAAAGGGAGCTTCAACCAGTCAAAGGCGGATGCCTGCTGATTCTCGCGTGCCACCAATTCATCATGCAGCCGCTGGAAGTGAACCAGAGCGGCCGCTTGCGCGGCATCCTCGACAAGCACGCCATTCGCCACATCCATGGCGTAGCGCGCCGTCGGGGACAAAGGGTCGGAAAGAGAATTCGACATGCTGGCTGCAATTCCGGGGGTCAAAGGCTGCGCATTCTACGGCACGCCGGCCGGCGCCGACCAGTCAGCGAACGCTGCCCCTGAGGTGCCGGGCAAGGAATCTCCTGACACCATCGGAGACCTCAGGCTATACTTGCGCCACTTCTGAATTTCGGTGCCGCACCCGGCACCCAGGCGCAACAGAGAGGCATTGCACAGTGATGGTATGGGTTATCGGCTTCATTTGTCTGGTTGTCGGTGCTGCCACCGGCTACTTCCTGGCAGGACGCGTCAGTGCCAGTCCAACCCGCATTGCCGAACTGGAAACCCAACTGCAGGATCTGCAGCGCAGTCATTCCCGCTACCGCGATGAAGTCAGTGAGCATTTCAGCACGACTGCCGACCTGGTACAGCAGATGACGGACAGCTACCGTGATGTTTACCAGCATCTGGCCAGTGGCGCACAGGATCTGTGCTCCGGCGAGGTGGCTCGACGCATGCTGCCCGCCACGACCGATGGCCTGCTGGGAGGCGCTCCGGTCGATGACGACGCGCCCGTGCATGCTCCGCGCGACTATGCCCCCAAGCTGTCCCCCGGCCAGAGCGGCGCCTTGTCTGAAGGATTCGGGCTGGAAAAACTCCGCGAGTCCGACAAGGACTACCTCTGACAGCGCTGCCACACCCTTTGCCCTGTTGACCCCTGAACCCGGAGTCCGAAGGTTCCTCTGGAGACCTCGGCAAGACTCCCACGACAAAGTGAATCGCGATGACTGACTACAATCTGACGCACCTCAAGCAACTGGAAGCCGAAAGCATTCACATCATTCGTGAAGTCGCGGCTGAGTTCGACAATCCGGTGATGCTGTACTCCATCGGCAAGGACTCTGCCGTGATGCTGCACCTTGCCATGAAGGCGTTCTACCCGGGCAAGCCCCCCTTCCCGCTCCTGCACGTGGACACGACCTGGAAGTTCCGCGAGATGATCGAATTCCGTGATCGTCACGTGAAAGAACTCGGCCTCGATCTGATCGTCCACATCAACCAGGAAGGGGTTGACGCCGGCATCGGGCCATTCACCCATGGCAGCGAGAAGCACACCGATGTCATGAAGACCCAGGCGCTGCGTCAGGCCCTGAGCAAGTACCGTTTCGATGCCGCCTTCGGCGGTGCGCGACGGGACGAAGAGAAATCCCGCGCCAAGGAAAGGGTGTTCTCGTTCCGCGACAAGAACCACGGCTGGGACCCGAAGAATCAGCGCCCCGAGCTGTGGAACATCTACAACTGCAAGGTCAACAAGGGCGAAAGCATCCGCGTGTTTCCGCTGTCCAACTGGACCGAGCTCGACATCTGGCAGTACATCTATCTGAACAACATCGACATCGTGCCGCTCTATTTCGCCAAGGAACGCCCTGTCGTGCGCATGGATGGCGTGGACATCATGGTGGATGACGAACGCATGCCACTGGAAGGGCGCAAGGTGGAAAACAAGATGGTGCGTTTCCGCACCCTGGGCTGCTACCCGCTGACCGGCGCAGTCGAGTCCACCGCCACCACTCTGCCCGAGATCATCCAGGAGATGCTGCTCACCACCACGTCCGAGCGTCAGGGTCGCCTGATCGACAGCGACAAGGCAGGCTCCATGGAAGACAAGAAGCGCAAGGGCTACTTCTGACCCTCACCCCCCATTCTCGAGTCAATCGCCAAGGCCAGGTTTCACGACATGTCACATCAATCGGATCTCATCAGCACGGACATCAATGCCTATCTCGCCCAGCACGAGCGCAAGGAGCTGCTGCGGCTGCTGACCTGCGGCAGCGTGGACGACGGCAAGAGCACGCTGATCGGCAGACTGCTGCACGACTCCAAGATGATCTATGAAGATCATCTCAATGCCATCAAGGCCGACAGCGTCAAGTCCGGCACCACCGGCGGCGCCATCGATCTGGCCCTGCTCGTGGACGGCCTGCAGGCGGAGCGTGAACAGGGCATCACCATCGATGTGGCCTATCGCTATTTCTCGACGGCGCGGCGCAAGTTCATCATCGCCGACACGCCCGGCCACGAGCAGTACACCCGCAACATGGCCACCGGGGCCTCCACCTGCGACCTCGCGATCATCCTGATCGACGCCCGGCACGGCGTGCAGATCCAGACCCGCCGCCACAGCTACATCACGTCACTGCTGGGCATCCGGCACATTCTGGTGGCCATCAACAAGATGGATCTGGTGGACTACAGTCAGGAGGTGTTCGAGCGCATCAAGGCCGACTATCTGCAGTTCAGCTCGCGTCTGGCGCAGGCCGATTTCCAGTTCATCCCACTGTCGGCTCTCAATGGCGACAACGTGGTGAACCCGAGCGAACACATGCCCTGGTACACCGGTCCGACACTGATGGCGACCCTGGAAACCGTGGAGATCGCGAAGGACCGCAACCTGCGCGACCTGCGTTTCCCCGTGCAGTACGTCAACCGCCCCAACCTCAATTTCCGCGGCTTCTGCGGCACCATTGCCTCGGGCATCGTGCGCAAGGGGGACGAGATCGTGGTGCTGCCCTCACAGAAGAGCAGCCGCGTGAAATCCATCGTGACCCACGACGGCGAACTGGAGTCCGCCTTCACCGACATGGCAGTGACCCTGACCCTGGAGCACGAGATTGACATCAGCCGTGGCGACATGATCGTGCACAGCGACAATTTCCCGCTGGTCACCGACGCGTTTGACGCCACCCTGGTCTGGATGATCGAGCAGCCCATGCTGCCCGGCAAGCTGTATGACTTCAAACTGGGCACCAAGACAGTCAGCGGCAGAGTCTCGACGCTGCAGCACCGCATCGACGTCAACACACTGGAGAAGAGCCCGGCACCGGCACTGGAACTCAACGAGATCGGCCTGTGCAGCATCAGTGTGGAGAAGACTGTCTGCATCGACGACTACTCGGCCAATCGCAGCACTGGCGCGTTCATCGTCATCGATCGCCTCACCAATGTGACAGTCGGCGCAGGCATGATTCACGCGCGTGCAGCAGCAGATCAAGCCCATGCCGACGTCCCCAGCAGCACGCATCACGTCACACGAGAGGAACGCGCTGCACGCTATGGCCAGCAGCCTGCCACCATCCTCTTCGTCGGAGTCTCCGGCGCGGGCAAGACCACGCTGGCTCATGCACTGGAACGCCGACTGTTCGACATGGGCCGCGTCAGCACCGTGCTGGACGGCAAGGCCATGCGTCAGGGCATCAGCCGGGACCTGGGCCACGACGAAGCGGGACGTGCCGAGAATCTGCGCCGCAGCGCCCATATCGCCAGACTCATCAACGATTCCGGCGTGATCTGCTGCGCCGCCTTCGTGGCGCCGGGACGTGATGCGCGCGAGCACGCCCTCAGCGTGATCGGCAGTGACAATTGCCTGATCGTGCACCTGAATCCTGCCATGGAAGTGTGCCGACAGCGTGACCCGAGCGGCCTCTATGCCGCGGCCGAGTTGTCAGGCAGCCAGGACGTGCCGGGTGTCTCCTATCCCTACGAGGCACCCGAGCAGGCTGTGCTCACCCTGGACACCGGCGCGCTCGCGATCGACGAGTGCGTGAATCAGGTCGTGAAGCTGCTCAAGGGCCGCAGGATCATCTGATCCACACGGCCCAGGGGTCAGACGGGATTGTCGATGTCGACGAACTCGTGGGCAATGCCGAAGCGTTGCACGAGATGCGCGGCGAGCGCCTGCACGCCGTAGCGCTCGGTGGCGTGATGACCCGCTGCGAAGAAATGCAGACCGGTTTCCCGCGCGATATGGACCGTCTGTTCCGATGCCTCGCCCGTGATGTAGGCATCCACACCCGCCTTCACCGCGAGTTCGATGAAGTTCTGCGCCGCGCCCGTGCACCAGGCCAGCGTTCTGATCGGTGACGCGACACCCGGCACATGCAGTGGCGCTCGTCCGAGCGTCTGCTGCAAAAGCGCACTCATGGCACTTCCTTCCAGAGGCTGCGCCAGTGTCCCGGTCAGGCCGATGCTGTTGTTGTTCTGCTTGCCCAGATCCCCGGTCACAGTCACCCCCAGCAAGGCGCCCAGCTGTGCGTTGTTGCCGAGCAGCGGATGCACATCCAGCGGCAGATGGTAGGCCAGCAGACTGATGTCATGCTCGAGCAGCGTGCGCATGCGATTGCGCTTGATGCCGGTGATCGACGCATCCTCCCCGCGCCAGAAATAACCGTGATGCACGAGAATCGCGTCCGCATTCAGCGCCACGGCGCGATCGATGAGCGCCTGACACGCGGTCACGCCACTGACAAGACGCCTCACCTCCCTTCTTCCCTCCACCTGCAAGCCATTGGGACAGTAGTCATTGAACTGCTCGGGGCGCAGCAGTGTCTTGATCTCCTTGAGCAGATCATCAAGCAGGACCATCATCGGAATTCACCTTCACTTGTCACGGGTTTGCTCGCATAATGGCGGCTCTTTCGAACCAGCGCGCGGCGTATGGTAGCAGAGTGTCCGGCACCAGCCCGAGTTGCGGCGAGATCCCATGAAAAAGTTTCTGCAATTCATCAGCTGGCCTGTCGTTGCCGGTGTCCTCTTCGCCGTCATCCTGGTGCAGTATCAGCAGATCTCTCGGTTGTCGGACCTGATCAACGCCATGCCTGCTGTTCCGGCAAGCACGCAGACGAGCTCCGCCGCCGATGATTTTTCCCTCGCACAGGCCGTTGATCGTGCAGCCCCCTCCGTGATCAGCATTCACTCGACCATCCGGCAGCAGATTCAACTGCCTCCGGTGGAGGAGATACCCCCGATCTTTCGCAATCTGCTCGAGAACATTCCCGCCGAACGCTCCTACAACAGCCTGGGATCAGGGGTCATCGTCAGCGCTGAAGGTCACGTGCTGACCTCCCTGCACGTGATCGAGGGTGCCGAAGACATCGAAGTGCGTTACGCGGATGCCGGCAACAACACCTTCATCAGCGCGGCGCACCTGATCGGCTCCGACCCAGGCACCGATCTCGCCCTGCTGCAGATCGAGGTCGAAGGCTTTCCGCCGCCCATCCCCATCGGTTCCTCGGACGACGTGCGCGTAGGCGACACTGTGCTCGCCATCGGCTTTCCCAGCCAGGAGCTGATCAGCCAGAAGTCTGTCTCGCGTGGCATCGTCAGTGCACTGGGCATCCCACAGAACGGACTGCCCATCGTGGACTACATCCAGACGGATGCGGCCATCAACTACGGCAATTCGGGCGGCGCGCTCGTCAACTCCCGCGGCGAGCTGATCGGCATCAATTCCTTCATCTACTCGCAGTCAGGGGGGTCCGACGGCATCGGCTTCGCGGTTCCCATCAACAAGGCCATGGGCGTCGTGGATCAGCTGCTGACCTTCGGCGAAGTGAGTCCGGGTTACCTGGGGGTGATCACTGGCGAGATGCTGACCGAGGAAACCAGCCTCAATTTCTTCGGTCGCAATGATGTGGAAGGCCTGTTGATTGAACAGGTGAATGAAGACAGTCCTGCGGAACTGGCCGGCATCCGGGCGGGGGATGTCATGACGGCCATCGACGGGCTGGCGATCAGCAGCGTCATCAGCGCCATCGATCAGATCAACCGCAAGGCACCTGGGCAGACTGTCACCCTGGGCATCTACCGCGAAGGCGAGACTCTGGAAATTCCAGTGGAACTTGGCACCGGCAGTTCCCAGTACCGCATTCCCGAAATCCCGGGCAATTGAGCGCTCAGCGGCGATAGTCCGCGGACAGGGCGTGTGCCTGCAGAAACTCATTCCCCGCCAGCTCGGATGCGATGGCGGCCAGCGTCGCCGCCCCTTCCCGCGACCAGTGGATGATCGAACTGCGCTTCTGGAAGTCGTAGACACCCAGTGCAGAGAAGAATCGCGCCGTGCCCGAGGTGGGCAGCACATGACTTGGCCCCGCGCAATAATCCCCCAGCACTTCGGCGCTGTAGCGCCCCAGGAACAGGGCGCCGGCATGCGTGATGCGTTCGGCAAGCAAGTCAGCCTGAGCCACTGACAGCTCGAGATGCTCCGGGGCAATGCGATTGCTGATATCCGCCGCCTCGTCGAGGCTCTCGCAAAGAATGAAGATCCCTCGGTTGGCGAGGGACTTGCGTATGATTTCCCGGCGTTCCATGGCCGGCAACAGACGTTCGATGCTCGCCTGCACACGATCGAGATATTCGGCGCTGGGGCAGATCAGGATCGACTGTGCCTGTTCGTCATGTTCCGCCTGGGAGAACAGATCCATGGCGATCCAGTCCGGATCGGTAAGGCCATCGCAGATGATGGTCAGCTCGGAGGGCCCGGCAATCATGTCGATGCCGACCTCGCCGAAGACATGCTTCTTGGCGATCGTCACATAGATGTTGCCAGGACCGGTGATCTTGTCGACCTTGGGCACGCTCTGTGTCCCGTAGGCCAGCGCTGCAATGGCCTGAGCACCCCCGACCGTGATCACGCGCTCGACACCGGCCAGCGCGGCAGCCGCGAAAATCAGGTCGCCCTGCTCGCTCCAGCGTGTGGGCACTGCCGCGATGATCTGGCCAACCCCCGCCACCTGCGCCGGAATCCCGTTCATCAGCATGGATGACGGGTAATTGGCCTTGCCTCCGGGGACGTAGATGCCGACTCGATCCAGGGGGCTTATCTTCTGCCCGTACACTGAGCCCTCGGCGTCCTGGTACTGCCACGAGGACTGCTTCTGCCGCTCGTGGTAATCACGGATTCTGGCAGCCGCGTCACGCAGGGCCGTGGCCTGGCGCGCCGGCAGGCGCTCGAGGCTGATCTGCATCTGCTCGCGGCTGACGATCAACTGAGTGATGCTGTCGGCCTCGACGCGGTCGAAACGCCGCGCGTACTCCAGCAGCGCCGCATCGCCGCGCGCGGCAACTTCGGCCAGAATGCCAGTGACCAGTTGATTGATCTGCGGATCCCCCAGCATGGCTCGATTGAGCCGGGCACGCAGGGCCGTGTCGAAATCCCCTGCACGAGAATCCAGGCGAACGATAGCGGGAAAATCAGTACTCATGGGACGGTCTCACACCTGAGCGCGGGCCTCGACAGCATCGGCGAGACACTGCAGCAGCGGCTTGATCAGCGCATGTTTCATCTTCAGCGCTGCCTTGTTGACGATGACCCGTGAACTGATCTGAGCGATCAACTGCAAGGGTTCCAGTCCATTGGCCTTGAGGGTATTGCCGCTGTCCACGATGTCCACAATGATGTCGGCCAGCCCCATCGACGGCGCCAGTTCGAGCGCACCGTTCAACTTGATGACATCGACCTGCACGCCTTGCTCGGCAAAATAGCGCTTGGTGATGTTGGCAAACTTGGTGGCCACCTTGATGCGACCAGCCACCGGGGCAGCGCCGACTGGCGCGGCAGTCATCAGCCGGCACTTGGCCAGCTTCAGATCGAGTGGTTCGTAAAAGCCTTCGCTGCCGTATTCCATCAGCAGATCCTTGCCCACCACGCCCAGGTCGGCACTGCCAAACTCAACGTAGGTCGGCACGTCGGAGCCGCGAATCACCATGATCTGCACGTCAGGCATGGTGGTGTCGAAGATCAGCTTGCGGCTGCTGTTGATGTCTTCCAGTGGCGCGATGCCGGCCGCCTGGAACAGGGGCAGCACCTCGTCCAGAATGCGCCCCTTGGTGAGCGCGATGACAATCTTCTGACTGTTGTTGGAGTTCATGGGACGGTCATGCCTTCAGGAAGGGATCCGACGAATGCGGGCACCGAGCAACTGCAGCTTTTCCTCGATGCATTCATAGCCACGGTCGATGTGATAGATGCGATCCACGATGGTCTGACTGTCAGCCACGAGGCCGGCAATGATCAGACTGGCCGACGCGCGCAGGTCGGTGGCCATCACTGGCGCTCCCTTGAGCGTGGGGACGCCGGTCACAATGACCGTATTGCCTTCCACATGCATGGAGGCGCCCATGCGATTCATCTCGTGCACATGCATGAAGCGATTCTCGAACACCGTTTCGGTGATCGAACCGGACCCGGATGCGACTGCGTTCAGCGCCGTGAACTGAGCCTGCATGTCGGTCGGGAAGGCGGGATAGGGCGCCGTGCGCAGCGATACCGACTTCGGGCGCTTGCCGTGCATGTCGAGTTCGATCCAGTCCTCGCCCACGCGGATGTCGGCGCCGGCTTCCACCAGCTTGCTCAGTACCGCCTCGAGAATGTCCGGGCGCGTGTCCTTGACCTTGATGCGACCGCGTGTGGCGGCAGCGGCAATCAGGTAGGTGCCGGTCTCGATGCGGTCCGGCATGACGGAATAGCTGCAGCCGTGAAGGGACTTGCGGCCGTTGATCACGATGGTGTCGGTGCCGTGGCCGCGGATGTCGGCACCCATGCGATTCAGGCAATTGGCCAGGTCTACCACCTCGGGCTCGCGCGCGGCGTTTTCGATTATGGTCTGACCTTCCGCCAGTGTGGCGGCCATCATCACGTTTTCCGTCCCTGTCACGGTGCACAGGTCCATGAAGATATGGGCCCCCTTGAGGCGACCATCCACCGAGGCCTTGATGTAGCCATCCTCCACGATGATGCTGGCACCCATCTTCTCGAGAGCGCTGATGTGCAGATTCACAGGCCGGCTGCCGATTGCGCAGCCGCCAGGCAGGGCCACTTCGGCCCGGCCATGGTGAGCCAGCAACGGGCCCAGCACCAGGATGGAGGCCCGCATGGTCTTGACCAGTTCATAGGGAGCACTGAGCTGCTTGATCGAGCCGCTGTTGACCTCGACATTGAGCTTTTCGTCCACCACGGGCTCAACACCCATGCAGCCAAGCAATTCCAGCATGGTGGTGATGTCATACAGATGCGGCAGATTGCACACCTGCACCGTGTCACGTGTCAGCAGTGTAGCTGCCAGAATGGGCAGCGCGGAGTTCTTGGCACCCGCAATGCGGATTTCTCCGTTGAGGCTCACACCCCCTTGAATCAAAAGTTTGTCCATGTCGTAAGTGGTCCGGATCGGAAGGGATTGATCAGAGTTGCGCGGCACGCTCGGCCACGGTCTGCAGTCGCATGCTGACCGCATGAATGGCCCCGGAGGCGATATGAGGATTGAGTATCTGGTAGATCTTCTGCTGTCGCTTCACGGCGTTCAGGCCGTCGAAGACATCCCCGGTGGCGTAGACCTGGAACTTGCCGCCCTCCCCCTGCACCACGATGTCGCAAGCCGTAAGCTGTGCTGCCAGCATGTCCTTGATCTGATCTGCGTCTATTGCCATGAAATCTCCGTGTCGCCCCGAAGGCCTGGGCGCAAATGCCTACTGCCAGTTGTCAATGACCTGATCGATGTCATTGCCATGACGGTTCATCAGGGCCGAGAACTGGGTGAAATACTGACGGCGCAGGTTGATGCCGCCCACGTAAAGATTCTTGAGCTTCCACTCCCCCACGTCGTTGAGGAACAGCGTGTACTGCAGTTCCACCGTGGAGTTGTTGGCCGTGATCTGCATGCGCACATTGGTGTTGAGTGCAGGATCGGGCGAAGGCTCACCGGCCGGCAGGAAGACCAGTTCCTGACCGTCATAGCCGACCAGCGCCGCACCATAGAAGCGGGTCAGTGTCACGCGCAGCTTCTCGCCGAAACGGGTGATCTGCTCCGGGGTGGCCTGTTCGGCGTAGCGGGCCATCACCCCGATGGCAACCTCGTCGAAGTCCACGAAACCAGACAGCGACTCCTCGATGCTGGAGAAATAGCGCTCGCGGTCGGTTTCGAAATAGGGCTTCACTTCCTGCACCGTGGCCAGCAGGGCATTGACGGACTGCTCGGCCGACTGCAGGGCACTCTGCTCTTCAGCCGCATGTGCAAACAGCGGAAGGTTCAGAACAAGGGCGGAGGTGGCAAGCAGTTTTTTCAGTGATTTCACCAGTCTGATCTCCTGTATGGGCGCATGCGGGGGGCGTGGCTGCCCCTTTCGCCGGACGCGCAGAGTCTACCTCAATCCCGCAAGGCAATAAATTACTACTTGCAAACAATGGCAATCCTTCGTCTAATTTGCCGCCGGCCTTCCAGCACCATCCGGACCTGTCCGCGACGGTAGAGGTTCAGGATTCCTGCCCATGTTCGACGGCACTTCCTGCCGACACGCGCAGCAGCGCGCGGCAACCCTTCGCGCGAGCCTGTCATTTCTGTACCATGAATTCAGAAAATGATTGCGGACAGAGACTGTCATCCGGCGCAACGCTTCAAGGAATTCGCAATGACCGACCAGAACCGCTTCATCGCCAGCGCGCTGCGCACCATCGACATCGAGCACCGAGCCATCGGCGAACTGTCGCAGCGCCTGGGCGCGGAATTTGCGCTGGCATGTGAACGCATGCTCCACTGCCGCGGTCGAATCATCGTGACGGGGATGGGCAAGTCCGGCCATATCGCCTCGAAGATCGCGGCCACCTTGTCAAGCACCGGCAGCCCCGCTTTTTTCGTGCACCCGGCCGAGGCGAGCCACGGCGACCTGGGCATGATCACGGACCAGGACGTGGTACGGGCATTGCCCAATCCCGGCACCACCAGCGAGATTCTCGCAATCCTGCCCATTCTCAAGCGCAAGGGCATCCCCCTGATCAGCATGACCGGTGCGCCGCAGTCTCCCATCGCCCAGACCGCGGACATCCACATCGACGCGAGCGTCAAGGAAGAAGCCTGCCCTCTCGGACAGGCGCCGACCAGCAGCACCACCGTGGCGCTGGTGCTTGGGGATGCCATCGCCATGGCGCTGCTGGAAGCACGCGGATTCACGCTGGAAGAATTCGCTTTCTCCCATCCTGGCGGCCGTCTGGGTCGCCGACTGCTGCTCAAGGTCAAGGACATCATGCATGAGGGCGACGCCATCCCGCGCGTGCATCCTGACGCCCTGCTCAGCGATGCCCTGCTGGAAATCACGCGCAAGGGCCTGGGAATGACCACCGTGGTCGACCCCGCCGGCGCCTTGTGCGGCGTCTTTACCGACGGGGACCTGCGCCGTACACTCGACTCCGGTCACAATATCCGGGAAACCCGCATTGGCAGCGTCATGTCCAGCGGCGGCAAGAAAGTGAAGGAAAGCGCTCTGGCCACGGAAGCCGTCAGAATCATGCAGGAAAACAGCATCTACACCCTGATCGTGGTTGACGAGAACGAGTCTCTGCGCGGCGTCATACGCATGCATGATCTACTGCAGGCCAATGTGGTCTGACACCACGCGCCATATCCCGACGACATCAACAGGACACCTCCATGAATTTCGCCGCCGAGCCCACCGATATCCTGCAGCGTGCCCGCGACATCCGGCTGCTGTTGCTGGATGTCGACGGTGTGCTCACCGCCGGCGAGCTTTTCCTCAGTGACAGTGGTGAAGAGATCAAGGCCTTCAGTACCCTGGATGGACAAGGCATCAAGCTGCTGCAAGGCGCTGGGGTGCAGGTCGGCATCCTCAGCGGGCGCCGATCCGCGCTGCTGACGCGTCGCGCGGAGAATCTGGGCATCAGCCTGGTCATCCAGGGGCGCGAGGACAAGCACACCGCCCTTCTGGAGCTGTGTTCCGCTCAGGGCCTGTCGCCCGCCGCAATCGCCTATGTCGGGGACGATCTGCCCGACATCCGCGTCATGAAGGCCGTCCGTCTGGCCTTCGCTGTGCCCAACGCCCACGCGGCCGTCAAGCAGGTGGCCCATGCCTGCACCAGTCTTGGCGGGGGACACGGTGCTGTGCGCGAAGTGTGCGATTTCATTTTGCAGGCTCAGGACAGATACGATGCTGCTCTTGCCCCCTACCTCTGAAGCGTCCGCGCCCACGCGAGCAGGCCTGCGCCAGCGCTCTGGACGCCTCTTGCTGGTGGTCTCGGCCATCGCGCTGCTGCTGATCTTCGGCGGCCGTCGCCTGCTGGAAGTGCCGCCCGCGCTGCTGCCCGAGCCACTGCCACTGCTGCCCCTGGAATACGACGCCTATGCCACCGGTGTCACCAGCGTGCTGTACAACGCGGAAGGTCGAGTGGAATACACCCTGGAAGCCGCCGAACAGACACACTACCTCGACAACACCACCGTGCTGAAAACCCCGTTCGTGAAGCTCCACCAGGCCTCCGGCGCACTCTGGAATATCATGGCTGGTTCGGGCAGAATCCACGCAGTCGAAGGGGGTGACGCCATCGAACGCCTTGATCTGCAGACAGGCGTCGAGGTGTACCAGATCGACGAAATGGGACGGCGCATGCAGCTGAACACCGAATTCCTCTCGGTGTTTCCCCAGACCCAAACCATGAGCACCGACCTCGCCGTCACCATGGTCACCGACTCCCTGCAGCAAAGTGCCACCGGCATGCGCGCGGATCTCCAGCAGGATCAATTGACATTTCTCGGACAGGTCAGAGGCCGATATGAAGTACCCAGCAGTCAACCCTGACCTGCGCCGGCGTATCGCAAGCGCAGCCCTTTGTGCGCTGCTCGCCCTCAGCGTCTCTGCCCAGGAAGGCACGGGCAGTCACGAATATCGCGCCGACGGCGAAACCACCATTGACACACGCAATGGCGTGCGCGTGATCACGCTGCGCGACAATGTGTTCGTGCGTCAGGATCAGGTGGAGCTGACGGGAGACGTCGCCGTGCTGGAATACGACATGGACAACCAGCTGCAGAAGGTCACCCTGACCGGAACGCCCGCTCGCTTCTCCCAACAGGCGGAGGACCCGGCCAATGCGGTTTCCGGGTACAGTGACACCATCAACTACTTCGCCGGCGCACAGGCCGTGGTTGAATTCATCGGCACCGCCAGTTTCACCCAGCCAGGCACCAGTCTGTTGTGCGCGCAGATCCGCCACACCATCGAGACCGGTGCCACCTCGGGGCAGGCATGCAGCGGTTCGCTGAGCCCGCAGACCGATTGATGGACAGTCTCAAGGTCTCCCATATCGCCAAATCCTACAAGGGCCGCCAGGTGGTCCGGGATGTCTCACTGAGCCTGAACAGCGGGCAGATCGTGGGCTTGCTCGGGCCCAACGGCGCCGGCAAGACCACCTGTTTCTACATGATCGTGGGCCTGGTGAAGGCGGACAGTGGCAGCATCGCGCTCAACGATCAGGACGTCACCCTGCTGCCCATCCATGCCCGTGCGCAGCGCGGTCTGGGCTATCTGCCCCAGGATTCCTCGATCTTCCGCACCCTCACCGTGGCCGAGAACATCCTGGCCATCCTCGAGACGCGCAAGGATCTCGACCGGGCCGGCCGCGAGGCACGGCTGGAGAGTCTGCTCGCCGAATTCCATATCGGACACATCCGCAACAACAAGGGCATGAGCCTGTCCGGGGGTGAACGCCGACGCACGGAGATCGCCCGCGCCCTGGCGACCGAGCCGCGCTTCATCCTGCTGGACGAGCCCTTCGCCGGCGTCGACCCGATTTCCGTCAGCGACATCAAGGACATCATCCGACACCTCAAGCAGAAGGGCATCGGCGTGCTGCTGACCGATCACAACGTGCGAGAAACCCTCGACATCTGCGAAAAGGCCTACATAGTGAGCGAAGGTCAGATCATCGCGGAGGGCAGCGCCGAGGAGATTCTGGCCAATCAGAAGGTGCGCGAAGTCTATCTCGGCCATCAATTCCGCATCTGACACAAATCAGGCTTGAAATTTGCGTCTCTCTTACGGCACGATACTTGCTAACATCCTGAGCCGTCACCCGACCATGAAGTACTCACGCCGATGAAACTCTCGCTCCAGCTCAAGCTCGGTCAGCAACTGACCATGACGCCGCAGCTGCAGCAAGCTATCCGCCTTCTCCAGCTTTCCACCCTCGATCTGCAGCAGGAAATCCATCAGGCACTGGAATCCAATCCCATGCTGGAACTGGACGAGGACGATGACTTCCACAGCCGCGCTGACGAGCTGGCGGAGGTGAACACCGAGAGCAGCATCTCCAGCGATGACTACAACCTCGACCGCATCGCCGGCAGCAGCACCAGCACCGACAGTTACGAGAGCGGCGAGGCCGCGTCCGGTGGCGACTACGAGGACAGCCGCTGGGAAGACCAGATTCCGGACGACCTGGCGGTGGACAGCAGCTGGGATGACATCTACCAGACCACCTACACCACGGGCAGCGGCTCTGGCGATACCGAGACTTCCGACTTCGAATCCCGCAACAGTGTGACCGAGAGTCTGCAGGATCACCTCATGTGGCAGCTCAATCTCACGCCGATGTCCGACCCCGACCGCCTCATCGGCCTCGCCATCATCGATGCCATCGACGCCAACGGCATGCTGACGGTGAGTATCGATGCCATTCACGCCAGCCTCATGCGTTCGATCGACATCGAACCCGAGGAAGTGCTGGCGGTGCTGCACCGCATCCAGCAGTTCGACCCGGTGGGTGTGGGCTATCGTGATCTCGCGGAATGCCTGCTGATCCAGCTCAACCAGTTCGAGGATGCCGAGACCACGCCGGCCATTCGCCACGCGCGCGCCATCGTCAAGGATCATCTGGTGCTGCTGGGCAATCGTGACTACGCCCAGCTCATGCGTCTGGTACGCATCAAGGAAACTGAGCTGCGCGATGCCATCTCCATCATCGAGTCACTGAACCCCAGGCCAGGCGCCGACATCGCTCCGCCCTCCACCAGCTACATCATCCCGGACGTCATCGTCACCAAGGACAGTGATACCGGGCGCTGGCGCGTCGAGCTCAATCCCGAAACAGCCCCCCGCATCCGCATCAACGCGGACTATGCCGCCCTGGTGCGTCGCGCTGACAGCAGCAGCGACAACAATTATCTGCGCGACAATCTGCAGGAGGCTCGTTGGTTCCTCAAGAGCCTGCAAAGCCGCAATGAAACCCTGATGAAGGTGGCCACCCGCATCGTCGAACATCAGAAGGGCTTCTTCGAGTATGGAGAGGAAGCCATGAAGCCGCTGGTGCTGCATGACATCGCCGAGGCTGTGAACATGCACGAATCCACGATCTCGCGCGTGACCACGCAGAAATACATGCACACTCCCAAGGGCATCTTCGAACTGAAGTATTTTTTCTCCAGCCACGTGAGCACGGCAGGGGGCGGCGAATGCTCTTCCACCGCGATACGGGCGCTCATAAAAAAGCTGGTGGCCGGCGAGAACGCCCGCAAGCCACTGAGCGACAGCAAGATCACCAAGTTGCTCGAAGCCCAGGGCATCAACGTGGCACGTCGCACCATTGCGAAGTACCGTGAGTCCCTGTCCATTCCTCCTTCCAACGAACGCAAGAAGCTGGTCTAGTCACGCCCACCAGCGCGCGCCGGGGAAAGTGAAAATGACGCATGACTTCCCGCGTGGCGATGCTAGAATGGCGCCCGAATTTCAGTCATACGAGAATTCGCGACAATGCGCATCGACACGATCCTGACTCCGGAACGCTGCTTCTGCAAACTGCCCGGCGTGAGCAAGAAACGTTTTCTCACCACGATCAGCGAGCGCATTGCCCAGCAGACAGGCACCCTGTCGGCAGACCATATCTACAGCGCGCTGCTTGCCCGCGAGCAACTGGGCAGCACCGGCATCGGCAATGGCATCGCAATTCCCCACTGCCGTGTGGCAGCCTGCAAGAGCATCACCGGCGCACTCGTCACGCTGAACGAAGGCATCGATTTCGATGCGATCGATTCGCGCTCTGTCGATCTGCTCTTTGTCCTGATAGTCCCCGCCGAGGAAATGGCTGAACACCTCAAGGTACTCGGCAGTCTGGCCGCCCTTTTCCATCAGGAAGACCTCTGCCGACGACTGCGTCAGGCCGAGTCCGCCGAAGAACTCTACCGCATCGCCACGGCCGGCTGACAAGGCTCTGGCAAACCTGATAAAGTCGGGCTCGACATTGAATGAGCCCCTCTCTCCACAGAGCTGGCTTCTGCTCTGAATCCCAGGCGAATGACACTGTGAAACTGCTCATCATCAGCGGCCGTTCCGGCTCCGGCAAGAGTACTGCGCTCAACATGCTGGAGGATCACGGCTACTACTGCATCGACAACCTGCCGGCGAGTCTGCTGCCCTCCCTCGCGCAACGTGTCGCCTCGCAGTCTGGCGAGCCACCCCGCGTGGCCGTGAGCATCGACGCCCGCAATATTCCGGCGGATCTCAAGCAGGTGCCGCAGATCATCGAACAATTGAAGGCCTCGGGCATCAAGACGGAGATCATCTTTCTGGACGCGAGCAGCCCCACCCTGATCAAGCGTTTCAGCGAGAGTCGCCGCAAGCATCCGCTGACCACCGATCGCATCGGCCTGCGACAGGCCATCAACATGGAAACGGAACTGCTGGAACAGATCGCGCTGCTCGCCAGCCTGTCCATCGACACCAGCAACATGTCCCTGCACCAGTTGCGCGAAAGCATCAAGACGCGCGTCGTGGAGCGTGACGACAGCGGCCTTGCCCTGCTGTTCGAATCCTTCGGCTACAAGTACGGCGTGCCGATCGACGCCGACATCGTCTACGACGTGCGCTGCCTGCCCAATCCGTATTGGGAAAAGTCACTGCGCCCCCTCACAGGCACTGACCAGGCCGTGGCGAACTGGCTGCAGAACCAGCCGGATGTGCAGACGATGTATGACGATCTGTGTGCCTATCTCGACAAATGGCTGCCGCGCTTCGAACAGAACAACCGCAGCTACATGACAGTGGCCATCGGTTGCACCGGTGGTCAGCACCGCTCCGTGTATCTGAGCGAGCGCCTGAGGGAACATTTTGCGGCGCGCGTCCGCAACGTGCAGGTCATGCACCGGGAATTGCTGAAAAGAGAAGGGACACACGCCAAATGATCACCTCCACCATCACCATCTGCAACAAGGCCGGCCTGCACGCAAGGGCTGCCTCCCGCATGGTGTCCGTCACCTCCACCTTTCGCAGTGCCATCAAGGTGGGCCAGGACAAGCTCGTCGATGGCAAGAGCATTCTTGCGCTCATGATGCTGGCGGCCACCAAGGGCACGGTGCTGAACATCATCATCGATGGCGATGACGAGCAGGCCGCTCTGGAAGCGGTCACGGCACTGGTCAACAATCGCTTCGACGAGAGCGAGTGACAGGAAAACACGCCCATGAAACAACGTGAACCCATCGACTGGAGCCTTGAGCCTCCCAGCAAATCGCAGCGCAAGCGGGACATGACCGCCCTGCAGGAGCTGGGCGAGGACCTGACCACGCTCAGTCGCAAGCAGCTGGACAAGCTGCCGCTCTCCGACACTCTGCTGGCGGCGCTGGCCGAGTACAACCGCCTGCCACCCAGCCACGGTGCAAGACGGCGCCAGTTGCAGTTCATCGGCAAGGTCATGCGGGACGAGAATCACGATGAGATCCAGGCGGAACTGGACAAGATGCGCACACCCGACCGTGCCCAGGTGCGCCGCGCGCAGCTGATCGAGGAATGGGGCGATCGCCTGCTGGCGGGCAATGAAGACGACATCAACGGTTTCGTCACGCAATGGCCGCTGGCAGAGCGTCAGGCCATTCGTGCCATCGTGCGCAATTACAGCAAGGATGACGAAGAGGCCGCGCGTGTGCACCGACGCCGACTCATGAGCTACATCAAGGAGTACATCGAATAGTGCCGCTTGCGGCACGGCTGCAGACATACACGATCATTCCACCAATACCAACAAGAACGAGGTCATCGATGTCGAACAAGCATGCGCTGTCTTACTGGAAAGCCAATCTGAGAATTGTGGGCACCTTGTTGTGCATCTGGTTCTTCATCTCGTTCGGCTGCGGCATTCTGCTCGCCGATTATCTCGACAATTTTCGCATCGGTGGCTTCAAGCTCGGTTTCTGGATGGCGCAACAGGGCTCGATCTATGGATTCGTGGTACTGATCTTTGTCTACATCTGGCAGATGGACAAGCTTGATCACCAATACCAACTGGATCACGAAGAGCACACAAAGGCGCAGGCGAATGCCGAGCAGGAGCCGCGGTCATGAGCGTGCAGATCTGGACCTACCTGTTCATCTTCCTCAGCTTTGGCCTCTACATCCTCATTGCCCTGCGGTCCAAGGCCGGTTCCACCCATGACTTCTATGTCGCCGGCGGCGGGGTCAAGCCCGTGGTCAATGGCATGGCCACGGCGGCGGACTGGATGTCGGCAGCCTCCTTCATCTCCATGGCAGGACTGATTTCCTTTCTGGGGCGGGATGGCACTTACTATCTGATGGGCTGGACTGGCGGCTACGTGCTGCTGGCATTGCTGCTGGCCCCCTATCTGCGCAAGTTCGGCAAGTTCACAGTGCCGGCCTTCATCGGCGATCGCTACTATTCGCAGAGCGCACGCCTGGCTGCCGTTTTCTGCGCGATCGTGGTGTCGTTCGTGTACGTCTGCGGCCAGATGCAGGGTGCGGGCATCGTCTTCTCCCGCTTCCTGGAAGTCGACATCACCACCGGCGTGATCATCGGCATGGCGATCGTGTTCTTCTACGCGGTGCTGGGCGGCATGAAGGGCATCACCTACACCCAGGTGGCCCAGTACTGTGTGCTGATCTTCGCCTACATGGTGCCGGCCATCTTCATTTCGCTGATGATGACCGGCAATCCCATTCCACAACTGGGCTTTGGCTCGGAGCTGACACAGGAATACGGCGGTGGCTATCTGCTTGATCGGCTCGACGGCCTCAGCGAAACGCTCGGATTCGGGACCTACACGACCGGTCAGAAAAGCACGCAGGACGTGTTCTTCATCACCGCCGCGCTGATGTTCGGCACCGCCGGGCTGCCCCATGTGATCATCCGCTTCTTCACCGTGCCCAGTGTGCGAGCGGCAAGAATCTCGGCTGGCTATGCGCTGGTCTTCATTGCCGTGCTCTACACCACGGCCCCTGCCATCGCCGCCTTTTCCAAGACCAATCTGATGAACACCGTGAACAATGCCGAATACTCGGCGATGCCCGGCTGGTTCACCACCTGGGAGCGCACCGGCCTGCTGAGCTTCAACGACAAGAACGGTGACGGGCGCATTCAGTATGTCGGGGATGCAGCCGCCAATGAGTTGACCGTGAACCGCGACATCATGGTGCTGGCCAACCCGGAGATTGCCCAGCTGCCCAACTGGGTGGTCGCCCTGGTGGCCGCCGGTGCTCTGGCAGCCGCGCTGTCGACAGCTGCCGGACTGTTGCTGGTGATCTCGACGTCGATTTCGCATGACTTGATGAAGCGCAGTCTCGCTCCCCACATCACGGAAAAGCAGGAACTGAACTATGCCAGGATGGCGATTTTCCTGGCCGTGCTGGTGGCGGGATATTTCGGTATCTATCCGCCGGGCTTCGTGGCGGAAGTGGTGGCCTTTGCGTTCGGGCTCGCAGCGGCATCCTTCTTCCCCGCCATCGTCCTGGGAATCTTCTACACGCGCATGAATCGTCAGGGCGCGGTGGCAGGCATGCTCGCGGGCTTCACGTTCACGGCTGCCTACATCATCTATTTCAAGTTCATCAGCCCGGAACTGAGCACGGCCGAGCACTGGTGGTTCGGCATATCACCGGAAGGCATCGGCACGATGGGCACGCTGGTGAATCTGGTGGTCGCCCTGGTGGTGTGCCGATTCACCCCGGCACCCCCGCGGGAGGTACAGGAAATCGTCCAGCACATCCGCCTGCCGGGCGAGCACGTGCACGTCAGCGTCGATCCTTGATGCGTTGCCAGTAACTGTCCACCGTGTTCTTCATGTCCTTGCGCAGCAAGAGGATGCCGATCAGATTGGGCATGGCCATGAAGAACAGTGTCACTGCCGACAGATTCCAGATCAGCGTGGTGTCGGCCTGCGCGGCCAGAAAGAAACCCGCGATGTAGACCAGTCGATACGGCAACACACCGGCGGGGCCGAACAGATAGGTCACGGCCCGATCGCCGTAGTAGGACCACGCGATGGCCGTGGTAAAGGCGAAGAGCAGCAAGCCAATCGACACCACATGCTGACCGGCATCGCCGAACCAGCCCGAGGCGAAAGCTTTCGAAGTCAGCGGCACTGAATGCAGCAGCGAGCGCCCCTCAAGCTGCAGCCCGAGATCATCCGGCCGCCCCGCTGTCACGGCAAACTCGCCGTCCGCGGGTTCCCCATCCTTGTAGAAGCGCACATCCTCCGCCACCGAACGGGAGTGCAGGATGGTCACGTCCGTCTGGTTCTGCAGCACACCTGCGCTGATCTGCAGCGTGCCGCTGTAGGCTGAGACCTGCGAAGGCTGACGATTCAAGTGCAGGAAGAGTTGCTCGCGCTGTGCAGCATCCTGATCGGAGAACACACCCGCGATGATCTCCAGATCTGCGCGCGCGAACGCAGTCTCATGCTTCTGTGTCCAGACGCCAGAGGACAGGATCACCAAGCCGGTGAGCGTGCAGATGACAATGGTGTCGATGAACGGTTCCAGCAGGGCCACCATGCCCTCGTCGGCAGGTTCATCGGTGCGTGCTGCCGAGTGTGCGATCGAGGAGGACCCCAGTCCCGCCTCGTTGGAAAACAGCCCGCGATTCACACCACGGTTGAAGGCGTAGGCGATGCTGGCGCCAAGAAAGCCACCGGTCGCGGCCGTGCCCGTGAAGACGTCAGAGAAGATCGACACGAAAGCGGGCCCCACGTTGCCGAGGTTTGGCAGAATCACGGCGAGGGCCCCGGCGATGTAGATCAGCGACATCAGCGGCACCAGCTTCGAGGCCACCTGGGCAATACGATGAATACCTCCCACGACCACCAGCCCCAGAATGATTGTCAGGATGCTGCCTGACACCAGCGGGCTGATGTTGAACGAGCCTTCGAGGCCGGCTGCAATGCTGTTGATCTGCGGAAAATTGCCGATGCCGAAGGAAGTCAGCACGGCGGCGATGGCAAACAGGATCGCCATCCAGCGCGACTTCAACCCGTATTCCATGTAGTACATCGGCCCACCGGCCATCGTGCCATCAGCCGTCTTCACCCGGTACTTGTGCGACAGGGTGACCTCCACGAACTTGGTGGTCATGCCGAGAAAGGCGGTCATCCACATCCAGAACAGGGCTGCCGGGCCGCCCAGGAACAGCGCAAAGGCGACGCCACCGATATTGCCGGTGCCGACTGTGCCGGCCAGCGCGGTGCTCAAGGCCTGCCAGTGCGTCGCATCGCCTGGCGCGCCCTCGCGATCGTACTGACCACGTGCCACCTTGATGGCGTGGGAGAAATAGCGCACCTGGGGAAACTTCAGATAGAGGGTGAAGAACAGCCCCGTGAACAGCAAGAGATACGGAAACCACGCGGAGCCAGCGAGCAGTCCGTCAAGTCTGACCAGCATTGCATTGATCGCGTCCACGTCCCTTCCCCTTGCCGCAGTCTTGTGTCAATCGTCTGTGATGTGAATGGCAGGGGCCGGTGCCGGCGCTGCCTCCAGAGCCTGCACCTTGTTGCGCAAGCGCTTCGCCAGCGCCAGATAGGCACGAGCGATCGCCCCATCAGGCTGTGCCTGCACGATCGGCGTGCCCTTGTCCGTATGCTCGCGAATGGCGAGCTCCAGAGGCAGAGAGCCCAGTAACTCGGTGCCGAAATCCCGCGACAGCGTTTCGCCACCGCCCGTTCCGAAAATCGCCTCTTCGTGTCCGCACCGCGAGCATACATGGGTGGCCATGTTCTCGACCACACCCAGCAAGGGCACCTGCACCTTGCAGAACATTTCCATGCCCTTGCGGGCGTCGAGCAGTGCCACATCCTGGGGCGTCGTCACGATCACGGCGCCGGTCACGGGCACCTGCTGGGCCAGACTCAGCTGGATGTCACCAGTGCCCGGTGGCATGTCGACAATCAGGTAGTCAAGTTCACCCCACAGCGTGTCCTTGAGCAACTGATTGAAGGCGCCAACGATCATGGGCGCGCGCCAGGCCATGGCCGTCCGGGGCTCGACCAGATAGCCGATGGAATTGGAGACAATGCCGTGAGCCGCGACCGGCTCCATGAACTTTTTGTCGACCAGACGTGGACGGGTGCCCGCCGGCACGCCCAGCATCAACGGCTGGCTGGGCCCGTAGATGTCGGCATCCAGCAGCCCCACTCGGGCACCGAGACGACTCAGCGCCACAGCCAGATTGACGGAAGTGGTGGACTTGCCTACCCCCCCCTTGCCCGAAGCCACGCAAATGATATGTCGGACACCTTGCAGATTTTCCACGTCGCTCTCGCCTTCTTGAATTCCAGAATCCACTGCAGCGCGAACGGCCGCACGCAGGCATTATCCCCGGATGCCTGCGGCTTGAACACCCCGACGCCGCAGCGCGCAGCAGGCGCCATGGCAAACCTCGCGAGGCTGCGCTACGCTGGAACCGCCTCGCATGCAAGCACGACATTCGCGCAAGGATAGACAGTGACCCGGCACCTTTCCCTAGTCCACAAGCTCTGCACGCTCCTGCTGGGTCCCGCGCTGGTCAGCGCCCAGGGAGCTCCAGACGCCGGCATGACAGACGGGCCCGTGCCGGACGTTCGCTTCGCCATCTACTCTGGAGTCTGGAGCGGACGCAGCGACGCCGGCCTGCGCATCGTCGCACGAAACAGTGGCCCCCGGTCCCTGCAGCTCGAATCCCTCACGCTCGCGCAGGGCTCCGGCGGACAACCTGTCATGCACCTGGCACTGGCCGTGCCGGCCGCAGGCTGGGCAGAAGCAGAGACAGCCTATGTCGATCTGCTCTCGGACGATCAGTGTGTGACAGACAGTCTGAGCGACGAATGGAAGCTGATGGAGATCTCCAATTACCCGCTCCACCCGTCCGTGCGCGGCCTCATCATCGAAGACTCGCAATCCTTCCGCATCTTCCAGTGCATTCGCGGCGTGACGCTGCGCTGGCTGGACACCGCGACACGCGAGCAGTGGGAGACCGAGGAATGGCTGCTGTACCACTTCGAACGCCGCCCGCCCCCCTGACACCTGCCACAGTCGCGCAGGCAAAAAAAAGGGCCGCAGATGCGGCCCTTTCGTTCACGTCAGTGGATATCAACCGCCGATCAGGATGCCGCCGTACTGCACGAAGAATGGCGCAAACACCAGCGACAGAATGGCAGAGAGCTTGATCAGGATGTTCAGTGAGGGACCGGAGGTATCCTTCAGCGGATCGCCCACGGTGTCACCCACCACGGCCGCCTTGTGATTCTCGGACCCCTTGCCACCATGATTGCCCGCCTCGATGTACTTCTTGGCATTGTCCCAGGCGCCGCCGCTGTTGGAGGAGGAGATGGCCAGCACACCGCCAGACACCAGCGAACCCGCCAGCATGCCGGCCACTGCCGGTACACCGAACAGGAAACCCACCACCAGGGGAGAACCCATGATCAACACGCCCGGAGCGATCATTTCGCGCAGAGCTGCCTGAGTGGAGATCGCCACACACTGGGCGTAGTCGGGCTCACCTGTGCCTTCCATCAGGCCCGGGATGACTTTGAACTGACGACGCACTTCCTCGATCATGTCGAACGCCGCCTTGCCCACCGATTTCATCGTCATCGCCGTGAACAGGAAAGGCAGAACCGCCCCCATGAACAGGCTCACGAACACGACCGGGTCCAGCAGATTGATGGAGGCCAGCAGGTCATAGCCGGGATTCTCTTCGCGCATCAGCGTGTCGGCGCTGGTGAGGAAGGCGGCGAACAGAGCCAGCGAGGTCAGGATGGCGGCGCCGATCGCAAAGCCTTTGCCAATCGCCGCCGTGGTGTTGCCGGCAGCGTCCAGGATGTCGGTGCGACGACGCACTTCCTTCGGCAGGCCTGCCATCTCGGCGATGCCACCGGCATTGTCGGACACGGGACCGTAGGCATCGATGGTCAGCGCAATGGCCAGTGTGCCGAGCATGCCAAGCGAGCCGATGGCCACGCCGTACATGCCGCCCAGCTCCCAGCTCACATAGATGGCGATGGCGATGGCGATATAGGGCAACACGGTGGACTTGTAGCCCAGTGCCAGACCATAAATGATGTTGGTCGCAGCGCCGGTTTCACAGGACTTCGCCACTTCCTGCACGGGCTTGAAGGCGCCGGAGGGGTAGTAGCCCGTCAGCAGGCCCACGACCAGACCGGCCACGAGACCGGACAGGAAGCACCAGTAGATTCCCATGCTGGTGTAGGCTTCACCGCGAATCTCGAAATCGGCCGGCACGAAGGAGCGGGTCACGAAGAACATGGCCACGGCCATCAGGGCGCTGGAGATGATCAGCAGCTTCATCAATGCAGGAGAAACGTCGTCTTCGGTGTTCACCTTGACGAAGAACATGGTCAGCAGACTGATGGGGATGCCGACGGCGCTGATCAGGATGGGATACAGCAGGGCATCGATGTTGCCGGCAAAGACCACGGCACTGATGACCATGGCCGCACAGGTGCTCTCGGCGCAGGAACCGAACAGGTCCGCGCCCATGCCAGCCACGTCACCCACGTTGTCGCCCACGTTGTCGGCGATCACGGCCGGGTTGCGCGGATCGTCTTCGGGGATGCCCTTCTCGACCTTGCCCACCAGATCGGCGCCCACGTCAGCCGCCTTGGTGAAGATGCCGCCACCGACGCGGGCGAACAGTGCGATCGTGGAGCCACCCAGACCGAAGCCGGCGATGATTTCCATCAGCACGTGATTCGGCAGATCAGTCGGCAGCCAGGCCTTCATGACGATGTAGACGATCACCAGGCCGAGCACAGCCAGACTCACCAGCGCGAAGCCCATCACGGCCCCGGAGTTCAGTGCCACCTTGAAGGCATCGCCGATGTTGTCCTTGGCGGACACTGTGGTGCGGGCATTGCCCTGCGTGGCGATCATCATGCCGATGTAGCCGGAGGCAATGGAAATGACGCCGCCGAACAGGAATGCGACGGCCGTGTAGAAACCCTCGCGAGTGTCAGGGGTATGGTTGTCGTCGATGAGCACCGCAATGATGGCCGCGAACACCAGCATGAAGATGCTGAGGAACTTGTACTCCTGCTTCAGGAAGGCCATGGCGCCCTGAGCGATCGCACCATGAATGAACTTGAGGCGGGACTTCTGCTCACCCTCAAGACCGAGGTCAAGCGGCACACGCATCACCTGGCGCATGTAGAAATAGGCTACGCCAAGCCCGAAAAGAGATAGCAATGTCGAAATTGTAATTGTCATGCCTGGCATCTTGCGGTAACTCCTCGTCTTGTTTTTGTTGGATGAAGCGAGCGGCACTGTAGCATATAGACCTGGACAAACAAAGCCGGGGAAAGTGCCTGAAAAGCGCCGAAAATCAAGGGTTCCAGAGCGGTGAGCAAGGGCGTGGGGAGTGCGCCGCGCCGAGTCGGCCCGGCCGTGCTGATGATGTGTGAGACGCGGAACGTTGCGCCGGCTCAGCGGGAGCGGCCACGAGCTCTTGGCTTGCCTTTGCCCTTGCCTCGCGGCGCGGTGCTGGCACCGGTGCGAGCGGCACGAAACGCTTCACGCATTCTTGCCAGCCGCTCTTCCTGCTGCTCGAAGCGCCGCTTCTCCAGCGCTGCACTGATGTCGACGAGATCGGCACTCATGGGGAGACGAGCGCCTGAGCTTCCTGCTTGAGGGTGTCCTTGCGGGCTTCGAGCTCGGCAATCAGATCCTTGTCGAGTGGATCGACAGGCTGCCCGGCCGCATCGGTATTGCCATATTTCAATTGTTCGGCGTTGAGAGCTTCCAGCAGTTGCTCTGCAGCGGCGACAGCCTGCTCAAGCCGCTCATTGGCGGCATTGACGCGGGACGTGCTGTCACGCAATTCGGCAATCTGAGCTTCCAGTGCGGCAATCCGATCACGCTGCGCCTGTTCCCGGGCCTGGGCATCGCGCCGCTGGGCAGCCGCCTGTGCTTCACGCGCCTGCGCCTCGCGCTCGAGTCGGGCCTGTTCCTGGGCACGCGCCGCCTCGGCCTGGGCCAGTGCCTCCTGGCGCAGCCGCTCGGCTTCGGCAGCCTCGTTGCGCGCACGCTCTTCGGCAATGCGTCTTGCCTCTGCCTCGTCAGCCGCGCGCTGCGCTTCCAGCACTGCAGCCTGATCGACCACTGGCTGACCGCTGGAGGAGCAGGCAACCAGAGATGTCAGCAACAATCCCATGATCAGATAGCGAATTGAAGAGATGACGCTGTGCGTTTTGGGGAGGCTTGTCATCGCGAATGTCCTTGCCAGGCTGTAGAGAATGCCGGGAAATGAAGAGCTTGACGGCACCATAATCACTCCAGGATAGTACCGTCAAGTTCCCTGTTCTGTAGTCTGATCCACGCCGCGGGCTGTCGCGCCCATCGGACTCTGTGTGCTTTATATAGACAATTCAGGTATTTGTCAGCATCACGCTGCGCAGTCATGACTCCTTTTCGCGCGCAAGGCTCTCTTCGACCAGCCCTTCTGCTGCTGGCGCTTCCTGTCATCCTGCTGATTGCCCTGCTGCTGCTCGGCCTGCAAGCGCAGCCTTCCGTGCTCCGCAACCTGACGGTGGATGGCGTCGCCATCACGGCCATCGAGGACATGCTGGTGGACAGAGCCCCGGCACGCGTGGGACGCGCGGGAGAGCTGCAACTGCAGCTGGATGAAAGCGAGCTCAATCTGCTGGCGGCCTTTGCCCTGCAGAACATTCCCGCCTTGCGCGGCGCGGCGGCGCGGGTCAGTGTCGGGAACCAGAGCGCGGCACTGGATCTCAGCGTGCCACTGCCCTGGTCCGGTCCTGCCCTCTTCCTGAATCTGCACATCGACGTGGCGGCCGTCGACGGACTCGCCGTACCGGGAACGCTCTGGATCGGCCGCATTCCCGTCCCTGGTGCTGCCATGCGCCTGGTGGCAGGGGCAGGAGAGCGCTGGCTTGCCAGCAGTTACGTGAATTTCGAGACGCTGCGCCCCCTGCGCGACAGCGTCCGGGATGTGGACTTCTCTGCACCCACCGCCAGTTTCACACTGAACTGGGAGCCACAGCTGATGGCCACCGTGCAGAATCAGGCAGAGCAGCTCCTTCTGAGCGCCGACGACAAGGCCCGCATCGAACACTACCGCGAGACTCTGGCCGTCCTGCTCGCGGCGGTACCTGCTGACACGCGCTCGATCGCGCTGGGCGAACTGCTGCCAGCACTGTTCCGGGAGGCACTGGCACAAAGTGCGGCAGGGGCTGACCCGGCCGTGGAGAATCGCTCGGTGCTGCAGGCGCTGTCTCTCTACATCAATGCCGACACCGCGCAAGGCAGTGGCGAACGTCATCCGCAGGTGACGCTGCAACGGCGCAGCGATCTGGCGCAGCACTTCGTCAGCTCCGCCGCCATGACCGCCAGCGTCGGTCCGGACGTCGCCAGTCTGCTGGCCACCAGCAAGGAAGCCCACGACGCGCGCTACCGCTCCGGCTTCAGCTTCAGCGATCTGACAGCCAACATGGCTGGCGTCGCGCTGGGCGATGCGGCCACGCTGAACGCCGCATCGGCGCGCCGTCTGCAGCAGGCGCTGGCACATTCCACGGCAGAATCCGACTACATGCCCGTGGTTTCGCGCGACAATGCCGGCCTCAGCGAGGAAGATTTCCTGGAGCAATTCCAGGACCGCAACAGCCCGGCCTATCTGGAGCGACTTGGCACCATCAACGCACAGCTGGCCGCACTGCCTGTCTTCAACCAACCCTGACTGCGGTGTTCGCCCCGCCGTGGCTCTTGTATACTGCCGGCCCGGTCACCGGTACCGCACATTGCACGCGCAGCACTGCCTTCAACGCACGCAGGCCAGGAATCCAGCACCATGAGCACCCAGGACAAGCCCGCCCATTTCGACACCGTCAACCTGCATTCCGACCGCAGTGACAAGCCCGAGCACGGCAGCCTGCACAAGGCGGTGCACACTTCGATCGCGTTCGAGTACGACGACGCACGGGATCTGGCCGCGGTATTCCAGGGTCGCAAGGCCGGCTACAACTACGGCCGCCAGCAGAACCCGACGGTGAATGCGCTGCAGAACCGCGTGACCCGCATGGAAGGAGGCCAGGGCACCGTTGCCTTCGCCACAGGCATGGCCGCCATCGGCTCGATCCTGTTTGCCCTGCTGCGCCAGGGCGATCACGTGATCTCCAGCGCCTTCCTGTTCGGCAATACCAACAGCCTGTTCCACACCTTCATCAATTTCGGCGTGGAGGTCAGTTTCGTTGACGCCACGGACAGCGCCGCAGTGCGTGCTGCGTTGCGCCCCAACACCCGCATCGTGTTCGTCGAGACCATTGCCAATCCGGTCACGCAGATTGCGGATCTCGAGGGCATCGGCGCCCTGTGCCGCGAGCACGGCCTGATCTTCGTCGTGGACAACACCATCACCACGCCCTGCCTTTTCAATCCGCGCGAGGTCGGCGCCACCTTCATCGTCAACTCGCTTTCCAAGTCCTTTGGCGGCCATGGCGACGCGCTGGGAGGCTCGGTGACAGACACCGGTCTCTACGATTGGCAGGACTACCCGCATCTGTACGACAACTACAAGACCGGGCCCTCCACCACCTGGGGCATGACCCAGTTGAAGAAGAAGGGCCTGCGGGATTTCGGCGCCACGCTCTCGCCCGAGGCGGCGCACACCCTGGCGCTGGGCTCCGAGACCCTGTCGCTGCGCGTCGAACGGGCCAGCAGCAATGCGCTGGCGCTGGCTCAGTTCTTCGAGGCCCACCCGCGGGTGCGCAAGGTCAACTACCCTGGGCTGCCGAGTCATCCGCAGCATGCGCGGGCAGCGAAACTGTTCCGCCATTTCGGCGCGCTGATGAGCATCGAGCTGATCGACGAGATCGACTGCTTCGATTTTCTCAATCGCCTGCAGTACGTGGTGTCGTCCAGCAATCTGGGGGATACCCGCACGCTCGCGATTCCCGTCGCCCACACCATATTCTTCGAGATGGGCGCCGCGCGCCGGGCATCGATGGGCATTCCCGATTCCATGATTCGCCTGGCCGTCGGCATCGAGAACATCGACGATCTGCTGGCAGACTTCAGCCAGGCCCTGGCCTGAGACATTGCGGAGATTGCCGATGATCACGCTGTGTCACATCGACGAGATCGAGGAAGGTCGCTCCAAGGGCTTCGAGGTGCTGAACAAGTATCTCTTCGCCGTGAAGAAGGACGGTCGCCTGCATCTTTACTACAACTATTGCCCGCACCTGGGCACACCGCTGGAGTGGCAGGAAGACCAGTTCCTCGACAGCGATGGCGCGCTGATCCAGTGCTCCACGCACGGCGCGCTGTTCCTGATCGAGAACGGTCAGTGCATATTGGGGCCCTGCAAGGGCAAGCGACTCAAGGCCATTCCCTTTGTGCTGGGCAACGGCTTCATGATGGTCGAGGAAGCTGACGTCAGCACACTCGGACGGCTCTGAGTCACGCCGGCTGCAACTCGACAGGAACGCCTTGCTGCAAGTGCATGCCCTGCATATCGATGGCCGAGCGCCAGGCCTGCACTTCCACGCCACCTGCCACGGCCTGCCGCAGCGCCTCGGCATACTCCGGATCGATCTTCTCTGCCGGGCGCACACTTCCAATCCTGGAGTGCTGCACGCAGAACAGCAAGACCGCACGCTGGCCCTGCTTGCGCAGCGCGAGCAGTTCGCGCAGGTGTCGGGTGCACCGCGTGGTGACAGCATCCGGAAATGCCCCGCTGCCATCGGGCAGTGCCAGGGTCACACTCTTCACCTCCACATGGCAGTGCTCTTC
>JACCEA011291221.1_pt1 | contig 43678 bp, 38 predicted proteins | sample 7449851 | NCBI WGS metagenome assembly JACCEA01 (sample SAMN15323453, study PRJNA562643) | freshwater metagenome | isolation source: river surface water | place: USA:Blue River Watershed | collected 2017-08-18 | reverse complement strand
TGCAATAGGAAATTAAACTTCCGTAAAACTCTTTTATTTCTTTGACTCTTCTTGATGCTCTGTCATAAGCCGTTTGTTCATTATAATTGTATGTTGTTTCCATAATACTAATTTGTTTGGTTAAAATTGGTAGTAAAACTTTGAACTCTTTTTCGTTTTCTTCTACCAATACTTTTCTTTTAGTTAAAATTCCGTAGCGATTCACAATATTTTGTAATCCTACTCCTTTTCGGTCTTGTAAAACTTCTTTTTTCTGAAGATTGTTAGACACAACTAACTGACCATTTTCAATACTAATTTTGATATGTAGCGGTTTTGCTTCGCTAACTACATTATGTTTGATGCAATTTTCTAATAACAATTGTAGCGACAACGGAACTACTTTGGCTTCTTCATTTTCAAAATTTTCTGGAATTTCAAATGTGATGCTGTTTTCAAATCGCATTTTCAGTAAATTCATGTACGTTTTGGCAAATTGTAATTCTTCTGCCACCGAAACCAATTCTTTATCTTTTTGTTCCAAAACATAGCGATAAATCTTGGAAAGCGAAGTCGTAAATTTTTGAGCACTTTCAGGATTTTCCTCGATTAACGAACTCAATACATTCAAACTATTAAAAAGAAAATGCGGATCGATTTGATTTTTTAAACTTTCAAATTGTGCCGAAGCCGTTCCAGCAATAATTTTCTGTTCCTTTAATTTGTTTTCCTGATATGATTTGTAGAAATAAACCAAGTGAATTACCAACGAAACTATAATCGTAATCACCATTGCTACAACATAATTAGCAGGCATTTCGTTTTGAATAAATTCTTGAATCGTTTTGTCTTCAAAGCCAACGTCTTCTAACATTCGCAAAAAGAAAATAGCCAATCCCGAAACAAAAAACGAAGCTAAAAATCCGATTAATAATCGTTTTAAATGAAATCTATTCTTTTCAAAATGTTTATCTAATTGAATAAAAATTAATGCATTGGCAATATAAAGTACCACACTGTACAACATCGTAAAAATAAAATTCCACTTTAATGTTGTAAGACTTGGCAAACTTCTAGTGATTAATAAATTCACGCCTTGAAGTATCGCAAAAATTACAATTCCAATTACTATTGCTTTAACTATTTCTCTTGAATATTTCATTTTAAAAATTTTATTTACAAGCCTTTACAGCTTCTTGTGCTTTGTCTAATCCCCAACTTGGATGAAAAGCCGATTCAGGTTTAAAAGTAGCAAAAAGTTCGATTGCTTTTTCAATTTGGGCACACATTGGTTGCGTATCTTGTCCAAAATATTGCGCCATACCTTTTTCAAACGAAGCCTTTTGAAACACAACTCTCGGGTTTTCAGGAGCTATTTTATTCGCTTTATTCAAAATATACATTACATCGCCCGATAATCTTTGTCCGTTTGTCATTGGATCATATACAATCCAAGCGGTGTGAATCATAGCTTGCATTACTAAAATTTCTGGATTGTCTTGTGCTAACTCGTTACAAACATCTTGTGCTTTTTGAGCTGTTTTCAGTAAAGACTCCATTTTAGTTTTGTCTTTTTCACCAAACGCTTGTGTTGTTGTGATAAAAGCGACGTAATAATTTGGCAACCAATTTGTTTTTTCAACTGAAGCAATTCGTTCTAATTGCGCAACCGCTTCTGTTGGTTTTCCTTCTTTCCAAGTTTGTAAGGCTTTTTTCATTCCTTGATCAAACTGAGTTTGCGCTGATACAATCGAAGCGACAAACATTGCGATGATAGTGATTAATTTCGTCATGATAAATTTTTTTTAATGGTTAAACTGTTCGTTTTTTGATTTTGATTTTGTTATTGTTCTTGCGCTTGAACTATCTTATTTTGATGAAGCAAAGTTGCAACAGAAATCGCACCCATAAAATTGAAACTAACCGAACTGTCATTTTTTGAGGATGAATTGTAACTTTCCCGATTTTAATTACTTTTACCAAAATTAGATTCATGGCATACCAAGATATTTTAGAGAGAATTTATAACGAAGTCATCCAAATCGAAAACACTGGAAAAGTAGCCGATTACATTCCAGAATTAGCAAAAGTCGATGCGAATAAATTCGGAATTGCATTAGTAGATAAACATCAAAACGTATTTACAAAAGGCGATGCTTTGGAGAAATTTTCAATTCAGAGTATTTCAAAAGTTATTACTACTTCGCTTATATTTTCTAAAATTGGAAACGATTTATGGGAACGCGTAGGGTATGAACCTTCAGGAAATTCGTTTAATTCCTTGGTACAATTAGAAAATGAAAATGGTATTCCAAGAAATCCGTTTATCAATGCGGGTGCTTTGGTTGTTGCCGATTTAATGTTAGATCATTTTGAAAATCCAAAAGAATTCCTTCTTGATTTCGTAAGAGAACTGACCGAAAATCCAAATATCAATTACAATGAAAATGTCGCTCAATCCGAAAAAACTTTTGGTTACCGAAATGCAGCTTTGGTGAACTTTATCAAATCCTTTGGAAACATCAAAAACGAACCCGAAGCGGTTTTAGATTTTTATTACCATCAATGTTCTATTGAAATGACTTGCGTTGATTTAGCCAAGTGTTTTCAAGTATTTGCGAATAATGGTGTCATTCCAAAAAGCGATAAAAAATTCCTTTCGACTAGCAAATGCAAACGCATGAACGCCTTAATGCAAATGTGTGGCTTTTATGACCAAGCGGGAGAATTCACGTTTAAAGTTGGGCTTCCTGGAAAAAGTGGTGTTGGCGGTGGCGTAGTTGCTGTTTTCCCAAATCATTACACGGTTGCCGTTTGGAGTCCGAAATTAAACAAAAAAGGAAATTCTTTTTACGGCTTAGAAACCTTAGAGCGATTGACGACTGAAACTTCATTATCCATATTTTAAACTAAAAAAAATGAACAAAGTAATTTTACTCCTTTTAATCTTACCAATTACATTAGTTGGGCAAAATTTTAAAAACCAATTTCAATCTAAATTCAACAATGAGGATTATAATGCGAAAGAAGTCAAAGAAATTCTTGAAAAATGGGAAAAAAGCAATAAAAATGATGTGGAGTATTTCATAGCAGCCTTTAATTTTTATTTCAGAGAATCACAACAAGAATTACTTCAATTGTCAAAAGAAGAGCCTACAAAAAATCAGGACGCATTGGTTTTGACTGATTCTTTAGGAAATAAATCAGGATACCTGCATTCTTATGTTTCTAAAAATGATTCGTTATTCGCCATTTCACAAAGTATTATCGATAAAGCTATTTCATTATATCCGAATCGATTAGATTTACGTTTTGGAAAGATTCATACCTTGGGTGAATTTGAAAAATTTGATTTATTCAGTAACCAAATACTAAATACAATTGATCACTCTAATAAAATCAAACACAAATGGTTGTGGTCAAATGATAAAATTTTAGATGATCCTGAAAACTTCTTTATTGATGCTATTCAAGGATACCAAAACACGCTTTTCCAAGCCGAATCAGATGAAAATTTAAAAAAAGTAGCAAAAAGGATGTATGATACTTTTCCTAATGATTTGTATGTAATTTCCAGTTATGGCGTGACATTTTTAATTGAAAATAAAAATAATGAAGCGTTAGAACTTTATTTAAAAGCAGAGAAAATAAATCCAAATGATACCATTGTACTGAGTAATATCGGATTGATTTACGAACGTCTTTCTGATAAAAAAAATGCTATAAAATATTATCAAAAAATTGAAAAGGTTGGTGATGAACAAGCTAAGGAAATGGCTAGAAAAAAAATCAACGACCTAAAATAAAATCTTATCAACAAATCGCAAAAGCAAAAAAGTTTCTCATAAATAATAATTACTTTTGCTGTTCTTAAAATTTCAAAGATTATGATTTACAAATTCCGAGTAATTCTCGATGCCGAAGAAGATATTTTTAGAGATATTGCCATTGAAAGCGACAACACCTTAGAAGATTTACACAATGCTATCGTAAACGCTTTTGGCTTTGATGGAACTGAAACAGGTTCATTCTTTACTTGTGAAGACGACTGGACTTGGAACGAAGAGGACGAAATCCCAATGTTTGACACTGGAGAAGTTCCAGGTGAAATGAAAACTATGGTAGACTTCAAAATTGAGGATTTAATGCACCAAGACAATACCAAAATGGTCTATGTGTATGATTTCTTTAACATGTGGACATTCTTCTTAGAATTAGCAGCAATTGAAGAAGAAAAAGAAGGCGGTGAAACGTATCCAGCTTTATTATTTTCTCATGGCGAATTACCAGCCGAAGCAGGTCAAAGTGGATTAAGAGGCGATTTATCAGACGAAGATATCTATGGTGACTTTGAAGACGATTTCGATGATGATGATTTCGACATGTTTGATGGCGATGACAGCTTCGAAGACTTGGGATTTGAAGAAAATTGGAATTAGCCCCCTAGCCCCCAAAGGGGGAATTTAGGAGGAATAAAACACAACGTTTCTAACTCCTCCCCTTTGGGGAGGTTGGGAGGGGCAAAACTCAAACTATAAAAATGATCAACTTATTTAACGCACATATCGAAAACCTATCTATTCATAGAGTAGGAAATAAAAGTAGAAACGAAGCTATTTTCTTATCTGAAAATCCATACGGATTGAATGATGAAATCATGCCTTTGTTGAAGGAATTTTTCTTTAAACCTTTCAGAGAAAAAGAAGAAAACTACTTTCAGTTTGCTCATGAAGTAGATTTAGAATACAACGAAATGTACAATTTTGCTACCGAAGTTTTCAATAACCCAAGCGAAATTCACAACGTTTCTAAAAAAATCACAAAACACCTTTTCGAGCAATCGAATCATCCACATATTAAAAACGGAGAAGTGTATGTAGCTTACTTTACACATGTTTCTATCGATAATAATGTAGTAGATGCAATAGGAGTTTTTAAAAGTGAAGTACAAACCGATTTCTTACAATTTGAAGAAAATGGAAGCAATTTAGAAATGATTTTACAACAAGGAATCAACTTAAATAAGTTGGATAAAGGTTGTATCATTTTCAACTATAAAAAAGAAGAAGGTTACAAAATTTTAACCGTAGATAGTAATCGTTACGATGCGCGTTATTGGTTAGAACATTTCTTATCGGTTGATGCGTTTCAAGATGAAAACTTCATGACGAAAAAATACTTAAAATTCTGTCAAGAGTTCGCAAAAGAAGTAGTTTTACCAGCCGAAGACAAGCAACAAGAAGTATTGTTCATGAACCGTGCTATCAATCACTTTGCGAAAAATGATGAGTTTGAAGAAACGGCTTTCTTAAATGAAGTAATGCAAAATCCAGAATTCATTCCAGAATTCAAAAATTACAAAGTAGATAAAGGTGCAAAATACAGCATTGAAGACGTTTCAAGTTTTCCAATTGCAAATGCTGCCGTGACGGATGTACGTCGTACCTTAAAAAACACAATTCAATTGGATACGAATATCCAAATCAAATTGGATTTCATCAACCCAGAAAGTGCGGAGAAATTCGTAGAGAAAGGTTGGGACGAAGAAAAACAAATGTATTATTATTTAGTTTACTTCAATAAAGAGCAGAAATCGTAAGCCATTTACATACAAATTATTAAACCTCAATTGCAAACTCGTAATTGAGGTTTTTTTTGAAAGAACTTTAACAAAATATTTTGTTTAACTTTTTTGATTTTAAATTAAACATTCTGTACCTTTGAGAAAAATATTTAAAATCATGGCAAAAAAGAAAGAAATAAACAAAGAAGGCATTTTAAGTTTATACATCGATTATTTCTTAGAACACAACAAGCAACCGCAATCGGTTTATTTGTTTGCCAAACATGCTGGTTTTGAAGAAGGTTTGTTTTACAAACACTACGCTTCTTTTAACCAAATTGAGCAAAACTTTTTCACTTCGCTATTCGATAATACATTAGAATTATTAGGAAATAGTGATGAATTCGTTTCCTACGATGCTCGCACGCAATTGTTGAGTTTCTATTTCACTTATTTCGAAATGTTAACTGCTAATAGAAGTTTCGTGGTAGCGTTATTGAAAGAAGACAAAAACAAATTGAAAAGTTTGTCAAAATTGAGTGAATTAAGAAAAAGCTTCAAACAATTTTACGACACTTTAGACATTGAAAAAATCGATTTAAAACAAGAAAAGTTAATCGAAATTCAAGAGAAAACCATGAGCGAAATGGCTTGGTTCCAATTCTTATTCACTTTGAAGTTTTGGATTGAAGATACGTCAATTTCATTTGAAAAAACCGATATTTTCATTGAAAAATCTGTCAATACCAGTTTTGACTTGATGGATACTACTCCATTCAAAAGTCTAATTGATTTTGGAAAATTCATGTGGCACGAAAGAGGCTCATTTAAAATGTAAGCGAAAACCATATGAAAACAATCGATAGTATCCCTACCTCAAAAATCCAACGTGCTTCTAAGTTGATTCAAACCGGAGCTAAAGTGGGCGTAAATTATCTCAAATATTACGGAGATAAAATCACCAAAACCGAAGAAGAAGCAAAAGAATCGCTGAACAAAAATAACGCTGCCGACATTTACGACAGTTTAAAGCAACTAAAAGGAAGTGCTTTGAAAGTCGCACAAATGTTAAGTATGGATAAAAATATCTTACCAAGAGCTTACGTGGAGAAATTCTCGTTGGCGCAGTTTTCGGTTCCGCCGTTGTCTGCTCCTTTGGTAAATAAAACCTTTAAAAATTACTTTGGCAAACAACCAAGTGAAATATACGATACCTTCAATGCCACTTCTATAAATGCGGCTAGCATTGGTCAAGTACACCAAGCTACCAAGGATGGGAAAAAACTTGCTGTGAAAATTCAATATCCAGGAGTGGCAGAAAGTATTAGTTCAGATTTGGCTTTAGTGAAACCTATTGCCATCAAAATGTTCAACATTAAAGGAAAAGATTCGGATAAATATTTTAAAGAAGTTGAAGACAAATTGATTGAAGAAACCAATTACATCAACGAAGTAAAACAAAGTATAGAAATGGCCGAAGCTTGCCAAAAAATTCCTAATTTGGTTTTTCCAAAGTATTACCCAGATTGGTCATCAGAGAAAATCATTACGATGGATTGGATGACAGGCGAACATTTATCAGAATTTACCGCTCATAATACTGATGCTGAGAAATCAAATATTTTAGGGCAAACACTTTGGGATTTTTATATGTTCCAAATGCACAATTTAAGAAAAGTCCATGCCGATCCGCATCCAGGAAATTTCTTAATTACTAAAGATACAAAGTTAGTAGCTCTAGATTTTGGTTGTATCAAAGAAGTTCCGAATGATTTTTATATCCCATATTTTGAATTGGCTAAAAAAGAAAACTTGAACAATCCAGAATTCTTCCAATCGAAATTATACGAATTAGAAATTTTAAGAAAAGAAGACACGAAAGAAGAAATTGAATTCTTCACCGAAATGTTTCATGAATTATTAAGTTTGTTTGCACGACCTTTCCATGTTGAAGAATTTGATTTTTCAGACGAAGAATTTTTCGGTCAAATTGCCGATTTAGGTGAACGCTATTCCAAAAATACCGAATTACGCAACATGAACGGAAATCGAGGTTCGAAGCATTTTATTTACATTAACCGAACTTTCTTTGGTTTATACAATTTAATGCACGATTTAAAAGCAACTAAAGTTAAAATCAACAACTTTATTCAATATTAACTTTTGCCCCAAGCAATACCTTTAAATCCCTAATCGAGCCATAAGATTAGGGATTTTTTTTTGGGGCGTTACCATAAAGGTCGGGCTATTCGCTATATCTTTTATTCCGCTTTAGGCTCCATAAAAGGATGCCGCTGCTATCCCTAACGCAAATTCGAATTCTGTTGAAGATTGGTTACAAAAACTTTCATCCGTAACAAAACTAAAATTCGTTCGTCTTATCTATAAATCAAAAAACGAACAAACTTGGAAACCATTTTAAAAATCTCGAATCTCAACAAGATTTTCAATAAACACTTGCATGCCGTTAAAAATGTTTCTTTCGAAATCAAAAAAGGAAATGTTTACGGAATTTTAGGTCCAAACGGCTCAGGAAAATCTACTACTTTAGGAATTGTATTAAATGTTGTCAACAAAACTTCAGGCGATTTTGAATGGTTTGGCGGAAAAGTTGCAACGCATGACGCCTTGAAAAAAGTAGGTGCCATCATCGAAAGACCCAACTTTTATCCTTATATGACCGCTAAAGAAAATTTGGAATTGGTTTGTAAAATCAAAGGAACGCCATTTTCAAAAGTGGATGAAAAGCTAGAATTAGTTGGGCTTTTAGAACGTAAAAACGATAAATTCAGAACCTATTCTTTAGGAATGAAACAACGTTTAGCCATTGCTTCTGCCCTGTTAAACGACCCTGAAATCTTAATTTTAGACGAACCTACCAATGGTTTAGATCCGCAAGGAATTCGTCAAATTCGAGATATTATTAAAGTAATTGCATCACAAGGCACAACCATTTTATTGGCTTCGCATTTATTAGACGAAGTAGAAAAAGTATGTAGTCATGTGGTAGTTTTACGAAAAGGCGAAATGTTGTATCAAGGAACCGTGCACAACATGATTGAAAACAACAGTTTCTTCGAACTAAAATCAAACGATATACTTCAATTGAAAACCGTTTTAGACGAACAATCATTTGTAGAAAACACTATTGAAGAAGACGGAAAACTTTTGGTGTACTTAAAACAAGACATTGCTGCACAAGATTTGAATTCGTATTTATTTGAGCAAAACATTGTTTTAGAACATTTAGTAAAAAGAAAAAACAGCCTTGAAGAACAATTCCTTGAATTAACAAAAAACTAACTCTCAGATGAAAAGATTACTTTCTATAGAATTTCAAAAAATTTGGAAAAACAAAGCCAGTCGTGTTTTATTATTAACCTATTTTATTTTACTAAGTTTCATTGCCTTAATTGCCTCAATAAAATTTAGTATTGGAACTTTCGAGATTAGAATTGCTGACCAAGGGATTTTCAACTTTCCCTATATTTGGCATTTTAACACTTATGTTGCGGCATTTTTCAAGATATTTTTAGCCATTGTAATTGTTTCTATGATGGCAAATGAATACACTTACGGAACGCTAAAACAAAATCTCATTGACGGATTAAGCAAAAAAGAATTTATATTTTCTAAGTTTTTAGTTGTTGGCTCTTTTGCTGCTGCTTCAACAATTTTTGTTTTCATAATGTCTTTAATTCTAGGTTATTCCTTCTCATCATACAATGAGTTATCAATCGTTTTCAGTGATTTAGAATATTTATTAGCTTTTTTTATCAAACTTTTTGCTTTTTTCTCCTTCTGTTTGTTCTTAGGAATTTTAGTAAAGCGAAGCGCTTTTGCTTTGGGGTTCTTGTTCGTTTGGTTCGTAGGTGAAAACATCTTTTATTGGTTATTAAAATTTGTAATTTTAGGTGGTGATGATAAACATAAAAACTTTGGAGATACAATTATTCAATATTTTCCAATAGAATCAATGAGTAATTTAATCAAAGAACCTATTACTCGATTAAGCGCAATTAAAACAATTGAAAATGCAGTTGGAGGTGCTCAAACCGCTAAAGATTACAGCATTCATTTCTCACAAATTAGCATTGTTTTAGTCTGGACTTTTATATTTATTTTAACATCTTATTACATTCTTAAAAAGCGCGATTTGTAGTATCTTTGCAGATGCTATGAGTAGATTAAAATATATCATTTTCTGTTTGGTTTTTGGGCTTGGAATCCAATTTGGAAACGCTCAAAATATTTCGGTTGATGAAAGTTACACCCCACAAGATTTAGTTGAAGATATATTAATAAACAGCACTTGTGCTAACGTTTTTAATGTGAGTGTTTCTGGAGGAAATTTTGCTTCAGGCGAAAAAAGTTTTGGCTATTTTGATGCTACAGGAACTACATTTCCTTTTCAAAATGGTATTATTCTTTCCACAGGAAAAATCAATAATGCTCCCGGACCTAATATTTATCTTTCTGATGACGGTGGTGGCATAGGTTGGAATGGTGACTCTGATTTAAATGATGCTTTAGGATTAAGCAATACTTTTAATGCTACTATTTTAGAATTTGATTTTATTCCTTTAGGAAACAGAATTAGTTTTGATTATATTTTTTCATCCGAACAATACCTAACAAATCCATCTTCTAATCAATGTAACTATACTGATGGATTTGCATTTTTATTAAAAAGAAACGGAGAGACAAATTATCAAAATTTAGCAGTGGTTCCAGGTACCAATATTCCTGTAAAAGTGAATACTGTGAGAGGCTCTGGAACGATTTGTCCACCAGCCAATCAAGCCTATTTTGATGCTTTCAATGACACGAACCATCCCACTAATTTTAATGGTCAAACCAAAATTTTGAAAGCAGAGTCTGATGTTATTCCAGGAGAAACCTATCACATTAAATTAGTTATTGCCGACGAAGGAAATTATCGTTTTGATTCGGCTATTTTTCTTGGTGGTGGAAGTTTTAATTTCGGAATCGATTTAGGTGACGATCGCTTAATTGCAACAGGTAATCCACTTTGTCCTAGCGAAACATTAACTGTTGATGCTACTCAAGCTGGAGCAACTGGATACCAATGGTTTAGAAACACAAACCCAATACCTGGCGCAACTAATCCTACTTACACTATTACATCTGCAGGAGATTATACGGTAAACATTTTTTATGGCACCACGTGTTCTCCTCCTTCCAATACACTTAAAATCGAATACGCAGAATCATTAGTAATCAATCAAGATTTATTTACAGAATGTGATGCTGATACTAATCAAGATGGAAAAACAGTTTTTGATTTAGATGTTATCAAAAATCAATTATTCACAAACCTTCCTACAGATTATAACATTTCATTTTTTGAAATACCTACAAGCACAACAGCTTTACCAACAAATTATACCAATACAATTCCAAACAATCAAACCATTTATGCTAGAATCATGAATATTCAAGGTTGTTATTCAGATTATCCTGTGAATTTAGTAGTAAATACATTTGATACTATTTTAGCGGATGAGACTATTGGCCTTTGTGAAAATTCTATATTAAATTTAGATGCTGGAAGCGGTTTTACCTCTTATGAGTGGAATACAGATCCACCTCAATTTACCCAACAAATAACCGTAAATTCTGGCGGAAGTTATGAAGTTACGGTAACAAACTCATTTAATTGCTCCAAAACAAAAACATTTACAGTTGAAGCTTCTGGAATTGCAACGATTGAAGATATAATCATTAACGATTTTCAAGAAAACAACTCAGCTACTATTCAAATTTCAGCCTCTAGTTTAGGTAATTATGAATTTTCACTAGACGACATTAATTATCAAGATTCTAATATATTCACCAATTTATTAGAGGGCGAATACACCGTTCATGTTAACGATAAAAAAAAATGTGGTGTTGCTAAAAGAACATTTTACATTTTAGATTATCCAAAATACTTTACTCCTAATGGCGATAATTATAATGATACTTGGTATATCAAAAATTTAAGAAAAAGAAATTTACAAAATAGTACAATTAGTATTTTTGATCGATATGGAAAATTAATAAAACAGTATAATGCTAATACAGAGGCTTGGGATGGAACATTTAATGGAAGTAATTTACCTTCAAATGATTATTGGTTCACATTGGAATTAACAAACGGAAAAACCATCAAAGGGCATTTTACATTAAAACGTTAGGCATAATAATTGCAGAATAGCTTACAAAATAATATATTCGCAGTATGATGCAAATACACGAAATTGAAGCTATAAAATTACTTTTAGCTACACCAAAAAAAATTACAATTGTGCCACATAGAAATCCAGATGGAGATGCTATGGGTTCAACTTTGGGCTTATATCACACATTAAAACAATTACAACATGAAGTAATTGTAATGGCTCCAAATGAATTTCCAGAATTCTTAGCTTGGCTACCTGAAAGCGAAAAAGTCATTATTTTTGAACGTAGTTTTGACACTTGCAAAGCTATTTTAGAAAAAACAGAATTACTTTTTACATTAGATTTTAACGCTTTGCATCGAACTGGTGACCAAATGGAAAATGCACTAAAAACGCTAACAGTTCCAAGTGTGATGATAGACCATCATCAAGCTCCAGATGGATATGCTACTTATACTTTTTCAGATACTACTTATGGCTCAACTTGTGAAATGGTATATGATTTTATTTACCAATTAGGTTTTGAAAACCTAATCAACAAAACAGTTGCAACATGTTTATATACTGGAATTGTTACTGATTCTGGAAGTTTTAGATTTCCTAAAACAACCAGTAAAACACACAAATGTGTCGCAGATTTAATTGATAAAGGCATAAACAATAGTGAAATTCACAATCTACTTTTTGATAACTCTTCTTACAATCGTTTATTATTATTAGGAAAGGCACTTCAGAACTTAAAAATACTTCCTGAATTCAAAACAACATACATTACCTTAACTCAAGATGAACTAAATGAATTTGGTCATCAAAAAGGAGATACAGAAGGAATTGTAAATTACGGTTTAAGCATAAAAGGAATTGATTTTACAGCCATTTTTATTGAACATAAAGAAGAAGGAATTATTAAAATTTCATTCCGTTCTCAAGGTGATTTCGATGTGAATCAATTTGCAAGAAATCACTTTAATGGTGGAGGGCATATTAATGCGGCTGGAGGAAAATCTTTTTCCTCCCTTGAAGATACGGTACAACAATTTATTGCTATTTTAGCAAAAGAAAAAAATTAACGAAAATGAAAATTCAAAATTTATTCCTTTTTGGTGCAATCATTTTAATAGCTAGTTGTTCGCAACAACAACAAGCTAGAAAACCAATAACGCACTCTTCTGGAACTTTTATAAAAGAATCTATAGAGCGTAATAAAATTTTAATTGCAGACGAAGAAGATTTAATAGCTGAAATAATTAAAAATGATTCACTAAAATCATATATTGCTTCAAATAAAGGATACTGGTACAAATACGAAACTAAAATTGAAGAAATTTCGCCTACACCAAAAAGAGGTGATATTGCTTTTTTTGATTATGAAATCAAAGATTTAAAAAGCAGAATCATTTACACAATTGCCGATACAAAACCTCAAGTTTATTATGTAGACAAAGAAAACATTATGATGGGATTACGTGATGGAATTAAATTAATGAAAAAAGGAGAAACTGTTACATTCTTATTTCCATCACACATGGCATACGGTTATCATGGAGATGACAAAAAAATTGGTTCTAACGAACCCTTAATTTGTACAGTAAGTTTAAACGATATTAAATTAGATCCACAAACTAAAAAATAATCCCAAATGAAAATTAAAGCCCTTTTACTACTAAGTTTTGTTACACTATTTGCTTCATGCACTAAATCATACGACAACCTGCAAGAAGGATTATATGCTAATATCGAAACTTCAAAAGGAAGTATAGTCGTAAAATTAGAATTTGAAAAAGTTCCCAATACTGTTGCCAATTTCGTAACATTAGCCGAAGGTAAAAATCCATTTGTTAGCGAAGAATTTAAAGGCAAACCTTTTTACGACGGATTGAAATTTCATCGAGTTATTGCTGATTTCATGATTCAAGGTGGCGATCCAAACGGAGATGGTTCTGGTGGTCCTGGTTATAAATTCAAAGACGAATTTCATCCCGATTTAAAACATTCTAAAGCAGGAATTTTATCAATGGCAAATGCTGGTCCAAGTACCAATGGTAGCCAATTTTTCATAACTCACAAAGAAACACCTTGGTTAGATAATTTACATACTGTTTTTGGTGAAGTCGTTGAAGGTATAGAAATCGTAAATGCAATTGAATCTGACGATTTAATTGAAAAAATCACAATAATTAGAATTGGTAATAATGCAAAGAAATTTGATGCAGTAAAAATATTTAAAAATTACTATGCTTTAGTAGAAAAAGAAATTATTGAAGCTGAAGAAAAAACAAAACAAATCATTGAAGAAAAAGCAAAAGAAATTACCATACTAAAAACATCCGGTACAAAAACAAAATCAGGTTTAATTTACAAAATCATTAAAAAAGGTAGTAATAATAAACCTTCAAACGGAACACAAGTTAACATAAACTATGCTGGATTTTTAGAAAATGGTCAGCTTTTTGACACAAGCTATGAAGATATTGCGAAATTATTTGGCAAATATAATATTCAAAGAGCACAGCAAGGCGGTTATACTCCAATTCCATCAACAATAGGTAATTTGCAATTTATACCCGGTTTCATTGAAGGAATTAACATGATGAATTTTGGAGACAAATTAATGCTATTTATTCCATCAGAATTAGGATATGGTCAAGAAGGTGCTGGTGATGTTATTCCTCCTAACGCAAATATTGTATTTGAAATTGAACTCTTAGAATTTAAACCATTAAATAACAAATAAAATGAAAAAAATTTCTAATTTATTAGTACTAATAATTAGCTACACCACACTCAGTATAGCACAAAATAAAACACAAGAAGGAATTTTTGCTGAATTTAATACATCAAAAGGAAAAATTGTTGCAACTTTAGAATACAAAAAAACACCTATTACAGTTGCTAACTTTATTTCGCTTGCAGAAGGCAAAAATCCAAAAGCAGATGCAAAATTTAAAGGAAAACCATTCTATAATGGATTAAAATTTCATAGAGTTATTGCTGACTTTATGATTCAAGGTGGTTGCCCAGAAGGCAACGGTACTGCTGGACCAGGATATAAATTTGAAGATGAAATTGTGGCCGATTTAAAACATTCTGGAAAAGGAATACTATCAATGGCTAATGCAGGACCAGCTACAAATGGAAGTCAATTTTTTATTACCCATAAAGCTACACCTTGGCTAGATGGCAAACATACTGTTTTTGGTCATGTAATAAGCGGCCAAGAAGTAGTTGACAAAGTTACCCAAAATGACGTGATTACTTCTATAAAAATCATCAGAGTGGGCAAAGAAGCTAAAAAATTCAATGCTGAAAAAACTTTTGCTGATTACTTTGTAAAAAAAGAAGTTGAAGAAAAATTGGCTGCTGAAAAACAAAAAGAAGCAAAAGAAAAAGCTTTAAAAGAATTTGCTAATGCTGCGACAACTCCTAGCGGTTTAAAATATATCGTTTTACAAGAAGGAACAGGTAATAAACCAGTTGCAACTAGTAACGTTAAAGTACACTACACTGGAATGTTCTTAGACGGAAAAGTTTTTGATAGTAGTGTACAAAGAGGTGAAACAATTGATTTTGGTTTGAACCAAGTAATCAAAGGTTGGACAGAAGGCGTTCAATTAATGTCAGAAGGTTCAAAATATAAATTTTATATCCCTTCAAATTTAGCATACGGCGAAAGAGGCGCAGGTGGTGTTATACCTCCAAATACAGATTTAATTTTTGAAGTTGAATTAATTAAAATCAATCAATAATAAATAAGCCGCTAAAATAATTTAGCGGCTTATTTATTGCTATTAAAATTTCCAATCGAAATCATCTTCTTTTTCTTTGAAAACTGCACCAAGTTCAATCTTAACTATTTCATTATAATCTAGGTGAAAAAACAACCAGTTTTCTTCGTTAAAATAACTTAATATTCCTTCGGAAGTATCTGACTCAAAGTATTTAACTTTATTCTTCTCCAAAATTGGATATACTTCACTCCAATTTTTACCAATTAAAGAAGTGTTGAACAACTTCACCATTGAATTAGAAGTCGTCATATAACCTAATCTAAAGTCTTCTTCTTTGTAAAAAGTTAAACGTAACTTTCTTGAATTGTATATGAAAACAACATTTTCGTCTTCATCTTTGTAACTTGAATCAGGTTTACCCAAAATTTTAATTACATCATGCTCTTTCATTCCAAAAAGCAAATTGTCAATTCCATATTTTAATTTTATTTCCATTCTATATAATGCTAAAAAATCCCGACTTTCATCGGGATTTAAAATTATGCTATTTTGAAACGTTTTCTATCGTTTTCATTCAAATAAATCTTACGTAAACGTAACGATTTTGGAGTTACTTCTACATACTCATCTTTTTGGATGTACTCTAATGCTTCTTCTAATGAGAATTTAATTGCAGGAATAATTCTTGCTTTATCATCATTTCCAGAAGAACGTACGTTTGTTAATTTTTTTGTTTTAGTTACATTCACCACCATATCATCTCCACGTGAATTTTCACCAATTACCTGACCTTCGTAGATATCTTCATTCGGGTCAACGAAGAATTTACCTCTATCTTGTAATTTATCAATAGAATAAGGAATTGCTTTTCCGTTTTCCATAGAAATTAATGAACCACCTAAACGTCCTGGAATTTCACCTTTGAATGGTTGGTAATCAATAAAACGGTGCGACATAATAGCTTCACCAGCAGTAGCCGTTAATAATTGATTTCTCAATCCGATAATTCCACGAGATGGAATGTTGAATTTGATAATCATACGCTCTCCTTTAGGTTCCATAGATAACATTTCACCTTTACGGATGGTTACAAATTCTACTGCTCTACCTGAAAGATTTTCTGGTAAATCAACTGTTAATTCTTCAATTGGCTCACATTTTACACCATCGATTTCTTTGATAATAACTTGTGGTTGTCCAATTTGTAACTCATATCCTTCTCTTCTCATCGTTTCAATTAAAACCGATAAGTGAAGTACACCACGACCAAACACTAAGAATTTATCTGCAGAATCAGTTTCGTTAACTCTTAATGCTAAGTTTTTCTCTAATTCTTTATTCAAACGATCTTTAATGTGACGAGAAGTTACAAATTTACCTTCTTTACCAAAGAAAGGAGAGTCGTTAATTGTAAACAACATACTCATTGTTGGCTCATCAATAGCAATAGTTTCTAATGCTTCTGGATTTTCAAAATCAGCAACTGTATCACCAATTTCAAAACCTTCTAAACCAACTAATGCACAGATATCACCAGCAACAACTTCTTCTACTTTTTTACGCCCTAAACCTTCAAAAGTATGCAATTCTTTAATTTTTGATTTGCTTATTTTTCCATCTCTTTTTACTAAAGAAACGTTCATTCCTTCACGTAAAACACCTCTTTGTAAACGACCAATCGCAATACGACCTGTAAACGAAGAGAAATCTAAAGATGTAATTAACATTTGAGGCGTTCCTTCAGAAACTTTAGGAGCTGGAACATGTTCCAAAACCATATCTAACAATGGCTCAATGTTTTCAGTTTGATTTTTCCAATCGTCAGACATCCAGTTGTTTTTAGCCGAACCATAAACTGTTGGGAAATCTAACTGCTCTTCAGTTGCACCTAATTCAAACATTAAGTCGAAAACTTTTTCATGCACTTCTTCTGGAGTACAGTTTTCTTTATCTACTTTATTGATAACCACGCATGGTTTTAATCCTAAGTCAATTGCTTTTTGTAATACGAAACGCGTTTGTGGCATTGGTCCTTCAAAAGCATCTACTAAAAGACAAACACCATCTGCCATATTAAGTACACGCTCTACTTCACCACCAAAATCGGCGTGACCTGGAGTATCGATAATGTTGATTTTTGTTCCTTTGTAAGTTACAGAAACGTTTTTAGAAGTAATTGTAATACCTCTTTCACGCTCTAAGTCATTATTATCTAAGATTAAATCTCCTGTGTTTTCGTTTTCACGAAACAACTGACAGTGGTACATAATTTTATCAACCAAAGTAGTTTTACCGTGGTCAACGTGGGCAATAATTGCGATGTTTCTAATAGAAGTCATTTATAAAATTTTTGAAGGTGCAAAGGTAATGTTTATTTTGATAAAAACACTATAGTAATCAATACTTTAGTAGAAATAACATAATAGTAACGTATAAAAAAAGCCCTCGGAATGAGAGCTTTAGTATATTTCACTAACGGTAGACTATAAAGAAGCTACGTGTTTAGTTAATTTAGATTTTAAGTTAGAAGCTTTATTATCATGGATAATATTTTTCTTAGCTAATTTATCAATCATAGAAATTACAGTTGATAATTTTGAAGAAGCCTCAGCTTTGTCAGTAGCTAAACGAATAGCTTTGATAGCGTTACGAGTAGTTTTGTGTTGATATCTATTTAACACTCTTCTTTTCTCGTTACTTCTAATTCTTTTTAAAGCAGATTTATGATTTGCCATTTTGTCTTTTTTTTTTAATTGTAATAATTGTTATAAACTACTAGTTAAAAAAGAAAAACCTCCCACATTTACCTAGGCAAACACTTTGGTTTTAACTAATAAAATAAAGAATGAGACACTACCCTTTATTTTATAAAACTATTTCACAACTAATTTTGTAGCCCGTAGGGGAATCGAACCCCTCTTACCAGGATGAAAACCTGGCGTCCTAACCGATAGACGAACGGGCCATTAACCAATTCCATTTTCAATATGTAGCCCGTAGGGGAATCGAACCCCTCTTACCAGGATGAAAACCTGGCGTCCTAACCGATAGACGAACGGGCCATCTCGTACTTTAAAGTCTAAAAGACCTCATTTCCGTAATGCGAGTGCAAAGATAAACACATTTTTTATTCCTGCAATAGCATAAATATTTTTTTTTCGCTTTTTTTACTCTTTTTTTAGTAAGCCTTTGCAAATAAGACTCTTCCTGACGAAGGTTTTCCTGTTAAAACACAAGTTCCAGCTTCTTCTACTCTATCTAAAGCGATACAACGAATGGTTGCTTTTGTTAATTCTTTGATTTTCTCTTCAGTTTCTGCAGTTCCGTCCCAATGTGCTGCTAAGAAACCACCTTTAGTTTCTAAAACTTCTTTAAACTCTTCGAAAGAATTAACTTCTGTAATATGAGTGTTTCTATAATCTAATGCTCTAGCAAACAAGTCATTTTGAATAGTTGTCAATAAATTTTGAATGTAATTTACTACTCCATCTTTAGCCACAACTTCTTTAGACAAATTATCTCTACGAGCAATTTCGTAAGTTCCGTTTTCTAAATCGTTTGGACCAAGAGCAATACGAACTGGAACGCCTTTTAATTCCCATTCCGCAAATTTGAATCCTGGTTTTTGAGTATCTCTATTATCATATTTAACCGAAATGCCTAATTTTCTCAATTCTGCAACTAAAACATTTACTTGTTCAGAAATAGCATCAAACTGCTCATCAGTCTTATAAATTGGAACAATCACCACTTGAATTGGCGCTAAGTTTGGGGGCAATACCAGTCCTTTATCATCAGAATGCGTCATTACTAAAGCTCCCATCAGACGGGTAGAAACTCCCCAAGAAGTTCCCCAAACGTGTTCTTGTTTTCCTTCTTTATTAGCAAATTTCACATCAAAAGCTTTGGCAAAATTTTGACCTAAGAAATGCGAAGTTCCCGCCTGCAAGGCTTTACCATCTTGCATCAAGGCTTCGATACAATAAGTTTCATCAGCTCCAGCAAAACGCTCTGTTTCTGTTTTCAAACCTTTAATCACTGGAATTGCCATGAAGTTTTGAACAAAATCAGCATACACATTCATCATTTTCTCAGATTCTTCAATCGCTTCTTGACGTGTTGCGTGAGCCGTGTGTCCTTCTTGCCATAAAAACTCAGCTGTTCTTAAAAACAAACGGGTTCTCATTTCCCAACGAACCACATTAGCCCATTGATTGATTAGCAAAGGTAGATCACGGTAAGATTGCACCCAACCTTTATAAGTAGACCAAATAATAGCTTCAGAAGTTGGACGGACAATTAACTCTTCCTCTAATTTAGCATTAGGGTCAACAATTAATTTCCCTTTATTTTCTTCATCCGTTTTTAATCTGTAATGTGTTACGATAGCGCATTCTTTAGCAAAACCTTCAGCATTTTTTTCTTCTGCCTCAAACATACTTTTTGGAACAAACAAGGGAAAATAAGCATTACTATGCCCAGTTTCTTTAAACATTCTATCTAGTTCAGCTTGCATTTTTTCCCAAATTGCATAGCCATATGGCTTAATCACCATACATCCTCTTACTCCTGAATTTTCTGCTAAATCAGCCTTTACGACTAGTTCGTTATACCATTTGGAATAATCTTCCGCTCTTGTTGTTAAGTTCTTGCTCATTATGAATATTTTGGCACAAAAATTGTTTATATAATTTTTAACTAATTTGTTTGGCAAAAATAGTTAAATTTGAAGTGTCCAACAATAAAAAAATAAGAGTTATGAAAACTTATTACTTACATACCCAAAAAAATGCCATATTTTCTTTGTTTGGATTATTGGCAGTAATCACAAGTTCTTGTGGTTCCTACCAAAATTCGTCTTACTACAATAATGATGGTGTGTATGGTTCTGAAAAATCAAACACTCAAACGGAAAATAAAGATTCTGAGCAAAATACTGATCAATCAAACAAATACGCTCTGCAATTTAGAAACATGCAAGATGATTACACCTACTTTACAGATGTAGACAACTATAACACCCAAGAACAAGACACTGTAGTTACTGTTTATAAAAATGACTCAAACAATAATTATGCTGGCTGGGGTAACAATTCATCTGATGTTACGATAAACTACTATAATAACGGATGGGGATGGAACAATTGGTATTCGCCTTATTGGGGAAGCCCATGGAATTTTGGATGGAATAGTTGGTATTCACCTTATTGGGGATGGAATAATTGGTACGGAACAGGTTGGGGATGGAATAGCTACTATGGTCTAGGCTGGGGAGGCTATTATGGAATTAATTGGGGAGGTTACTATGGTCTAGGATGGGGATACAATGGATATTACAGCAATAATGTTTCCTACAATCATGGTCGAAGAGGAGGAAATGGATACTATAATAATGGTGGTAGAACTTCAAATCGATCAAACACAACACGTCCTAACTTTAATAGCAACTCACCAAGAACACAGAATGCAACTCCAAGATCGCACAATGCAACTCCAAGATCGCAAAATACAACACCTAGAGAAGGCACATATACACCTAGAACAAATACACAATCACCTCGAACCTCAACACCAAGCAGTTCTTCTCCAAGAACAAACTATTCATCACCAAGAAGTTCATCAGGAGGAAGTTTTGGTGGAGGAAGTTTTGGTGGAGGAAGTTTCGGAGGTGGAGGTCGTTCTGGCGGTGGCGGTGGAAGAGGCGGGAGAGGTTAACTAATTCACTAAAAGATTAAAAAAATTGAAATGAAAAAATTGTTATTATCCATAATTTTTGGTAGTTCTCTAATAGCCACAGCACAAGAAACTACTACTAATGATGCTTTAAGATATGCCATAAATAATTTGACTGGAACTGCTAGATTTAGAGCTATGAGTGGCGCTTTTGGTGCCGTTGGTGGAGATTTATCTTCAATTAATGTAAATCCTGCAGGATCATTATTTTTCAATAACAACTTCGCAAGTATCACTATAAGTAATTTTAATACTGGAAATCGTTCTAATTATTTTGGAACAAGAACAAAAGAAAATCTAAGTACATTAGATTTAAATCAATTAGGAGGTGTTTTAATTTTTAATGATGGTTCTGGAAATTCCGATTGGTCAAAAATTGCTGTTGCACTTAACTATGATAGCACCAATAATTTTGACAACAATATCTTTTCTGCTGGTGTGAATCCTTATAATTCTATCGGAGGTTATTTTATAGACAAAGCACAAGGATTGCCATTAGAGTATATGCAATTACAACCTGGAGAAACTGTATCCCAACTTTATTCTTACTTAGGAGAAACTTCAGGCTTGGGATTCCCAGCACAGCAAGCGATGTTGGGTTACCAGGCTTTCTTATTTGAAGCTTTTGACGACTCTGACCTAAACAATGTTGATTATTACACCAATATACCAACAGGAGGAGATTATTACCACGAAAATTATATTTCAACCTCTGGATTTAACGGTAAACTTTCTGCTAACTTTGCTACAGCATACAAAAACAAATTGTTTTTAGGATTCAATTTAAATGCTCATTTTACAGATTATACAAAATCAACTTCAGTATACGAAGGAAATAACAACCCATTATACACTTCTGGATTAACTGTTACCGATATTCAATTTGATAATGAACTATACACTTACGGAACAGGATTTTCTATGAATGTAGGGGCAATCTATAAAATCACTGATAATTTTAGAGCTGGTGTTGCTTACGAATCTCCAACATGGTACAATTTAAATGACGAATTATCACAACGTTTAATTACAAGAACTACAGATGGAACTGATAATTATCAAGATGTTGTTAACCCTAATGTTGTTAATATTTATGAAACCTACAAAATTCAAACACCAAGTAAATGGACTTTTAGTGGCGCTTATATCTTTGGAAAAAAAGGATTAATAAGCGTTGATTATACAACAAAAGATTATAGCAACATTAAATTTAAACCAACCAACGATGGTTTCTTTAGCGATTTAAACTCTCAAATGAATAACCAATTTAAAAATGCATACGAATTAAGAATTGGTGGTGAATACAAAATCAAACAATGGAGTCTTCGCGGAGGATATCGTTTTGAAGAAAGTCCATACAAAGTAGATTTTGCAATGGGAGATTTAACTGGTTATTCTTCAGGAATTGGCTATAACTTTGGCGAAAGCAGATTAGATGTAGCTTATGCTAACGACCACAGAAATTACAACCAGTCTTTAATTTCTTCAGGAATGAATGATACCGCAAGAATAAGAACTACAAACCACAATATTACCGTTACTTATTCTATTAATTTCTAAAAAAATTAAAACAAGATATCAAACCACTTCTTCAATCGAAGTGGTTTTTTTATACCCAAGCCACAACCGCTAGCCCCGATGGGAGCGACACCTTGTATAGCGGACAGCGGGACAAACCTTTAAAAAATTCCCAAACGCTGGTGCTTCTACTAATTATTTTATGTAATTTTGCCCACCGAATGTTCGGGATCAAAATTAAAAGCATGAGAACCAAATCGTTAAAGAAAAATAAAATCAATGTAATTACATTAGGATGTTCTAAAAACACTTATGATAGTGAGGTTTTAATGGGACAACTAAAAGCGAATGGAAAAGACGTAGCGCACGAAGAAGAAGGCAATATCGTGGTAATTAATACTTGTGGTTTTATTGATAATGCAAAGGAAGAATCGGTAAATACGATTTTGGAATATGTGGATAAAAAAGATCAAGGTCTAGTTGATAAAGTATTCGTTACCGGATGTTTATCTGAAAGATACCGTCCTGATTTAGAGAAAGAAATTCCAGATGTTGACCAATATTTTGGAACTACAGAATTACCTCTTTTATTAAAAGCTTTAGGAGCTGATTATAAACACGAATTATTAGGAGAACGTTTAACAACAACTCCAAAAAACTATGCCTATTTAAAAATTGCTGAAGGTTGTGATAGACCTTGTAGTTTTTGCGCTATTCCTTTAATGCGTGGAAAACACGTTTCGCAACCTATTGAAAAATTGGTTAAAGAAGCGGAAGGTTTGGCTAAAAAAGGAGTAAAAGAATTAATTTTAATTGCTCAAGATTTAACTTATTACGGATTAGATTTATACAAAAAACGTAATCTTGCTGAATTATTAGAAAACTTAGTAAAAGTAGAAGGAATTGAGTGGATTCGTTTGCATTATGCATTTCCAAGTGGTTTTCCAATGGACGTTTTAGATGTAATGAAACGCGAACCAAAAATTTGTAATTATATTGATATTCCGTTGCAACACATTTCAGATGCTATTTTAAAATCGATGAAACGTGGCACAACGAAAGAGAAAACGACTAAATTATTACAAGAATTTAGAGAAAGAGTTCCAGGAATGGCAATAAGAACTACTTTAATTGTTGGTTATCCTGGTGAAACACAAGAAGATTTCGAAATTTTACGTGATTGGGTTCAAGAAATGAAATTTGAGCGTTTAGGGTGTTTTACTTATTCGCATGAAGAAAATACTGGTGCTTTTGCATTAGAAGACGATGTTCCTCATGAAGTAAAACAAGCGCGTGCTGCAGAAATTATGGACTTACAATCGCAAATTTCTTGGGATTTAAATCAAGAGAAAATTGGACAAACTTTCAAATGTGTTATCGACAGAAAAGAAGGACAATATTTCATTGGAAGAACCGAATTTGATAGTCCAGATGTAGATAACGAAGTATTGGTAGATGCTTCAAAATACTACTTAAAAACAGGTGATTTTGTAAATTTAAAAGTAACAGACGCTACAGAATTTGATTTGTATGCAGAACCCATATAATTAATAAACATTATTTTACAATCCTTACATTAACCTTGTAAGGATTTTTTATTTAAAATGATAAATATCATATCAAGGCTGTTTTTTTATAAGTAACTTTGAGTATAGAAACTTAAAAACCAGCATTATGATAACTAAACACCCTATTTACCAAGATTTTCCAGAATACGCTGACAAGATTAAAGACTTGTATCATCACAATGATGAATTTCAAGTTTTACTTCATTCGTATACGGAATTAGATGAAAAAATATATAAAATTGAAAAAGACGAAGAACTAGCAATGGATGATGAATTATCACATCTGAGAAAAGATCGTGTATTTCTAAAAGATGAAATTTTTAACTTTTTAAAAGATAATTAATTTTTTTCATAAATAAATAAACCGCTTTTAAGCGGTTTATTTATTTTATAACAGAATTGAAGGACAAACATAAACCGTTTTAGGTAATTGAGTTGTCTTAGCAATTTCATTAAAACCACCTGAAACATCTATAAAATTATCAAAGCCTCGTTGTTTTAAAATAGAAGCGGCTATCATACTGCGATAACCTCCAGCGCAATAAATCACGAAAGATTTGTCATTTGGAAAACTTTCTAATTTAGTATTCAATTGGTTTAATGGAATATTTACTGAATTTAATAAATGCTCCGAATCAAATTCACTTTTCTTACGAACATCAAATAATGGCAAATCCGCTGTTTGAAGCATTTCTTCTAACTGTTTACCTGTAATTCGTTTCAAAGTATCTATTTCTTTTCCTGATTGTTTCCATGATGCAAATCCACCTTCTAAATAACCGATAGTATTATCATATCCAACTCTAGAAAGTCGAATCATACATTCTTCTTCCCTACCAGGTTCAGTAACTAAAAGAATAGCTTGATTGATATCGGAAATCATTTCACCAACCCACATAGCAAAACTACCATCGATTCCAATATTAATGCTATTTGGAATAAAGCCTTTTGCAAAATCATTTGCATTTCTCGTGTCTAAAATTAAAGCACCGGAAACATTTGCTAAAGTTTCAAAGTCATTTGGATTCAATGGCTTTTTACCTTTTTCAATCACTTTATCCAAGGATTCGTATCCTTTTAAATTCAATAATACATTTTTTGGAAAATAACCCGGCGGCGTTGTTAATCCCGTAAGTAATTCATTTACAAATTCGTCTTCTGTCATATCAGGTCGAAGCGCATAATTGGTTCGTTTTTGATTTCCTAAAGTATCGGTAGTTTCCTTACTCATATTTTTTCCGCAAGCACTACCTGCTCCATGATTTGGATATACAATTAAATCATCAGATAGCGGCATGATTTTCTCGCGAAGCGAATGGTATAATAAGCGAGCTAACTTATCTTGTGTTAAATCAGCAATCACGTGTTGGGCCAAATCTGGTCGCCCTACATCACCAATAAATAAAGTATCACCTGATATAATTCCGTGTTCCTTATTATTTTCATCAATCAACAAGTACGTTGTACTTTCCATGGTATGACCAGGCGTATGAATGGCTTTTATTTTATAATTTCCAATGGTAAAAATTTGTCCATCAGAGGCAATTAAAGCATCATAATTAGGTTTTGCTGTAGGGCCAAAAACAATTTGAGCTCCTGTTTTTGCTTTTAAATCCAAATGACCGCTTACAAAATCGGCATGAAAATGCGTTTCAAAAACATATTTGATTTTAGCATTATCTTTTTTAGCACGATCAATATAAGGTTGAACTTCTCTTAATGGATCAAAAATAGCGGCTTCACCATTATTTTCAACGTAATAAGCAGCATGCGCAATACAACCTGTATAAATTTGTTCTACTTTCATGACATAACTTTTAAAAGTTACGAATTTACATGCTAGTAGCTGGAAGTAAAATGATAAATATCATGTAAAAAACTATCGATTATTTTCTAAAACACGATTAATTTGAATGAAACGTTTTTTGTAGTAAGGTTCTTCCGTGGATGAAATTATAACTCCAGCCTGCACTGAGGAATGAATAAACTTAATTTCATCACCATTAATTTCAGTAATCATTCCCACGTGATTAATACTCCCTCTACCATTGGTTGTAAAGAAAATTAAATCGCCTTTTTGTGCTTGACTTCTGTCAATTTTATAACCCGCTCCTACCGCCATTGAACTTGAAGAACGAGGCAAAGTCATATCAATATGTTTAAAAGTAGAAAACATTAATCCAGAGCAATCAAAACCAGCACTAGTAGTTCCACCACCTCTATATCTAGTTCCAATATGTTGTGAAGCTACAGCAATTAAAAATTCGGCTTTAGACATATTTTCTGGAGAAAGCTCTTCAATATCTTTTGGACCACTTACAATCTCATTTTGATGCTTTGCTAACTCTACATCTCCTTTTTTAATTACAACTTCATATCCGATAGGTAAATTAGCAATAATTTCAGGGTTCATTTCTTCCAAATCTTTAACACTAACTTTGTACTTTTTTGAAAGTCTATATAAAGTTTCGCCCTTGGTTACTGTGTGCACTTTATTTCCTAATTCATCTGTACATAAATTAGCATCCATATTAGTTGGATTGGATATTTCAGTAACTACTGTTTTTATTTCTTTAGGAGCTTCTTTTTCTTTAGGAGTCTCTTTTACTTTTTTTGCAGAAACAACTATTTTATCTCCAATTTGAATTGACTCTGGCTTGATATCGGGATTTAATTCTTTTAATTTTTCTAAACTAATATCGTACTTTTTTGCAATCTTGTAAAGCGATTCGCCCGATTCCACTATGTGCGTTTCGGTAGCGTTTTTTGACGAAAAAACTTCTTTATTACTCTTAGATTTTGATTTTTTGTTGGGAATCAACAAAACAGTTTTTAACTGTAGTAAAGCGCCTTTCGATTTTGGATTTAATTCATAAATGTCGGATTCACTAACATCATACTTTTTAGCAATAGAATAAATCGATTCACCCGAAACCACTGTATGTTTAATTGTCTTTTGAGAAAAAACAACACTACTACAGAAGAATAGAAAAAAAGTTATAATTTGGAATAATTTCATTTAGAATTAATTTAGATGGATTGTAGCTAATTTGACGGTTGCAAGATAAAAAAAACTCCCTTTAAAAAGGGAGTTTTAACATTATTTTAAATTACAAAGGAATATTTCCATGTTTGCGTTTTGGTGTATCGACCACTTTGTTTTCTAACATACTAAACGCTTTTATTAATTTTCTTCGTGTATCTCTAGGTAAAATAACCTCATCAATAAATCCACGTTGTGCTGCTGTGTAAGGATTCGCAAATAACTCGGCATATTCTGCTTCTTTTTCTGCTAATTTAGCCACTGGGTCAGCTGCTTCACTAATTTCTTTTTTGAAGATAATTTCCGATGCCCCTTTTGCTCCCATTACGGCAATTTCGGCACTTGGCCAAGCGAAATTCATATCAGCACCAATATGTTTTGAATTCATTACGTCATAAGCGCCACCATAGGCTTTACGAGTAATCACCGTAACTCTTGGCACAGTTGCTTCACTGAATGCATATAATAATTTTGCTCCGTGTGTGATGATTCCGTTCCATTCTTGGTCAGTTCCTGGTAAGAATCCTGGTACGTCTTCTAATACTAATAAAGGAATATTGAAACAATCACAAAAACGAACAAATCTTGCCGCTTTAATCGAACTGTTTACATCTAAACAACCTGCTAAAACCATTGGTTGGTTGGCAACAATTCCAATGCTTCTTCCACCTAAACGTGCGAAACCAACAATAATATTTTCGGCAAAATCTTTGTGAATTTCAAAGAATGAATCTTCATCGATAATTCCGCCGATTACTTCGTGCATATCGTAAGGTTTGTTCGCGCTATCAGGCACAAGTGTATCTAATTTTTCGCAAACCTCATCTTGAAACTCATAAGGCAATTTTGGAGTCGTTTCTCTATTATTTTGAGGAATAAAACTCAACAATCGTTTAATATCTTCTAAACATTCTACACCATTTGGAGATGTAATATGACAAACTCCTGATTTTGAGGCATGAGTAGCTGCTCCACCTAATTCTTCTGAAGTTACTTCTTCATTTGTAACGGTTTTCACAACGTTTGGTCCGGTTACGAACATGTAACTGTTGTTTTCTACCATCATGGTAAAATCGGTCATAGCTGGAGAATAAACGGCTCCTCCAGCACATGGCCCCATAATAGCTGAGATTTGAGGGATTACTCCAGAAGCTTGAACATTTCTGTAGAAAATATCCGCATAACCACCAAGAGAACGAACACCTTCCTGAATACGCGCACCACCAGAATCATTTAATCCAATCATTGGAGCACCATTCTTCACTGCCATGTCCATTACTTTACAGATTTTCTCGGCATGTGTTTCAGATAATGAACCTCCGAAAACTGTGAAATCTTGAGCAAAAACATATACTAATCTTCCGTTGATGGTCCCATAACCAGTAACAACTCCATCACCATAAATGATTTCTTTTTCCATTCCAAAATCAGTAGTACGGTGTGTAACTAGCATTCCTATTTCTTCAAACGAACCTTCGTCTAATAAATATTCAACACGTTCTCTAGCTGTTAATCGTTTTTTTGCATGAAGTGCTGCAATTCTTTTTTCGCCTCCACCTAATTTGGCTAAAGCAATTTTATCGTTTAATATTTTGATTTTATCTTCCATTTTACTTTTGGTTTCAAGTTTAAGGTTTCAAGTTGAGAACTTGTCTTAATTCTTAATACTTTTGTCTTAATACTCTAATTTGGTAATCTTAGTACTTTTTGATCTTCTACGTATTGTTGAAATGCAATCATAGCTGCAATTTCGGCTTCAGTATCTAATTTTGATTTTAGTTTTTCCGCATCATAATACGCTTTCACAAATCCAGTATCAAAATCACCTGAACGGAATGCTTCGTGTTCCATAACAAATTTTCCAAAAGGTAATGTTGTGGCAACACCTTCAACTAAATAATTATCAATTGCTTTACTCATTAATTCAATAGATTCTTCGCGCGTTTCTCCATAAGTGATTAATTTGGAAAGCATTGGATCGTAGTAAATTGGCACATCCATACCTTCTTCGATACCATTATCTACTCGAATTCCTTCTCCAACAGGTAATTGGTATTTAACTAATGTACCAACATTAGGCAAGAAATCATTCATTGGATCTTCGGCATATACACGAAGTTCCATAGCATGACCTTTGATTTGCAAATCTTCTTGTTTTATTGGTAATGCTTCACCACGTGCAACACGAATTTGCAATTCCACTAAATCCAATCCAGAAATTAACTCCGAAACCGGATGTTCTACTTGCAAGCGTGTATTCATTTCTAAAAAGTAGAAATTATGATCGCCATCCATTAAAAATTCAACTGTTCCTGCTCCTAAATAATCACAAGCTTTTGCCACTTTTACAGCAGCTTCACCCATTTCTTTACGTTTTTCAGGAGTCAAAATTGCTGATGGTGCTTCTTCTACTACTTTTTGATGACGACGTTGGATGCTACATTCTCTTTCGAAAACATAAACAATATTTCCATGACTATCTGCCATTACTTGAATTTCGATGTGACGCGGTTTGGTTACATATTTTTCAATGAAAACCGAACCGTCTCCAAATGCATTCGTTGCTTCCGAAATGGCTCTATCCATTTGAGAAACAAAATCTTCTGCTTTTTCAACCACACGCATTCCTTTTCCTCCACCACCAGCAGACGCTTTAATTAAGATTGGAAAGCCAATATCTGTCGCAATTTTCTTTGCAGCTTCGATATCGGTAATAGCATCTTCTGTTCCTGGAACCATTGGAATTCCGTATGCTTTAACAGCGTCTTTTGCTGCCAATTTACTTCCCATCATTTCAATTGCTTTTGATTTTGGCCCGATGAAAATGATGTTATTTTTTTCACATGCTTCTGCGAAAGATGAATTTTCACTTAAAAATCCGTATCCCGGATGAACGGCATCAACTCCTAATTCTTTACAAACTTCTATGATTTTGTCACCACGTAAATAGGATTGACTGGACGCTGCTTCTCCAATTAAAACGGCTTCATCAGCATATTTAACGTGTAAAGCATTTCGATCAGCAGACGAATAAACGGCTACCGTTTTGATTCCCATTTTTTTCGCAGTTTTCATTACTCTAATAGCAATTTCACCACGATTTGCAACTAATATTTTCTTAATTTCTTTCATCTTGATTTTGGTTTCAAGTTTGAGGTTTCAGGTTAAATAAGTTTGTGTAAAAGTTTCAGTTGTTATAAATTCGATTAATGAAGCAACTTGAAACTTTAAACCTGAAACTAAACTATTTATTCGAATTCAATTAACAATTGTCCTTTATCTACTGCATTCCCTTTTTCAACGGCAATTGATTTGATAACTCCATCTCTTGGTGAAAGGAAACAGTTTTCCATTTTCATGGCTTCTAAAATCAATAAAGGATCGTTTTCTTTTACTTCTTGTCCTACCGAAACGTTGATTTCTAAAATCAAACCTGGCATTGGCGCTTTGATAGCGTTTACCAATTTTGTTCTACCACGTTCGATTCCCATGCTTTTGATTAACTCATCAATAGCACCAGAAATCGCCACTTCATAAGTGTTGTTGTTAACTTTTACGGTATATTTTTTGGAAATAAAATCAGCCGAAACAATTTCAGCTTTGTAAGGTTTATTGTCTTTTAGTACGTGAAACTTTGTTGCTTCTACCTTTACGGCGTCTAATTTTTGAAGATCGTTTTCAGTAACTTCAAACGAAGCGGAATTGTTTACTAAAAGTTTATAATTTGCGCTCATATGAGATTTTTTTAGTGGATGTAAACTTACGAAAAGAAAACGTTTTCGTAAATACCAAATCTCATAAAATTTGTAAAAATGCTATAGGTTTTACAAGGATACTAAACCAAATTGTTTTAAAGTCATCATGGGTTTTGAATACCAAAACAATTCAAAATCCTCCCATTTTTGTTCAAAGTCGGTTTTTAATTGCGAAAAAGTTATTTTGTTCTCAGCAAAAACTGAAATTTTATCTAAAGTTTCCACCAACCATTTTCCTTCTTCGGCATTTAAAGAAATATCATAAGATTGGGTTTTGTTATGAAACGTTAATTTCATCATTTCCCAACTATTCCCTTTTTTCGATTTCGTATAGATTTCTGTTAGAGGTGTGCCTCCTAGCCAAACGATTTTAGCATTGGGTTTAGTAGTAAAATTTTGTTCATTTTGAAGACAATTATAGATGTAATCCGATGGAATTTTGGTTTTTGGAATCTTAAAATCGAACCAATCTTGCAAGTCGTAATCGAAACAAATTCCGTGCATGTAATTGAATAACGATTTTTTCAATCCGTAACTAAACTTATCATGATTGATTCCAGTTTTGTCTTTGAAATTGATATCATTATTAGCAAACATAATTTCATTCTGCTCAGGGATTACGCCGAATTCTTCTGGGAACATGCCCACAGGTGAATGCGCCGTCATGGCAAATTGATGCCAAAAACCACTTTGCAAAACACCTAATTCAAACAATTGGCGCACCATTTCCAAACTATCCACCGTTTCTTGAATGGTTTGTGTTGGATAGCCGTACATCAAATAAGCATGCACCATTATTCCCGATTCTGTGAAATTTCTGGTTACTTGTGCAACTTGTTCGACGGTTACTCCTTTTTTGATTAGTTCTAAAAGTCGGTCTGAAGCCACTTCTAATCCACCAGAAACCGCAATACACCCCGATTCTTTTAGCAACAAACACAAATCAGCCGTAAAACTTTTTTCAAAACGAATGTTGGTCCACCAAGTGACTACTAATTTACGTTTGATAATTTCCAAAGCGACTTCACGCATTAAGGCTGGCGGTGCTGCTTCATCTACAAAATGGAATCCGTTTTCCCCTGTTTGAGCGATTAATTCTTCCATTCGGTCGACCAAAATTTTGGCAGCGATGGGTTCGTATAACTTGATGTAATCTAACGAAATATCGCAAAACGTACATTTTCCCCAATAGCAACCGTGAGCCATAGTAAGTTTATTCCAGCGACCATCACTCCACAAACTGTGCATAGGATTGGCTACTTCGATTACAGAAATATATTTATCTAATAATAAATCAGAATAATCAGGAGTTCCTACTTCACTTTGTTTGTAATCATGGCGAGTGGAGTTATTTTTATATGTGACTTGATTGTTTTCTAGAAGAAATGTTCTTTTTAAAGGCATCTCTAGTTCGCTCGATGTGACAAAATCGTAAACTAATTCAATAGGTAATTCGCCATCATCTAATGTAATAAAATCGAAGAATTCAAAAACGCGTTGGTCTTTTAATTCACGGAGTTCGGTATTTGGAAAACCGCCACCCATTGCCGTTTTCACATTCGGAAAATTGGCTTTTATGAATTGTGCACAACGGAAAGCGCTGTATAAATTACCGGGAAATGGAACTGAAAAACAGATCAATTTAGGTTGCACTATCTCAATTCTTTCTTTCAGAATTTTGATGATGATTTTGTCGATAAAAGTCAACTTTTGTTGTAAATGTTGGTACAGTTCATCAAACGAATTTGCACTTCTACCCAAACGTTCGGCATAGCGACTAAATCCAAAATTTTCATCAACACATTCTACAATAAAATCCGATAAATCTTCAAGATATAAAGTAGCTAAATGTTTCGCTTTGTCTTGCATTCCCATCGAACCAAATGCAAATTCCATATCGTCTAATTGATCAAATCGAGAGGCTTCAGGAAGAAAATTTCCAGAGCAAATTTGACGAGCTAAAGATGGATTCTTTCCTTGAAGAAAAGCGATTACGGAATCGATTGTTTTGATGTAATCATCTTTTAACGTAAAGATTCGCTGTGAATTTGCTCCAAATTCCTCCAACCTGGAATTCGAAACTTGAAACAAACGTTCTAAACCTTCTTTGGAAAACAGTTCTAAAATCACTTCAATACCTAAATCCATTTGGTAAGCCGAAATGTTTTTAGTGTTCAAAAAACCTTTCAAATAAGCAGTTGCTGGATACGGTGTATTCAGTTGGGTAAAAGGCGGTGTGATTAAAAGAATGTCTTTCAAGGATGAATTTGTTTTCTGCAAAAGTAAGGCTTTTTATGAAATCCTAACTCCTTGTTAAATACGAATAGAAAATGTAGAAATTTACTATTTTAGCAAAAAAATAACAAAAATGCCTAACGACTGTATAACCTATCAAAATTCGGGATATTTTTCAAAATTAATCGTAGATTATTTAGACCAAAAGGCTGAATTAAAGTCGTTGTACAATCGGTTTCCGACAGTAGAAAATTTCGGACTTCAAATGGAGGAAAAAAGTAAAAATTTTCCAATTGAAAATCGTGAAATTTTAGTAAAAGTATTAATAAATCAATATCAAAATTTTGAGGTTTCTGAAACTACTTCAAATAACATTAAACTTTTAAAAGATACAAAAACCTTTACCATTACCACTGGTCATCAGTTAAATTTGTTTACTGGTCCTTTGTATTTTTTGTATAAAATTGTTTCGGTAATTAATCTAACAAAGGAATTAAAAATAGCTTATCCTGAATATAATTTTGTTCCTGTGTATTGGATGGCAACTGAAGATCATGATTTTGATGAAATCAATTTTTTCAATTTCAAAGGCAAGAAAATTCAGTGGAACAAAGAAAGTATGGGGCCTGTTGGGCGTTTAAACACTGAAGGTTTGGAACTTGTTTTTGAGCAATTTTCGAATGAATTAGGCTTAGGAAACAACGCCAATTATCTTCGCGAATTATTTAAAAAATCCTACTTAGAGCATGCTAATTTAGCAGATGCAACGCGTTATTTAGCGAATGAATTGTTCAAAAATGAAGGTTTGATAATTGTTGATGGTGATGATTTAGAGCTAAAAAAACTATTCATTCCGTATGCTAAAGAAGAATTATTACATCAAACTTCTTTTAAAAAGGTAAATGAGACGCTTCCTTTATTAGAACGATATAATGTACAAGTAAATCCAAGAGAAATTAACTTGTTTTATATTCAAGATGATTTGAGAGAACGTATTGTTTATAAAAATGGAAATTACGCAATCAACAACATTTCTTTATCTTTTTCAGAAAGCGAAATACTAACAGAATTAGAAAATAATCCAAAGAATTTTAGTCCGAATGTAATTTTACGTCCGTTGTATCAAGAAGTGATTTTACCTAACCTTTGTTACATTGGCGGTGGTGGTGAATTGGCGTATTGGTTAGAATTGAAATCTAATTTTGAAGCAAATGATGTTACGTTTCCTATCTTATTACTTCGAAATTCTGTTCTACTAGCTACCAAAAAGCAGGAAGAAAAATTAGATAAATTAGGTTTGAATTGGAATGATGTTTTTCAAAAACAAAAAGATTTAATCAATAAAAAAACAAAAGAATATTCCAATTTTACTATTGATTTTAGCGAACAAAAAGCATTTCTTAAAAAACAATTTGAAGATTTGTACACAATAGCAAATCAAACAGACAAATCATTTTTAGGAGCCGTAAAAGCGCAAGAAGTAAAACAATTGAAAGGATTAGACACTTTAGAAAGACGCTTACTAAAAGCTGAAAAAAGAAATTTAAATACGTGTTTAGATCAAATCATTTCGATTCAAGATGCGCTTTTTCCATCGCAAAGTTTACAGGAGCGAAAAGATAATTTTGCTACTTTTTACGTGTCACATGGCGAAGTACTAATTTCGATTCTTTTGAAAGAATTAAAGCCTTTAGAATATGAATTTAAGGTAATTACTTTGTAAAACCAATTGGCAAGAATTCGGAAAATGGCTTTTTAGCCCCGATGGGAGCAATCTACCGTGTAGTGCGGACAGCGGGAAAATGGATTACAAAAATTCCCGAACCATTCGCTTTAAAAAAAATCTATTATTGTTTCTAGTTTAAAGATTTATAGCTACTTTTACACCCAATTTAAAAAGATAAAAATGGCAACGAATAGAACATTTACTATGATTAAGCCAGATGCTGTTGAAAAAGGACACATCGGTGGAATTTTAAATATGATTACTGAAGGTGGTTTCAGAATTGTAGCAATGAAATTAACGCAATTAACGGTAGCTGACGCTCAGAAATTTTATGCAGTACACAGCGAAAGACCATTTTTTGGTGAGTTAGTTGAATTTATGACAAGAGGTCCGATTGTGGCGGCTATCTTAGAAAAAGAAAATGCAGTTGAGGATTTCAGAACTTTAATTGGAGCTACTAATCCTGCTGATGCAGCTGAAGGAACTATCCGTAAAAAATATGCTACTTCAATTGGAGAAAATGCTGTTCACGGATCTGACTCTGATGAAAATGCAGCTATTGAAAGTGCTTTCCATTTTTCAGGAAGAGAGCAATTCTAATTTTTAGAATTATCATATAAATAAATCCCGATTCATTGAATCGGGATTTTTTTTACCTATATTTTTCCATTATCTCTTTCACAACTATATCTGTTTGCAAAAAACGAGCTTTTCGTTCCAAATTTTTGGGTGGTGCAACTCTTTCTAAACAATCTGAAATTGAACAAGATTCGCAAGTTACTCCAACTTTTCTTCGTTTAATTTTTTCATCTTGCAGAAAAGCTATTCTACTTAAAGAATGTTGATTAATCATAATGCCTAATGCAATACTTCTATAATAACCTTTTCTAAAAGGATCTTTTGTAGCCGAAGAAATTACAAAATATTCATTATCAGTATGATTATAAGAAGATATCTGACTATCTAATACATGATTTTCAGTTGTTTCTGTCAAATCTTGAATTGTTTTTAAAGATATCCACCTACGACAATAATGTTCATTTCGTTCATTTGCATGTGGTTCTAATAAATTTGTTATGTGTAATTCTTTGGTCAACTGAAAATCAGTACGTTCAGGTTTGTAACTAAATCGCAAAAAGAATAAATTTTTCAGATTAAAATCTTTTGGTAACACATTCGTTAATCGTTGATAAAAGGTTTCAGGAGAATCTGTAAAACCATCCATCAACATTTGAAAATCATTAGTAGAAAAAGTTTTCTTATCAAAAAAAGATTTAAGTGATGCAACTAGTAATTTACGCGGAATTAATAAAGCTCCTGCAAAATATGAAGCTATAAAATTATTTAAAACCTGATCAAAACTATCAAATTTTATCCATGAAAAAGTAAACAATCTATCCGTTATATTCAAAAAATTATAAGCAATTTCTTTTGCATAAATAAACATTCGTTGCGAATCATCAGTTTCAGACGAAACCAAAAGAGTTTTAGAACTTGGCACAAAAACAGAACGCAAATTATTCAATTCCTTATGCTGGGCTAACTCATCATTCTCAATTGTGTAACCGTATTCTTCAACTAAAATTTCTTCAAAATCTTTTGAATTTAACCGTTTATTCAAATCTAGTGAATATGCTTTGGCAAATTTTTCAACCTGTAGCTCAATTTCTTCAAAGTAATTATTATTTGCTTCCTGATATGAACGTAAAGCAGCTAAAAAGAAACTTTCACGTGTTAAATTATAGTGTTTAGCAATTTCAAAAAGTGTACTAATAAAGGCATTAACCTTTACAGGAGCTTCTGCAATAATATCAATTAAATCGCTTTCTTTAATTCCAAAAATATCCAATGGAATCTCTTTTAGAATTCTAGACTGCAAAATCTCTCCAATTGGCGCCAAATTTTTATCCAATTTTAAAGAAACTAATTGATCGTATGTTGTTTCTAAAGCTTCAGATAAAAGTACAATCTTATCTCTTTTAGGATATTTTTTTCCTTTTTCAATTTCGTTTAAATACGATTTAGACAAACCTGTCATTTTTGCCAAACCAAACAACGATAGATTTTTATCGGTTCTAATTTGTTTCAATTTTAAACCAAAAATCAAACGGATATATTCTTCTTCAATCATCAATCAACTATTTAAAAAAAATTAAAAATCTTTTACTCTTTGCCTCATTTTACAAGAGAAAACAAATATAATACATTTTTGCGAAAAACGTTTTTTTTATTTTTTTTTACATTTTTGCGAACGTTCGCTTGTTTTGTATTTTTTAATTTTATAATATTGTACCAATCAAACAAATAAACTTTCTAATTATGGAAACGAATATCTCACAACTTCAAGTAAAACAACAAGAAAAGTATCCTGAAATCCTTTCAGATGATGCTTTATTATTTATAGAAAAGCTACAAGTAAAATTCAATCCAAAAAGATTAGAATTACTAGAAAAGCGAAAAGAACAACAAAAAAGTTTTGATTTAGGTGAAAAGCCTCATTTTCCAAAAGAAACATTAGAAATAAGAAATAGCAATTGGACTGCTGCTCCAATCCCTGAAATTTTGCTAGACAGAAGAGTTGAAATTACAGGACCTGTTGATAGAAAAATGGTTATTAATGCATTAAATTCTGGCGCAAAAGTCTTTATGGCAGATTTTGAAGATAGCTGCTCTCCTACTTGGTCTAACTTATTAGATGGGCAACAAAATTTAAAAGATGCTATAAACAAAACCATTTCAATAGAACAAAATGGAAAAAAATATCAATTAAATAATCAAACAGCCACACTTTTAGTTCGCCCAAGAGGCTTGCATTTAGAAGAAAAAAACATTCAATTAGATGGGAAAAATTTTTCTGGCGCTTTAGTAGATTTTGGTTTATTCTTTTTCCACAATGCAGAAACTCTAATAAAACAAGAATTAGCTCCATTTTTCTATTTACCAAAATTAGAACATTATGAAGAAGCTCGTTGGTGGAATGATGTTTTTTTATATTCACAAGACTACTTCAAAATTCCAATCGGAACAATAAAAGCAACCGTTTTAATTGAAACAATTACTGCAAGTTTTCAATTAGATGAAATCATATATGAATTAAAAGATCATATGGCAGGATTAAATTGTGGAAGATGGGATTACATTTTTTCATACATCAAAAAACTAAAATTACAGTCTGGTTTTATGATTCCAGACAGAGACCAAGTTACAATGACTAGCCCTTTTATGAGTGCCTATTCGCAAAGAGTAGTTCAAGTTTGCCACAAAAGAAATGTACTAGCAATAGGCGGAATGGCAGCGCAAATTCCTATAAAAAATGACGAACATGCAAATGAAATAGCATATGAAAAAGTAAAATCAGATAAAGAAAGAGAAGTTAAAAACGGACACGATGGCACTTGGGTAGCTCATCCAGGATTAGTACCGCTAGCAATGAAAGTTTTCAACGAAAATATGCCAACAAAAAACCAAATGCATATTAAAAGAGCTGAATTGAATATAACAGAAGAACAATTGTTAGAACTTCCGAAAGGAACCGTAACAGAAAACGGAGTCCGTAAAAATATCAATGTTGGAATTTTATACATCGAATCTTGGCTTATGGGAGTTGGAGCAGCAGCTTTATATAATATGATGGAAGATGCGGCCACTGCTGAAATCTCAAGAACACAATTATGGCTTTGGTTACATAAAGAAGTTACTCTTGAAAATGGAGAAAAATGCAATCCTGAACTATATCAAAAGTATACCTCTGAAGAGTTAATCAAAATCAAAGACTATGTTGGAGAAGAACGATTTAATTCAGGAAAATTTGAATTAGCGACAAAACTTTTCACAGAAATGATATTAAATTCAGAATTAGACGAATTTTTAACCTTGAAAGCATACGAGTATATAGACTAACAAAAAAACTGCCGAATGCTGCAACATCCGACAGTCTATCCATAAATAATTACAAAATAATAACTATCTAAAAACACCACAAAATTATGAAAACTGAAGAAAGAATTCAACAATTAATTACGGATTGGACAACAAATCCAAGATGGAAAGGTATCGAAAGACCTTACACTGCAGAAAAAGTAATAGAACTACAAGGTTCATATCAAATAGAATATTCTATTGCGCGCCGTGGAGCTGAAATTCTTTGGAACAAATTAAACAATCAGGATTGGGTTGCAGGTTTAGGCGCACTAACAGGAAATCAAGCTATTCAAGAAGTAGAAGCTGGATTAGAAGCTATTTATTTGAGTGGCTGGCAAGTAGCTGCAGATGCAAATGTAGCTGGCGAAATGTATCCTGATCAATCTCTATATCCTGCTAACAGTGTTCCATTAGTTGTTAAGCGTATTAACAACGCATTGTTACGCGCCGACCAAATTCAGTCTGTGAACAAAGTTGAAAACAAAAAAGATTATCTAGTTCCAATTGTTGCTGATGCTGAAGCGGGTTTTGGAGGCAACTTAAATGCTTTTGAACTTATGAAAAGCATGATTGAAGCCGGTGCTGCAGGAGTTCACTTTGAAGACCAACTTTCATCTGCAAAAAAATGCGGGCATTTAGGCGGAAAAGTTTTAGTTCCAACACAAGAAGCCATCAATAAATTAATTGCTGCACGATTAGCGGCTGACACAATGGGAGTTCCAACATTAATTGTGGCTCGAACAGATGCTGATGCTGCCAATTTATTAACCAGCGACATTGATGAAAGAGATAGAAAATTTATTACTGGAGAGAGAACTCCTGAAGGATTTTTTTACGTAGAAGCAGGAATTGAACAAGGAATTGACAGAGGATTGTCATATGCTCCTTATGCTGATTTAGTTTGGCTAGAAACTTCTACACCCGATTTGGAAGAAGCAAGAAAATTTGCTGCGGCTATCCATAAACAATATCCTGGAAAATTATTAGCTTATAATTGTTCTCCATCATTCAATTGGGCAGCAAAATTATCAGTTGCACAAATGGAAACATTCCGTGAAGATATTGCTAAATTGGGATATAAATTTCAATTTATAACATTAGCTGGATTCCACGCTTTAAATACTTCAATGTTTGAATTAGCTTTAGCATACAAACGCAAAGGTATGGCAGGATATTCAGAATTACAAGAAAAAGAGTTTGCTTTACAAGCTGAAGGATTTAGAGCTGTAAAACATCAAAATTTTGTTGGAACAAGTTATTTTGATGAAGTTCAAAATGCTGTGACCGCAGGATTATCTTCAACTGTAGCTATGAAAAATTCTACAGAAACTGCACAATTTTAATCTTATTAATTTTTAATTTTGAGTTTATTGAAGCCCCATTTCTATTAATAATTGGGGCTTTTTTTATCGTAAAATTAGATTTGTCACCACATCTTTTCTGAGCTCTTCATTAATCATTTTTATGATTTTTTCTTTTCCATAACTTAATTCTTCACGCAAAACCGCTGACGATAAAGCTACATACAATGTAGATCCTTTTAATTGAATCTCAGTTGTATAATTGTTAACTCCATTTCCCATTAAATTTTTCCAAGCATCTCGAACATTCACTACATCCATACCTGCTTCCAACTTATTTTGATAAATAAATTGTTTTAATACATCTCCTATCGGACTCTCTTCGTTAAATCGCTTAGCCATTTTATTTTACTGAAAATTTTGTAGGTCTTTTGTAATAATACTCCATTTCTTGCTCATTTTTAACTACTAATTTATCTTTAGTTAGTTCAATTATTTCTTCCTCCCAAGAGGCATAATTTGTTTTGTATTGAAGGGTAGCTTCTCCGTTTTCCAAAACTACAGATATGTTTTCTTGAAGGTCATTGGTCAAGTAAGTTCCATCTAATTGAGGCATTACTTTTTTTCTAAAGCCTTTTTTATTTTCAATTTTGAAAAAATCTATTGTTTCATTTACCTTATATTCTTTTTTATCGCCATCAGGAAGATCTACTTTTTCGATTTCCCAATACCCATTTAAATTAGATATATCAGTCTCTTTGATTTTTTGTTTACAGGAAAGCATTGAGGTTAAAACAATTAATAAAAATATTTTTTTCATAAAAGCACATTAAAATTGAAGTCTAAAATTACAATTAAAAAATCAAATCAATTAAACTATTATGTATTTTTATTGTCTAATCAATAGTTTAATCTTTTTAAAACTTATATGAAAAAACTTATCCCTTTATTTTTACTCACAATACTACTGAGCTGTAGTAATGATGATTCGTCTTCTAATATTCCTGATGAAAAAATGTATTTTCCTCCTATTGGTTCATCCACTTGGGAAACAAAAACAGTAGCATCACTTGGGTGGAATGAATCTCAAGTACAACCCTTACTAAATTATTTAGAAGAAAAACACAGCAAAGGTTTTATCATTTTACATAATGGTAAAATTGTTATGGAGCATTATTTTAATGGCCACACTGCAAATGATACTTGGCAATGGAATAGTGCTGGTAAAACATTAGTAGCAAGTACAGTTGGGATAGCACAACAAGAAAATCTATTGAACATAAACACTAGAGTTTCACAATATCTAGGAACAGGATGGACCAGCGAGCCATTAAATAAAGAAAATTTAATTACATCTCGTCATTTATTAACCATGACATCAGGAATTAATGATGAAAGCGATTTGGTAATTACTCCAAATCTAACTTATTTAGCTGACGCTGGAACTCGTTGGTCATATCACAATGTTTTTCAAAAATTAATGGATGTAGTTGCCGCTTCTAGTGGTCAAACATTTGAAAATTATTTTAATACCAAATTAAAAAACAAAATAGGAATGGATGGATTTTGGAATAACGGGGTTATATATAAAATTTATCACAGTAACACCCGAAGTATGGCGCGATTTGGTTTGTTAGCTATGAATAAAGGAAAATGGAATAACGAACAAATCATTAATCAAACTTATTTCAATGAAAGTATTTCAACTTCACAAAGCATTAATCCATCTTATGGGTATTTGTGGTGGTTAAATGGTAAGTCCAATTACATGTTACCAGGAAGTCAAACTTTATTTTCTGGGTCAATTGTTTCCAATGCTCCAGCTGAAATGTATGCTGCTATGGGAGCTGCAGATCAAAGAATATATGTAGTTCCAAGCAGAAAATTAGTGATTGTGAGAATGGGAGAAGCTTCTAATCCAGCTAATCCAAACTTTGCTGTTTCGGGATTTGATAACGAATTTTGGCAAAAAATAAATGCTGTTATTAACTAACAGCATTTATTTTTTATTTTTTTAATTTCTTTTTACCACTTGTAAATTTAATCAACAAATACATAAAAATCGCAAAAGAAGTTAATCGAAGAGATAAAAATATAAAATCATATCCTTCAAATGGTATAGCAATTAAAGCTAAAACCAAAGCAACTAAAAAGAGTTGTACTGTTCTGTATTTTAAAAGTTCTTTCACGGTAGTAAATCTTATTTAAAAAACGAATCTACAAATTCGTATTTATTAAACACTTGTAAATCTTCAATTCCTTCACCAACACCAATATATTTGACTGGGATTTGAAATTGATCTGAAATCCCAATAACAACTCCACCCTTTGCAGTTCCATCTAATTTGGTAACTGCCAAACAAGAAACTTCTGTTGCAGCAGTAAATTGTTTTGCTTGCTCAAAGGCATTTTGACCTGTAGAACCATCTAAAACCAAAAGTACATCATTTGGTGTGTTTTCCACCACTTTTTGCATTACTTTTTTTACTTTAGAAAGTTCATTCATCAAACCAACTTTGTTATGCAAACGACCTGCTGTATCAATAATAACAACATCAGCATTTTGAGCGACTGCACTTTGTAAAGTATCAAAAGCTACAGAAGCAGGATCACTTCCCATTTGTTGTTTCACAATTGGCACACCTACTCTATCGGCCCAAATTTGTAATTGATCAATAGCAGCTGCTCTGAAAGTGTCTGCCGCACCAAGAACTACATTATAACCAGCTTTTTTAAACTGGTAGGCCAACTTACCGATAGTAGTGGTTTTTCCAACTCCATTCACACCAACCACCATAATTACATATGGTTTTGTATACGCTGGAATTTCAAACTGCGTTGCTTCACCTGAATTAGTTTCTGATAATAAACCTGCAATTTCTTCTCTTAGAATACCATTCAATTCATCAGTTCCAAGATACTTATCTCTTGAAACACGTTCTTCAATACGCTCTATAATCTTTAAGGTGGTATTAACTCCTACGTCAGAAGAAACTAAAATCTCCTCTAAATTATCTAAAACCTCCGCATCCACTTTCGATTTTCCAGCTACAGCTTTAGTAAGCTTCGAAAAAAACGATGTCTTTGTTTTCTCTAATCCTTTGTCTAAAGTTTGTTTTGCCTCTTCACTTATAGCTTGTTCCTTCTTATCGGAAGAAAATATTTTTTTAAAAAAACTCATACTAAAATTAAGGTTTAAGCTTTTATAGATTGTGATTTTTTTACTTGAATCTATTTATCTGACAAATGTAAAAATAAAAAAGCTACTTTCAAACGAAAGTAGCTTATCTATATAGTGTAAAATGAATTATTTCTTTTTCAAGAATTCATCAACTTCCTCTGGAGTCATAACTGATTCAACGAAAGTATAAGCACCAGTTTTTGGAGACTTAACCATTTTGATAGCTTTAGTTAATCTTTTAG
>JACCEA010025069.1_pt1 | contig 43719 bp, 72 predicted proteins | sample 7449851 | NCBI WGS metagenome assembly JACCEA01 (sample SAMN15323453, study PRJNA562643) | freshwater metagenome | isolation source: river surface water | place: USA:Blue River Watershed | collected 2017-08-18 | reverse complement strand
TTCTTATCTACCCCCGAAATTTTAAAATCTTCAATAGGCTTTAGGTCAGATACATCCATTACCAGACGCTCTCCATAGCCATAGTCTTTCTTATAGTGGTTGCTTAGGAAGGTTGCCTTGTCAGTGTACCCCCAGATTACGAACCTTGGGTCTTCTTCAGACTTCGTCTTGTCCTTGCCAATGTATTGAACTAAGATTGCTAGGTCTGATTTAAATAGCCATGGAGCGTTAAAGATAAGGCTCTTTAGTTGGCTAGTCTTTACCTGGATTGTGGTATCTCCAACCTTCATGTCAGAGCCATCGTCTCCACCAACCATTACCGTGGTGTCTACAGGGATGCCAAGTGCCTGACCAATAGCCTGTTCGCCCAGATGTCCAATGACATTGATACCCTCTGAGGTGTTATTACGATCAAACATCTTATCCGTGACATTGTGCTTTTGCTTTGCCTCACGCATAGCCTTTACGAACTCTAGAGTTTCTGTCACACGCTCTGGTGACACTGTTACTTCAATCATTATTTCCTAGTCAGCGTAGTAGGTGTAGTGGGCATCGCCAAAGCAGATGGTGCAGTCTGGGTTACCCTCTTCAAGGTCGTCATCGTCTTCTGGGTTACACTCTGGACATGAGGTGTACATAGATGTTTGAATCCACTGCGAAGAATCATCTGACTCCCATGCCTTCTCAGACACTAGCCATTCCTCTTCATGCCAGCAGCAGTTGCTAGGTGAGAACTCTAGGAATCCTGGAGAGATGTGATTGTTCTCACAGGTTGAGTGTGCAGTCCAAACAAACTTAGGGTCAATAGCCTTTACGATCTCACGGTTCTCGTCCGTAACTTCATAGTGCTTAGGAGCATACTCCTTGATGAAGTCATCGTATGCATCTTGTAGGTCGTCTTCGTCGAAATCTGGCATTGCATCTCCTTTGTTTGTAGTTCAATTATACTCCTAATACCCTCGCAAGTCAAGCATTTATGCTATAATTTATCTATGGCTGGAAAGAAAACTGCATCTACACGTAACTCAGATCGTACCAATGGCAAGGCTTCCAAGAAGCGTCCTAAGATATTTGATCCTCAGAAGCGTCGTTTAGTAACTCTGTAATATTTATAGGCTTATACTGGTGTTTCACTAGGTCAATAACAGCCTTTTTATTCTTTAACTTAGACTGTTCAATAAGTTCAACAACCCTATCGTTCTCGTTCAATTCTCCCATCATAGAAGAGACCTTGATGTAGAGTCTAAGGTCTGGATAAATCTTGAACGCAAGCCATTCCCTAAACTGTTCAATTCTCATACTGATTATTTCTCCCATCCGACAGGCTCCTTGTCTGTAACGTGGTTCTCAACAACTTGAACGAGTTCTTTCCTGGTGTACGGATCTTCCTTTAGCCAGTCAACATCGTGGATATGTTTGTTAAGAAGGTCAATGATTTGCTTGTGGTTCTCTACCATGCCTGCTTCGTGTCCATGTTTCCATCCAAGGTCATAGCCCTTTTGAACTAGGCGTAATCGCCATTTAAATATATTAAGAAATTTGTTCATTAGCAACACCCTGCATCTGGAAATACCATCACGGAAAACAAAGAGCCAGGATCAAAATCACAGGCATAGACAAGGCTAGGCTCAGGAAGATCAGTTCTAAGACTATCTGCATTATATTCTTCATCGTCGATCTGCTCCTGACGGTATTCGTTCCATTTATCCTGTGGGTCTCCATCGGTAATAATGAGCAGTGAGCCACCGCTATGCCAATTAGTAGTTATACCACCGATGTCTTGATAGATATAAGTCTTCACTTGCTCTCCTTGTTAATGCCATAGATAATAGCCTCTGAGATAGCCTCAAGGTCTTCAAAGGTTACGTCTCTTTGCATGGCTCTAATTTGTCCAGTCTTAGCGTATTCCTTGGCTCCGCTCACCCTATCTTTAATTAAACTAATGATACGCTCACGTTCCTGTCGCTTTACAATACCGATAAACTCATTGATAGCAATGTGGTCAGACTTACTGACACTTGCATCTAGGACTAGCATATCGCTCTCTACTTTGATCACTTGTTCTCTCCCTTGATTGCAGCAATCAGTTTCTCCACGAAGTAGTGTTCACGAGTGCATAGTTCGCTGTGAGTCATACTCCTGTGCTCTAGTTTTTTGGCTAGTTCGATAATCTCTAACTCACGCTCTTGCCTACCAAATTCATAAGCGAACTCAGGGTCTAGCATGTTATCGTCTAGGTCATCGTAAAAAGTTCTCACTTGTTCTCTCCCTTGATAAACGCATACTTAATACGCATAAAATTATTCTTTACATACCTCAACCACCACATACTGAATGGTGTTACTTTGTGCTGCTTACAGCGGTGTGCCCTGCAACTCGGACAACCAATCTTAGGCATTGTTTTCCTTAAGTTCGTCGGTAACATGGAGATAGACCCCAGTACCTGCTTTTCCAATTGGTGGTGCTTCATAGGTAACGGTATATCCATTCCTAACAAGCAGTGCAACTGCTTTCAAGATATCATCAATAGTGTCCATTATGCAACCTGCTTGTGAGTAACCCAATAGTACTGGCACTTGTCGCAGCATGGCTCATTGTTTTTCGATTCGACGGCGGTAGCGAATTCAAAGTAATACCCTGGGTCCTTACGATATAGGTTTGCTTTGTGTGTAGTTGTCACACGTGCCATAACCTTTTTGTCGTCCATCCAGAATGGCATACCATAACCCCATTCCTGATACTTACGCTCGTTAAGTTCGTTGAGATTACGAAGATTGTTCTCAGTCTTGATACCACGCTTGTCAGCCTCTTCTACCATAACCATAGCGTACTGGAATAGACCCATCTCAAAACCACGCCACATCTTGACAGCAGGATGATTACGCCATCCAGCATGAGGATCGTCGTTTGATAGAACATTGAGGATTTGGTAGCACTCCAGGATTTGCTTATTAAGTCGCTTATTGTCTAATGCCTGGGCAGTGTGATAGAAAGATTTGAATGGCATGAAAGTTTGCATGTTTGTCCTTTGTTTAACGGAAACTTTATATATTAATTATACCGTTACCAGGCAGCCTTGTCAACCCATTGCATAATAATTTTTTGCATCTCAACATTACTAAGATTGTCAAACTTATCTTGAAGTTCGGGGGCAATGTTCTCACGCAATAGATTCATCATCATACCATACTGCCATTCGGGATTTTGTACCAGTTGGATCTGCATAATACGCATAGCAGGCATATCATTAATATTTGGGACTACTGCCGAAAATGAGTCAGTGTTAATTTCTACAAGTGGAAGCATATCTTTCCTTAAATGAATGTTATTGTTTGTTTAATGAAAGTATACAGGGTATACTAGAGAATGTCAAGCCTTTGGCTTGTATTTGTTCTCTTATTTACCGCCGAACTTTATTGTATATTATTCTTAACAGTGATTATGCCTTGTGCCAACGCCGAGAACTTACTGCAGCCATCGTGCTCGCATGCATCATCAGCCAGATAGTCTTCACATACTTGCTGGTCTAATAGTTTAATTACTGTCTCAAGTGCAGCCCGAAAGCCCTTGTTATATTCTGCCTTGCCGATCTGCTCAAAGTCAGATAGACGCATGTTTGCTAGATTGTTGATGTCCATGATACTCCTTAGTTAGGGAACTTCTTCATCCAAGACCTTGTTGTCTCAGTGATACCGTGCCACGCTGACCAGTCCTTGCCACCGTTAGACATTTCAAATGCAATCCTGGCGTTAGTGTGTGGGTCAAAGAGGTCTTTATTATCTTTTAAGTCGAACTGCTTTAGCCTTGCAGGTCCTAGTGAACCAATCATATTAATCTGGAATAGACCGTATGAGTTGTCTCCTGTGTTGCTATTTTTGTTGTGTGCCATTGGTCGTCCTGTAGACTCTTTCATGGCTGTTGCCCATGCCTTCTTCAAGCCATCCCCTCGGAAACCTACGTCGTGCAGAATATCCTTGAGTTCATGTGGCTTGAGCATTGTTTTCTTTGTATAAACAATCTTCTTAGGCTTTAGTAGTTCTAGTGTAGTGTCTGGCTTTACTGTAACAATAACAGGACTAACAACTGGAGCAGCCTGTGCTGGGTTAGTGATTGCAAATGGCATTACGAACAGGGCAATAATTGTTTGGGTTTTATGCTTGTTATTTTTCATCCTACAATTATACCATTCAACATATACCCATGTCTACCCCTAAATGCTATAATTATACTATGAACAAGTTTAGATACCCAATTTTCCCAGATAGAACCTATACTATTAGTTATGAGGACTTTGATTACGAGATTACTGGAGAAGAAATTATAGCGTCATTCAGACGTGGGGCGTATCTAGAGGAAATGTTTAAAGATCTTGATATGAAAAATCTGGATACGCAGGATCATTCTGAGGAAACTGCTCCTGGCACGAGTGACAGTAGTGAGTAGGTCTAAATCCCTTTGGCATACCGCCTAGCACAATACCATCAGTCTTAGCCATTTCAATTAGTTTTGGTGTTGGATAACCATAGATAACATTTACTAGGTCTCCATTACATATTGGACAATTATTCATATATCTATTATAACAGAAAACAGCGGTATAATAATAAGATGGATTCAGAAGAGATTCTTCGTGAACTAACCAAACTAATCAATGTTATTGGTCCTGCTGGTGAGCAGGTATTCGATCTTGCTGTTGCCTATCAAAGAATTCTTTTCTTTGAAAAGTTCCGTGCCTTGCTTGCACAAAAAGATTTGGCTAATGACCAGATTGCCCTTGACGTTTTAAACTGGGCATACCAACTGCTATCGGAATAATTGCTGTATAATGGTAGTATGACCATTCATTCACTTACAACACTTAGCAATACGGTTGCCACAAGACTTACGCCCAACGGAGTTCACTCTGGTATTGACTTTACCATTCAAAACGTAAACGCTTCTGGCTACATATACCTTGGAGCAGAGGGTGTCTCTGCAGAAAATTATGGATATCGCATTCTTCCAAACCACGCCATCTCTGTGGAACTCAACGGTAAGGACGCTCTATATGCAATTTGCAGTACACCAAATATGAAGGCTGCCATTCTTAAAACTAAACTTGAGGCTGGCTCATAATGGCAAGATTTACACATCCTGCATTTGGCGACACTGATGGTCTGACTACTGAAATCAAATCTTATTCTCCAGTATGGTCTGGAACTGGCTTAACCTTTACAAATACACCAACAACTGGATCTTACATTAAGATTGGCAATCTTGTAATTGTACAGATTGATGTAATTTTTACTAATGTAACTAATTTTGGAACTGGAGCCTATTCGCTAACACTACCGTTTGCATCAAAGTATCACACCGATGTTTACGGTGGATCAATTCACAAGATAACTAACCAGGGAACAGACCACTACAGCATCAAGGGTCATCTGTCGCCTGCGTCTTCGTCATTTACAATTTGGGCTGTAGGAAGCAATGCTGCCGATCAGCCATTCGACCACGATAGTCCAGTGAACATAGATACCGATGATAAGTTTCACATGTCATTTTCATATATCTGCGAATAGGACCTGAAATGGACATTGTTTACATTTGCCGTAAAGGTGAAAACGAAGAACTAAGATATTCATTACGATCCATTGAAAAATTTTCCCCGAATTATCGTGTCTGGGTAGTTGGATACAAACCATCTTGGTATACTGGAAACTTTATGCCAGTAGAAGATACGTCTGGTAAATTTAATAACATTAGGCTTGCCTTGCTTGCTGTATGCGAAAACCCAGAAATATCTGAAGACTTTGTGTTTATGAACGACGACTTCTTCCTTATTAAACCTATTAACAAGTTTATTACTTATAGTGGTGGATTGCTTACAGATAAGATTAATCGATACCGCCAAATAAATCCTACATCATCATACGTGATTGCACTAAAAAAGACGCTAGAGCATTTAAAAAGATCTGGCATCAAGAACCCGATTGATTACGATATTCACGTGCCAATGGTATTCAATAAAACAAAATTGCGTGAGGTTGCTTATCTGCAAGTTCAGCCTAGGTCTTTATATGGCAACCTTTATAACATAGCGTCAGAGACGATCAGAGACGTTAAGAAGTACTCTAGCACAAGTTATATGAGTTCCCTGTCTTATGCTGGAACCGAGTATCCATTTATATCTACCGAAGATAAGTCTTTTGCTGAAGTGAAGCAAACTATCCTAGGCAGCATGTTTCCCAATCCTTCTAGGTATGAGCACCCCTAGTAGGAATCGAACCTACGACGAACAGATTAGAAGTCTGACACTCTATCCACTGAGTTATAGGGGCTGATGGGTAATTACTTACCCTTGTTCTCTTCCTTAAACTTACGAAGACGGTTACAGTTAGCACACAAAAACTTTAGTTGTGTAATCTGTCGCTTTGCCTCTTCAAAAGTCTCTTGGTCAATTACAGACTTTACGATCTGATCTTCCAGGCTCTCGTCAAAGAAGTCCATCTGGCTGTGGTGTAGGTATTGACTACAACCAATACATGGACGCTTAATCTTATAGTTCTCAATGTAAGTAATTGTCTTGTCTTTATAAAAACTGTTTGATGGCATTCTAACTTCCTTTACTGAATAGTCTGTGGTGTCTTTAAGGTAGTATGCTACAGTACCTTTGGAGCAACCAAGTTCTTGGCTAATCTCTCCATATGTTTTTCCTTCTGCTCTTAGGCGAAGGATGTCTTGCTTGTAACTCATTCGTACTCTTTTCTATAAATTATTTAGTCAACCATTTAACTAGTTCTGGGTTGTCTTGCAGAATCATCATGAAGGCATTTTCATAAATGCCAATGAAGTGGTGTTCCCACTCTTCGTAATCCGCCTTCTTCTTTGGCTTTGTAGTTCCCTCAAAAATCATACGAGCGGAATGCAGAATCTCGTGAACCATTGTTACTCTCTGTTTACTCTCACTAACATCTGCAGCGATTACGATCAAGTTTCCTTGGTCTAGAGTGTAGCCATATGAGTTATCGTTTAACATGCCGTCTTCACGAGTATCACGAAACTCTATAGAGAATACTTGTGGACCAATTTTAACTGAGTCAATCATAGTCTTTCCTTTATCAGATTGTCTATCTTCTTATTCAGGTCATATATCGAACCGTCATTAACAATTGTAGCATCAAATGCAAAGTTGTCAAGGGCTGTTTCGGAAGAATGTCCATTTACCGCCCCAATACCAGGCTTAACTATCCTGATAATGATTCCTTCCCTATTCTTAATAGCCCTGTATTCATTGGGATATCTAACATCGGTTAGCACTACCTTATCAAATTTGCCAACGCCCTTCATAGCCTGGTTTACCCAGAAATCTGGACCAAACATCTCACGACCCACCTCTGTGCCAAGAATCTGCAAAAGCCTCCTGGTTTCTGGAGAGATCTTTTTTACTTCTTCCCAACCCATACTATCTACTGGAGATTGTAGGTGGACAGCACGAAACTCTCCAACCTCAACCAATGGATTAAGTCTATACAATGCCTGTCTAATTGGGTCCGCAAATGCCACCCTACGAAAGTCGTAGTTCTTAATTAGGTGGCTTGCTACTGTATCCTTGCCTGTTTGTGCATATCCGCTAAGACCAATGATCATGAGTGCAACGCCTTAAACGTTTGTGGAAATGCTCCATGTGCTAGATCTTTAACAGCGAGAGCATAGTCCTGAATCTCTTTTTGTGCATCATGTTCTAGCCTCTGCTCAAGAAATGTCATTACTCCCTGCAGCGATACAGTCCAACGCCAACGTACATACATACTGTATGCAGGCAGGAATAGACGAGCAATCTCTGGTGCCACATTATCTTTCATAGCATCTTGATATAGGCGTGTTCCCTCGTTAATGATGTCATTTAGTTTGTTTGTATAGTATGCACCAATAGAGTAGTGAATTGGCTCACCGCTACCCTGCTTGCTATTCTCTGGCTTACTACGCCAAGATGAAGCACTAGGGACATAGAACTGTTCGTCTTCCGTGACGTATCTACGAGAAGACTCATTCCAGCCATTCTGATCGTCTACGTGTGTTGAAGAGACTGCATACTTCCACCATTGTCTTGCAACGAAGAGTGGTGCATAGACTTCAAAGGTAAGTGCTGCATGGCGGAATGGCGACGTGTGCCCCTCACGAAGTAGGAAGCCAATAAGTTTCTCGTCTTTGGTGGTAAATTCTTCAGACTCTTTATCGTACGATACACGAGCAGCGTTAACGACAGATAGATCGTTACCAAGAGTATCAACAAGACGTACATAACCATTATCCAATACATTAATTTGATTCATCTTTATTCTTTTCTACAAAACGTTTTTCTAGTTTCTTGACAATAATTTTATATGAAATAATTGCCACTGTCAACTCATAGATGGTATTCCAAAAGAAGTCAACAATTACGTGATTTATGTCGGTCACCATTTTTAGGACCAACGACCAGTCAATCACTGTATCACTCTACATCTTTCGCAAGTGGGTCGTACAGTTTATGAATTCTTTCAATGACATGCTTAATGTAGTATGCATAATATGGGTCTTCTGCAGATGCAAGGTAATGCTCTTTCTCCAGGTCTTCAAGCAACTCTTCGTATGCCTGCATTTTTCCCTCATTGATAAGAACCTGAATAACAACCTGCTGTTCTGGTGTCATATCTTCAATAGTAATTTTTGGCATTCTACTCACCTACCACTGCAAAAATATCACGGTATGGAAGGATGACAAGACTTTCACCATTGTGCTCAATCTCTGTACCGCTGTATTTAGAATAGATAACCTTGTCACCAACCACTAGATCCATAGTCATCTTAGTACCGTCAGCAAAAGTTGCACCATTGCCTACAGCAACAACAATGCCTTCAGTTGGCTTTTCTTTTTCTAGTGTTGAGATAATAAGTCCAGATGCAGAAGTCTTCTCTGTCTCTACAATTGGCTTAATTACAATCTTATCTTCTAGTGGTTTAATCATTTTAGTATTCATCCTTCTGGTGCTTTACACCGTGCTTATCATCGATGTACTTGTGGATCTTGCGTAGTGCTACCGCCTTTGATACGGCAAAGCCTACCAAGAGAAACACGGCATTCCAGAAAAACTCTGCAGCCATATGCTCTAGTCCAAATGTAACTTCAATGATTGTGTCTAATAGGGATTCGCCCTCGTGTTCGTGCATTACTGCTTTCCTTTACGTAGAATTTCTATTGCTCTATTGAGACCTGTTATGCTATCAATTATACCCAAGTCCGACTCTTTAGTCAATAGTTTTATGAATACTTTTCTGGTTTCATTTACCGCTTTTTTACGACCAGTGTCAAAGCCATCATTCCAGGCTTCAGTCTTGATCTTTTCTAGTCTTGCTTTTGATATAAACATGTCTCTCCTTTTGACGCTCCCCCCAAAGGATTCGAACCTCTATAGCCAGGACCAAAACCTGGAGTCTTGCCAGTTAGACGAAGGGGGAATATTTTGCAGTCCCAAGGGGAATCGAACCCCTCCTATCGCCGTGAAAGGGCGACGTTCTAACCGATAAACTATGGGACCTTGTATATATATTGTATCAGGGGCAAGCCCTGGAGTCAAGTTATTCTGCTGAATAATTAGGGAAAACTTTGGGAGTATTCTCACACATGTCTTCAACCAAGTCTGCAAATGAGCGTTTACGAACCCATCCCAAAGCCCTCTCAGCCTTGCGAGGATCGCCTAGGAGGGTCTCAACTTCTGCAGGTCTAAAGAACTTAGGGTTAATCTTTACGATAGTCTTGCCAGTGTTCTTATCAATACCAATTTCATCTACCCCACTACCCTGCCACTCAATGTCAAAGCCAAAATACTTAGATGCAATGTTTACGAAGTCACGGACTGAGTGCTGTTCGCCTGTTGCAATTACATAGTCATCTGGTTCGTCAGCCTGTAGCATTAGCCACATGGCATATACGTAGTCTTTGGCGTGTCCCCAGTCACGAAGTGCGTCTAGATTACCAAGTTCTAGGGTATCAATCTTGCCATCTTTAATAGCATTAAGAGACAAAACAATCTTGCTTGTCACAAAGTTTGCTCCACGTCTAGGTGACTCGTGGTTAAATAGAATTCCACTGGTAGCAAACATACCATAAGATTCACGATAGTTCTTTGTAATCCAGTGACCGTACAGTTTTGCCACACCATATGGCGATCTTGGATAGAATGGAGTGGTTTCCTTTTGTGGAACTTCCTGTACCTTGCCAAACATCTCAGATGTGGATGCTTGATAAAACTTAGTCTTATTGGTTAGTCCAGCACTTCTAATGCCTTCCAGGATTCTCAATACTCCAACACCATCTGCCTCTGCAGTAAACTCTGGCGTATCAAAGGATATCTGAACGTGGCTTTGTGCACCAAGATTGTATATCTCGTCTGGCTCCACAAGTTTAATAAGATTATTAATAGATACCGAGTCAGTCAGATCTCCTTGGTGAAGGAATAGGTTATCGTTGTCTAAGATATTTTTAATTCTAACAAGGTTGTCTGTTGAAGATCGTCTTACAATACCGTGCACTTGGTAACCAATGTTTAGCAGTAGTTCTGCAAGATAAGATCCGTCCTGACCTGTAATGCCAGTAATAATTGCCTTCTTCACTATTAGTCTTTCCAGATAGTAGTGATAGCGGTTGGCTTTGTATAGTCCTTACCAAAGTCAGCAAACAGAGCCTTGTCCATTTCTCTTTGAACTATACGTCTTGACCAAGAGAAACCAGCGTCTCCACCCCAAGCAAGCCACATGATATAGCCATTAGATGGGTTGGCGGTGTTGCCCCAGTCCTTACCCTTCTTGTCTACCTCGTGACGTGAGAAGTATGAGTACATGCGTTTTACTGTACTTAGCGAGAGTGTCTCTCCATTAGCCAGTTGTCTAGCCCTAGTCCATCCAACAGCAGTTCCTGCACCAGTGGCTTTTCCGTCCTCTTTGAACTTAATAGCACGACGAGCAGCAGACCTGGCACCAGCAGGAGGAGAATAGCCCTCAGCCTTTTCCATTTTGTCTTCATATTCATCCTCTTCTTCGATGTCAACTTCAATGTCAACAATCATTGCATCGTTGTATAGCATACCAATTGAGTATGCGGTAGGACAGAACTTTCCGTCCTCTTCTTGCTCAAACATTCTTACAGCCATAGCAGGGTTTTCTGGAGTAGACTCAATAGCATATTCGGTACCTGGTGTACCGTATGTTCCACCCTCAGTCATAATGTGCTCTACTTGACCAACCACAATTCCCTCAGAGGTTCCGCCCATTACGTAGTCACCTTCTTGAATTGGTCTGTCAGCCTTGGTTACTGGTACACAGTTTGGAACCATGCGACCACCGCTGCCTGGCTTCATGCCACGCATTACGTAGCCTTCCCAGCATGGCTCTACTTTGTCTATGTTACCTTCAGATTGATTAATAGCATAAATTTGATTTGCTGCTTCCTCTTTAGTAGTGTGGCAGCCCATTACGGTTCCGTCGTCTTTTAGGGCAGGGTAACCCGAACAACCGTATGATCCCTTTTCTCCAACATGATATGGCATGTATATATTATAGCATGAAAGATGGACAGTTTATACTCATGTCCAGGAGTGTGTTACTGCCGTCTATTAGTCAATCTTAATTGACTTTGGCTTCTTTTCCTCTGGTACTACTCGTACTAGAGTAATACTCAAGATACCGTCACGAGTTTCAGCCTTCAGAACCTCTGTGTGCTCTGGTAAGGTGAATGATCGAACGAACTTTCGGTTAGCAATTCCCTTGTAAAGATAGTCAGGGACTTCTGCTTGTTCTGAATTGCTCTTGACTGTTAGAATGCGATTGTGCAAAGTTACGTCAAGGTGGTTCTTATTTAGACCAGCAACAGCAAACTCAATAATCCATTCATCTTCGTCTACTTTAATTACGTTGTATGGTGGGTAAGTTGCCTTTACTGGCTGTGTAAATACCTTCTCAAATTCCTGAGCCAGGCTTACAAATGGGTCATTAAAAATAACCATATATATCATCTCCTAATGTTTAGCGAGTTAATTGCCCCCAAATGGCAGGCAAAACTATTATAGCAGATGGTATAATGGTTGTAAAGAGAAATGAGTTTTATGTCAAAGCCTAAAGTCCTCGTCTATTCTGTGATTAGAAATGAATCAAAGTACATAGACAGATATTACGATCAACTTAAAGAGATGGTTGAATCATTCCCAAAGTACGAATTCTTTTTGTCTATTTACGAGAACGATTCTACGGATGGTACCCCCAAACTAATTAAAGAAAAGGACTGGTCGTTCTTCTCAGACTTTTCATTCATATCTGAGAAACTTATGACCAAGAACTATGGCTCTGTCAAGTCTAAGGATAGAGTTAAGAATCTGTCTATAGCAAGAAACAAGGCAATTGAGGCAAAAGACTTTTTGGCAAAGGCTGACTACGTAATGATGGTTGAGTCTGACATGAGGTTTGATATGAAGACCATGAAGCAAATTTTAGAGTTTGGAAAGTTAGAACCAGATTTTGATATCGTATCTGGACTGACGGTTAATAACCATCCTGTTTATGATAGTTGGGCTACTCGCAAGGGTCCAAGGTTTACTAGTCATGAAGAGGTAAGACTGTATGATGTTACGTCAAAGCCGTATGACAAATACTATGCAACCTCAAATGGCGTTTGTCTATATCGTGCAGAACCTTTTAGAGAAGGCGTTAGGTATGGATATATTAATCCAATTACCAATAGGTTTGATTGTGATACCGTGGTTGTTTGTCAGAACTTTCACAAACTTGGATATGAAAATGTTTACATAATTCATACTGCTAAGATCTATCACGAAGACTTTTAGATAAAAGAAAAGCCAGGGAATTACCCTGGCTATCTTTTTATTTTTACTACTTCTTTGGTGCAGTCTTCTTGGCTGGTGCCTTAGTTGCTGGCTTCTTTGCTGGAGCCTTGACAACCTTTACATCTTTTAGTGCTTCTGCAACTTCTTCTACAGGTGGCAACTTTCTACCAAATGCTGGGTCCTTTGGATTTACGTAGCGTAGTGCTACAGGAACCAACGCTGCCAATAGAGAATAAAGCAAGTCCTCTAGTGGTGTGCCTGCAAGATAAAGTGCTAGTGCAGCACCAAGGACTGAGCGTCCATAAGATGCCAACAATGCCTTTAGTTGTGCGTTCATTATTTCTCCTTGTTATTTTCTGGCAGCATGTCAAAAAGTTTTTTCAACTCTTCGTCAAGTGCCTTCTTGTTATCGTATTTTTCTTTTAATACGAATATTAGTTGCTGGACATTATCAATATAATCAAACGCCCACTCACGAGACTCTGATAAAAATTTGATAAAGCCATCGCTTTGTTCAACGTTCTCTTCTTTATTAAGAGCCTGGTTGTTGATCAGGTCTTCAAGTGCTGCCCTTTGAATGTGCAACTCTACAATGGTTGTCAGCAGTTTTCTGCTCTTACGAAACATGTATATAGAGTATGCACCAAGAGCAATGGCAAACAAACTAATTAAAAGAAATGCAATTATGTCATATCTCATAGTTCTTTGCCTCCTTCACGAATTAGTAGAACGATAGCCCCATTGTCCTCAAGAGCCTTCTTGACCTTAACCATGTACTCAATGGCACTACGCTTATCTTCGTCAAGCAATCTCATAAAGACATCTTCTCTTGCTACAACACTAAGGAAGTGATCGTTATCTACCAAGTCTACACTGAATCCTTTGGGCGGATCGATTGACCTGAAAGCCCTACGCATTTCATCTGTATACATTATTTATCCCTATCCATTGTTAGACTCTTCCAAGTTTCAGACCATTCAGCCTTAGATCGGTGGTTGTTGAATTCTCTAGATATTTTACCATTTTCAAAGTAAATACCGCCCCAAACTCCCCAAGCCTTGCTCGTAACAGCAGATGCAAAACATTGCTTTCTTACTGGGCATTCTGCACAGATAGAATCTACGAACGATCTTGATTCTGGACTTTCCTCATACTCGTCAAAGAAGGTGTTGGTATCCATGCCTAGACACGCTGCATCGTCTTTCCAGTTGTGTCTATCCATTTCAGCCAACTAACTTGTTTGGAATCTCCCAACCATTAGCAGTTGCCTCGTAACGCTTCTGTACGATCCACTTGCCATCAACGAATGCTCCGTCTTTAGACATCATGCCGTTTTCATTGGTTTTATTTTCTAGGACAGTCCAGCCATCCCATGAAAGATTGTCATTATTCTTGACAATGTCTTCCATTACTTCAAGTGATTTGATAATCATTTCACTCTCCTGTTGTAAGTGTTGTTATTAGAATCTGTACACCCAAAGATTTGCATCTTTGTCGTGTGCATGTTGTGCCTGCTTTGACCAAGTCTCTTTTGGTTTAGAGAAAAAGGCAAAGTAGTCTATTGTATTAAGGTTGTCATCTATCCATGACGGTGGAACCTTAACAAGTTTAATTTTGATACCCTTTGATTTCAGGGTACGCTCTGTGATGTTTGAAAACTCTTGACCAAACGAGTTGATCCGTGCTGGACCTGCAGCAAAGATTAAGAACTCTTTATCTTCTGCTGGTAGGTCTCGCAGTGCAGTTCCCATTGCCCTGAGAAATATTTGATAGTCGTCAAATGTTTTAGTGCCTTGAATTGCCACGATCATCATCATTTCCTTCCGTTAGTTTTTCTACAATGAAACTTAGCCTATCTAATTCTACCTTATCCATAGCCATTGTGTCAATAGGTGTTGCTAAAGAATAGTCCACAAAGCCTTCTGGCGACATTGGTGCCTCAAACACTGTGTTGTCCTTAATCCAATATGCCCTATCTCCTGTCATAATAATCCTCACCATTTGTTTTTGCTGATGATTCTTTGACTGAGACTCCCTTGGCTTTGGTGGCATGAATGGAATTGCTGGCTTAATTCTTTCGTAGATATTGCTTTGACTATAAAAAATTTTGATTGACTCCGCCTGGTTTTGTCTGACCTTATATATCACAAATAAAACAATTAGTATTGTGATAATGGTTGAGACTGAGCCAATGACGTATTCCATAATTACTTGCCAGACTTTGCACGTGCTTTTGCAAGTGCCTCAAAGTCCTTTACCTTAGTGTCTCCAAGATATCCCCAGGCATAACCCTTCTCAATCATTTCGTGATTAACAGAGTTACCCTCGCCATCAAGGTATAGCCATCCAAGAATGCGACCATACTTTTCAGATGAATCCATCTTCTCAGTTTTAATTACAATGTTCTTAGCAGCCTTAATGCGTTCTGCAAGATACTTCTTTGACTCTAGACCCAAAGCCTTTTCTGCCTTGTCTGTAGTCCGTGACTCTGGGGTATCAATGCCAGCCAGGCGTACACGTGACTCAAACAAAATGCTAAATCCTAGATCAATAACAACGTCAATCGTATCTCCATCGACGATGCTCTTTACTTCTCGTACATAGTATTCGTACATTATTCCTCCTCGGAAATATAGTCGCTACAAATAGCATAACAATTATACTCTGTCTTGCCCTCTAAGTCAACTATTACCGACCACTTGCCTACCTCTTTTCCTGGATAAGTCCAGATATAGTTGTGGCTTGTTAGCGTAAAGTCGTCCTCTTGATGCCAGAAATAGTTGTAAGAATTGCCCATTTGTGCAAAGTGTTGTAGTGCATCCAGATTCTTGCAATGAATCCAAAGATACTCTTTGTTCTTAAGTAGGAACTCTTCATTTACCAAATACTTTGCATGATCGTGACCTGACCATAGTTTGCCACGAAGCATCCAAACATCTATCTCTGCATCATAGCCTTTATCAATTGCGGTCTGAACATACCATAATTGATTCTCGTATTGAGTTATGCCATTCGTATTGCCTCTGTGTGCGATTTTTTTCAAGATACACCTCCAAATCTTCTGGCGTTCCAATGCCGTCCATTCTATCTACAAAGAACGGCACCACCCTCTTGCCGTCAGCGATTGCCTCGTTGTAAACTGGGGCAACATAAAACTCGTTATTAGTTTTGATATTCTTTAAAATCATTTGCTCTGCATACCTAACATAGTCCGATCCCTTGGACCACCCATAGATACCAACGTTGGCGTTATCACTAATAACTTTCTTTTCTGCGACCTCAGTTATGAAGCCATCCTCTATTCTGGAGTATGACCACTTAGAATCATTGGCTTTAAACAATGCCACAGCGTCGCTGTGTGCCAGCGTAGCGGTAAATGAAGATCCTGACCATGCTACTACCTGGTCTGAATTAGCAATTAAGAGTGGAATGTCGTTATTAATTAAATCTTTAGCAGCCAAAGTTGTTCTTGCAGCACCATCTGTAAGTCCATCAATCTCAACGACCTTGCACCCTGGGGCAATTTCATCAAGTACATCTAGCAGGTGATACAAAACCGAATGAGATTTTTGTACAATGAAAATATAATTGCCATCTATGCCAAGGCTGTTAACTACCGCCTGAATCATTGGTACACCATCTACGTCAATGAGTGGCTTTGGTTTTTCATATCCCTTTTCAGCAAATCGTGAACCAAGACCTGCCATAGGAATTAGAATATTAATTTTGTTCAAGATATTTGATGCCTTTCTGTATTAGAGATAAATCTATGCTACTTCTATTATACACAGGAATCAGGTGGGCACCAGAGGCTTTTGCTGCTTCTCTGCCAATATCGCTATCTTCATAGATTACGGCGTTGTCCCTGTCTGATCCCAGTAGTTTAATGCATGTGTTGTATATTTCTGGATCTGGCTTTGGGTTAAAAACATCTTCGTTACTTAAGGAAACGTCTATAAACTTTAATATGCCTAAGTTGGTCAGGCAAGTGTCAAGCGTTTCTCTAATGCTATTACTCGCTACCCCAATTTTAATGCCATGATCTTTGATAATGCCCAATAAAACCATTAGTTCCTGGTCCTGACCAATGCTTTTAAAAAGTTTAGCAGTATAGTTTTGCTTGCTTTCCCAGATGTCTAAGTATGCTCCAACTGGAAGCCCTTTTTTCTTTGTCAAGATTTCTAACTTAGACTTGGTCGTCATGCCCTCGTAGACGTGTTCTTGCTCAATCTTTGTTATAACATACTTTGGATCATACTCAGATAGTGCTAGGTTGAGTGCATTAAAGTGAATGTCTTTGCTATCCACTAAGACACCGTCTAGATCAAATACTATTGCCTTGTTCATTATTGTCCAGGAAATTTAGCAGTTTTGCATTTGTCGAAATAGTTTCTTCAAGTTGCTTTGCACTTCTGTTTGGGTTATTTATAGATAGGTATGTATGTCCTTTGAGATATGCGACTAGTTTATAAAACATGTGTAACTCTTGGGCAATTGAATAGTTTTCTCTATCTTCGACCGTCATCTCTACTACGCTTTTTTCTGAAGAGAGCATCGGAGAGATAACCACCAATGGTGTTGATACTTCAATAATGGTTCCTCCTGGCTGCATAAACAATCCATTTACTAAGCCAGAACTTGTTAATGATGCCAGAGTCTTAACGGAATAAAAAAAGTTAAGTTGTTCGTGAAAGTCTTTAAAATCTTCTGGAGCGATAATTTCAAAACCTAGTTTTCTAAATGTTTCTGCCAACTCTTCTTCGGAGTCTACTCTTTGGTCACTATTGTAAGACAACTTTTTAGACGTATTTACTAGATCTTTAGTATCCTTTTCAACTTTTGATCTAGTTAAATAAACATTTTTATATGGTTCTATTTTTACATCGTCAATATATTTCTTAAAAAAGTCATAAATTAGATGACCAGACATAGATGACCTATAGGCAGATTCTGCAACAACATAGTCATTAATATAGACAAGGTCAAACTTACTAACATCAACCAACTTGCACTTTATACCCTGATCTTCAAGTGCGTCGAAAAAGAACCCCATAAACTCTCTGGACTTACTAGACAACATCTTTTCTACAATTGAGATGTCTATAATAACTTCTGCATCTGGATAAATTTTAAGAGCATACAAAATATCGCAAACATCGTCTGCAAAAAAGTGATACACACTAGAAGATAAAGTTTTAATAATTTTTTTCTTGCTACTTGTTAGATCAATTCTCTTTCTATTGCTAGCCTCAACAAAGCCAGAAACCCTTCTATTGGGCATCAGAAAGTAAGAATACGCAAGGTCCTGAGCACTGTCTTGATTAATTACAATCGTTGATAATCCCTGAAAAACAGGAAAGTTAATTTGGTGACCAAGTGGTAACTGCGTTTCAATAACATGAGCATTGTCAACTGCTGCACGTGTTAGTGGAAAATCTGTCATCCATTTCTTTTTTCTAATCATTGCCTTGCAGCCTATTCTCAATCAGCCTATCACGTTCATCAATAACCTCAAATGCAAACGATGTCAACCTATCTCCACTGAGTTTGTTGTAGTGGTGAGCACAGAACATAAGTTCTCCAGAGATGCCTTTGATTTGAACATATGCCTGTGCCCCACAACTATCGCAACGGTCTTCTGCAGTAAGTACCCACTCTTGTGTCTCTACCATTACTTGTCCGTTCTGTAGAATCCGCTACCCTTGAATTGAATGCCAAGCCCACCAATAACTTGAATCATTCTGTATCCACACTTCTCACACATGTGCTCTGGTGATGGATCGTGAATACTTCTTTTTTCAACCAGTGTATTTTCACAGGCTTTGCAAACATATTCATAAGTAGGCATTTACTTAATCTTTCCCCAAGTTAGTGGACCAACAATACCGTCAGCAGTTAGTTTGTGCTTCTTTTGTAGTGCAACTACTGCAGCGTGAGTCTTGTCTCCAAATACCCCTGGGGTGTCCCCCACAACACCAAGAGACTTTTGCAGATAGGTTACAAGACCATTCTTAGAACCCTTCTTAAGCGTTCCCTTTAATGCTGGTTTTGCTGCTGGTTTTGTGACCACAGGCTTTGGTGCTGGTGCTGGCTTTTCAATTGCTGCTGCACCTGCTTCATCGTGAGTTGGTGCTGGTGCTACTGGATCTTCATCTGTAGCGACAACACCTGCAGTAGCAATTGCTTTTTCTTGTGCAATCAGAGCCTTGAAGAATGCGATTGGCTCAATGTAGTTCTTGCCATTTGCATCCCAGATGTGCTGCTTACCAAGACGGAGTTCCCAGTGTAGGTGCTTGCCAGTTGACATACCAGTAGAAGCCATCTTGCCAAGCGGAGTTCCTGCCTCAACCTTCTGACCCTTCTTAACCTTAATGGTTCCATCGCCCATGTGTGCGTATAGAGTTGTATAGTCTTTACCATTAATTTTGTGAAGCAAGATGACGTAGTTACCAAATCCACCACCTGCAGCGGTTGACTTCTTAGCCTCAAGAACCTTGCCATCGTAAGGTGCTTCGATCCAGCATGGCTCATGCTTAGACCAAATATCTGTGCCGTTGTGGTGCTTCTTCTTTTTTGTTACTGGGTGAATTCTCATACCCATCAATGAGGTAGCCTTGAAGTCTACTCCAAGTTTACCGTCAATTGGAAATTGTGCTTTTGCCATCGTAATGACCTCCTATTAATACTATTATAGCATTAGAGCCACCTGTCAGAATCGAACTGACGACATCCATATTACAAGTATGGCACTCTACCGACTGAGTTAAGGTGGCATTTGTCATCCACGCAAGAGCCGATGACTGTTATACCTAGTGGGTTAGCAGAGCAATCTCCTTCGGTCTGAACACCTTCGTATGATGCGCCCACAGTGTAAGTTTCAGTATAACGATCTCCACATAAATTGTTCAGATCTATGTTTCGAGCGACTCCGATGGGACTTGAACCCACGACCTCCACCGTGACAGGGTGGCGTTCTAACCAACTGAACTACGAAGCCTTATTCATCTATTGTATCAGGTTTGCTGCCGAATATCAATCTCTTGATATGATTTTTTACATTAAATTTTTTATGCGGTGCCTCTGTCTGATTATAAAATCTTTGTAAAACTATTTTATCTTTATTTGCAATGACACTTTCTTGCCTCAATCTAAGCAATTTTTGATAATCATCCTGCATCTCTTGGTTATCAGCGACTGATAGTTCTTCTAGTTGAAAGTTTTCTACGGAGTTTCGCTCTATTGGAAAGAAACAAAGTAGTGGCTCACCCTTTTTAAAGTCCACCACTCCTGTTTCTACGAATCTAAAGTTATATGTAAACGGATATGGAAGCCAGTCTGTTTCTACTATTGCATCTAAAGGCTTGAGAATACTGTCAAGTTTATTTGGAATACCACGGATATATGTAGAATAGTTTTCTGGGGTTTGCACTATAAAGTCCAGTTGAAGCGTAAAAGTCCCCTCTCCAAAGTGAGATATAACCATGTAATCCTCAAAGTCTGGATCGTCAGAAGTTACCTCTACGTTATTTTCGTGTGCACCTCCAAACCAAGAAACAGAAAAGTTTGCTGGACTAAGCACAGCCCAACCATACTGATTGGCAATATTTAATGGCAAACATTTATAAGCATACTTGCCACGACTTTCTGTCATCCAGTCACGATGTAGGCTTAGTGGGACCACATCAAAGATTTTATAGCCTGGATGCGTTCTATATATTTTAATGTTTTTGCTCATACCTTGCTCTCTTTGCTCCCCCTGCTGGACTCGAACCAACGACATTTCGGTTAACAGCCGAACACTCTACCAACTGAGTTAAGGAGGATCGTTATTTAATTATACAGGACTAGATGCCTATTTGCAACTTAATGTCTTGCCACTTTTTAAGAACCGATTCTGGTGAACAAAAGTTTTCAACATTACTCTTTGCTTTATTTATCATGACATTCTTTTCTTCTTCTGACAAAGATACCGCTTTGTTTAGTGCATCCAAGATAGTCTGCTCTCCCACATTGAACCAAGAGAATCCCCAGAAGTCTTTATACTTATGAGTACTTTCATCAATCATCCAGGTGTTTGACTCAAGAATAATAGCAGAATCATTGGTCACATAGTCGCTCATTGACGTGTGATCTGGAGTTATACACACCCTACCAGATATCATTGCTTCGCACAGTGGCAGGTTTTGTCCTTCTGCACGGCTAGGTGATACATAGTTCTGGCATGAGTTCATTAACATTTGTAGTTTGCTGTCCGATAACTTTTGTGGAATAAAATAAACGTTGTCGAATACTGTTTCTGGAAATGACGGAAATTCTCGTCTAAAAGCAGTTGCCTGAAGTTTTCCAAGATCTCCCTGTGCTGTCATCTTTAGCAAAAGAATTGCGTCTGGATGCTCTTCTCTAAACTTTACGAAGGCAGTAACAAGATTGCCAAAGTTCTTTCTGATATCGTGTGGGTTAAGGATATACAAAAATCTTTCTTCATATTCCGAGTTCTCTAACAAATTCTTAAGAGGTTCTGGCTTATGGTTTACGTAGTATTCACTTACAGTACTCAATGTATAGCAGGATAGTTCGTCAATAGATTCGTCGTCTTCTACGACTTTTGTGGTTACCGCCGAGGGTAGGACAGATGACTCTATTCCATATGACTTAAGAGTTGTCTGTGAATATGATGATAGTGTCAAAACGTGATCGAACTTGCTTAGTGTACTTGCATAGTCCTTTTTAAATATTCCATTGTTACCATCACTCTTGACTGGTAGTTTATCAAATTCCCAGGCAAAGTAACATATGTTTTTGTGCCTTGGAACAAACAGGGCTACATCTGGTGGCAAAAAAGAAACACTAACTGGATTAGGCACCTGCCTCATTGATGTTCTCGCAGAGCCAATATGAAACGGATATGAGAATGTGTTGACCACATTGTCAATTTCTTTAACAGTATTTTCAAATGATTCCATAGCAAAGCCATAGGAGTAGTGGGCGTATCCCCACCCCTTGCCTTTGTAGTCAAATGGTCCGCTTAAAAACAGATTAGTCATTAATCCAAAATCTTAATTACTGGGGCACAAGGATCTCCGCCCTCTTCCCACTCTTTTTCTTCTTCTTCGGTCATGTATGGGTCGCCGTCATGGGTGTAGCAAAATGGCTCACTGACCCAACCCCTATCAATACCAGTCTGGAGCCAATCTCCAAAACCAGTGTCGTTTATCTTATCCATGTAAAAACCCTCTCTAGGTAGTATATCTATTTTACACTAACTAGAGAGGGCTGTCAAGGGGTTGACTAAAAACTATTGTTCGTTGTCTTCTTCTTCTGCACGTCTGTGCTCCTTGCGGAATGCTGCATTGATCTCAGACTGGGTTAGTTTGCCATCCTGAAGGAATGACTTAGCCAAGTCCTCAAGTACTCTGGCAACACCTAGTAGACCTGCCATTAGGACTGCCTGTAGCACCTCTACGCCTGCGATTGCTCCAGCACCAAGAACTCCTAGTGCCGAAATAACAAAAACTGCAAGCATTCTTGCAAAAATATCTGCTATTGTTTTTACCATATTATTCATCTCCTTCCTTTGGATTTCTAATTGGATAAGTAATGACCCATAGACCTAAAGTGCCTACGATGCAATAACCTACGATTGTCTTGGCAGAGCCTTCTAGAACTACCCAGGCAACAAACATACCTAGGAGTGTCCATGCTTGACCAAGAATATCATTTATAAATTTCTTCATTTATTTCACCTTCCTGTTTGTTCCTCCACCAGAACTAGATCCTGATGCTCCACCACCGCCACCAGATGAACTCACTGATGACGAAGTTGTTGTCGCTGCTGCTGCAGTTGCTGCTGTAACAGTTGCCTGAACTGCTGCACCTGTAGCAATAACAGATGCAATAACAGTCTTCTCTGCTTCTTCACGAACTTGAGGAGACATGTCTGCACCAACGTTACCAATATCATTAAATATTTCAAGAGCAGCACCAGCCACGTCACCAATGAGTGGGATTGCTGCAAGTTCTTCTGGTAGTTTTGCATCGTCTGCCTGTGCTGCAACGGCTAGTGCTTCAAGTGCTTGATTATATTCTTCTGAGCCTTGCTCTGCTGTTTCAAATACAACTAATGCTGCCTCCACAAGTTGCTCTACTTGGGCATCTGTTAGTTTTTCTGGGGTTACCTCTACCAGATTTTCTATTTCAGATACCGCTTCGTCTACTCGTAACTCAGATTCTGATTCTGGTTCTGGGGTTTCTGTTTGCTCTGGTTCTGGTAGCGGTTCTGGCTCAGGTTCTGCTGGCTCTTCAGTAGTGCTCTCGGTCTCCGTAGGCGTAGGTGTTGGCTCTCTGAATGGTGGAATGGCTTCCAATTCTTGTTGAGCGACATTTAACTCCTGTTGTTTTATACTTACATCAGCAGATGCTGCTTCAATTATACCTGCGTTTTGAGCATCAGAACTATTAAGATTATTTAAATTTGTTTGTGCAGTTTCAATGGCTGGAAGTAGGTTAGGATCTTTAATCTTTGGTTGCTCTGCATCTTCATCTGGAACCACTCTGACCCTCTCTTCTTCTCTATACGCAACTTCGTCTCTATAGAGCGTAACCTCTACATCGGTGACTATTGTGTCAATTACTATTTCTTCTATATATGTTGTTACTTCAGATGTAGTTGTAACGTCTTCATAAGTTATTGTTTCTGTTACTTGTGTTCCTAGCCAGGATGCTGGAACTACCTGGAAATTTGAGTCAGTAACTAACTTAGCATTAAGTTGTACCCATGCCCCACCACCGTTTTCGTAATAATATAGTGTAAACGGATATAAGATTCCTGCCCTAAGCCATGTTGGTTGTGAGACAGATCCGCCACCGCCTTTATCGTACCAGTCATTGATCAGTCCCATTCCAGCAATATTTAAAATGACTCCATCGTCTCCTGGTGCATAGAATTCATAGTATCCGTCAGCAGGGACCATAAGATTGCCAGTGAACTTAACAATTACATCCTCGTGATACCAAACATTTCCCTGTTGAAGAATATATCCGCCACCCCAATGAAAATCTATATTGTTAACGCTTGTCGTTAATAGTGGAGTTTCGTTTGATGATGGCAATGGCGGAGCATTGTTATACCCAAGACGATTATACATTTGAGCGGTTACACCACCAGTAATAGTATAGGTTGTGTTGGCTACCTGTGTAGTTGTAGTTACTGTTTCTGTATGTGGCACCTGAACTACCCTGGAGACCTGAGACGTAGTCTGTTCTATGGCAGTATACGGCACTTGAATCGTATAGGGAACACTAACAGTATAAGTTTCCTGTTTTAACGGTCTAGTCCAAGATGGGTCTGGTATCTGAGACTGATCGTAGGCTGCCTGGGCTGACCTAAGTTCTTGCTCTGCCTGTGCTATTTGCAAATCTAGGGATACTCCAGTAGCCACGGCACTCTCATAAGCCCTCTGAGCGACGCTGAGAGCCTCCTGGGCAGCAAAAACCCTTGCCTCTGCCTGTGCCACAATAGCATCATACTCTGCTCTAGATTCAGCAAGAGCCATAGATGCCATAGATAGTGGTGCAAATGCTAGTAGTATTGCTAGAATTAATCTTTGGGGTTTTTTAATTTTGGGGTCTCCTCGCTAGCCGTTAAGGTTAGCAAGATAATTATAACATTGTTTAGATATAGAAAAAGAGGGGCTTTCGCCCCTCTCTAACTATTTAATTAGAAATCCCAGTCATCGTCTGTGGTAGATTCATGCTTACCGATTACGTAAGACGAACCTGAACCAGAGAAGAAGTCGTGGTTCTCGTCAGAGTTTGGAGATAAAGCACTCAGGATGGCAGGGTTTACATCACAAACATCCTTTGGAAATAGTGCATCAAAACCAAGATTCATCAGAGCCTTGTTTGCGTTGTAGTGCAAGAACTTTTTAACGTCTGGAGTTAAGCCTACTTCATCGTATAGATCGGCAGTATATTTAATCTCGTTCTCGTAAAGTTCCATAAGCAACTCATAGGTGTAGTCCTTGATCTCTTCCTGGCGTTCTGGCGTAGCCTCATTGTAGGCTTGCTGGAACTTGTAACCAATATAATAACCATGCACAGCCTCGTCACGAATGATTAGACGAATTAAATCGGCAGTGTTTGTCAACTTAGCACGTGACGACCAGTACATCGGTAGGTAGAAACCACTATAAAATAGGAATGACTCTAGCAATGTAGAGGCTACCTTTCTTTTAAGTGGGTCATCCCCATGATACTTGTCTAGAACAATCTGTGCTTTCTTCTGCAGGTATGGATTGTCCTCAGACCAGCGGAATGCATCCTCAATCTCTTGTGTAGAAGTTAGCGTAGAGAATACGCTTGAGTATGACTTAGCGTGTACTGATTCCATGAAAGCAATGTTTGTAATTACTGCTTCTTCATGCTGAGTACGAGCATCTGGAATTAGGGACATGGCTCCCACAGTACCCTGAATTGTATCCAACATGGTCAGACCAGTAAATACACGCATTGTAAGCAACTTCTCGTGGTCTCTCAATGTAGACCAAGACTGAATGTCATTGCTTAGTGGTACCTTCTCAGGTAGCCAGAAGTTAGCAGTAAGCCTATTCCAAACATCTAGGTCTACCTGGTCCTCTAGTTTGTTCCAGTTAACTGGTCTTGTTACAACTGACATGATACACATCCCTCCATCTCTGTTCCTTCTAGTGCGTTCTGTCTAATACGAATGTAATAAATTGTCTTAATACCCTTCTTCCATGCGTAAATCTGTGCACGGTTGACATCACGAGTGGTCGCAGTGTCCTTAAAGAATAGTGTCAAGGATAGACCCTGGTCCACGTGCTGGGTAGCAGCAGCGTAGACATCGATGATCTTCTCTGGACCAATCTCATAGGCATCCTGGAAGTACTCACGATTGTCGTTGGTCAGGTATGGTGCTGGGTAGTAAACACGTCCCATCTTGCCTTCCTTGCGAATCTCAATCTGAGATGCGATTGGGTGAATAGATGATGTTGAGTTATTGATATAACTAATGGAACCAGTAGGTGGCACAGCCTGAAGGTTCTGATTGTAGATACCATAAGCCATTACTGATTGGGCAAGTTCTTTCCAGTCTTCCTGGGTAGGAACTGCAATGTTTGCTTCACTAAATAGTTTGGCAACCTTTTCAGTCTTTGGCTTCCATTCCTGCGAGATGTACTTAACAAAGAATTGACCAGAAGCATATGTAGACTTTTCAAAGTTATCAAATGGGCTACCTGTCTCAATAGCAATCTTGTTTGATGCCTTGATTGCGTTATACAATACAGTATAGAAATAGATGTTGGTAAAGTCAATAGACTCTTCATCGCCATACATCATCTCTTCCTTGCCAAAGTAGCCGTGCAAGTTCATCTGACCTAGACCAATAGCACGTGACTTCTTGTTACCCTCGGCAATTGACATAACTGAATCAATGTACGACAGGTCTGCCACTGATGTTAGTGCCTTGATTGCAACTTCTACGGTCTTGCCAAAGTCTGGAGACTCCATAGCCTTAGCAATATTTAGCGATCCCAAGTTACATGAGATATCCTTGCCAATGTTTTTGTATGACAGGTCGTTGTTGTATGTTGTAGCAGTGTTCACCTGCAGAATCTCAGAGCAGAGGTTTGACATGTTGATGCGACCTTCTACAGGATTTGCCTTGTTTACGGTGTCCTCGTAAACGATGTATGGATAGCCAGACTCAAACTGAAGTTCAGCAATTCGCTCAAACAATTCACGAGCCTTGATCTTGGTCTTACGAATACGAGCGTCGTCAACCATCTCCTGGTACTTCTCAGTTACCGAGATGTCACTCATTGGTACGCCATAAATACGCTCAATGTCGTAAGGTGAGAATAGATACATGTCGTCACCATTCTTAGCAAGTTCAAGAGTGATGTCTGGTATAACTACTCCAAGACTTAGAGTCTTAATACGCATCTTCTCGTCAGCGTTCTCACGCTTGGTGTCAAGGAAGCGTAGGATGTCTGGGTGGTGTGCGTTTAGGTAAACGGCACCTGCACCCTGACGAGCACCCAACTGGTTAGCGTAGGAGAATGCATCTTCTAGCATCTTCATAACTGGGATAACTCCAGATGACTGGTTCTCAATCTTCTTAATAGGGGCACCAAGTTCACGTAGGTTGGTAATGTTAAGTGCAACACCGCCACCACGCTTTGACAATTGTAGTGACGAGTTAACTGCACGAGCAATTGATTCCATGTTGTCCTCAACACGAAGTAAGAAGCAGGAAACATACTCTCCACGCTGCTTACGTCCTGCATTTAGGAATGTAGGAGTCGCTGGCTGGAATCGACCTGTAATGATTTCCTCTACAAGATCCTTAGCCAACTGTTCGTCTCCACGTGCAAGCATGAGTGCATTCATAACAACACGGTCCTCAAAACGTTCTAGGTAACGCTCACCGTCAAATGTTTTTAGTGCATACTGAGTGTAGAACTTGTAGGCACCAACGAATGTTGGAAAACGGAACTTGTGTCCATATGCTTGCTTAAATAGTTCCTTTGTGAATTCAAATGAATACTGATCTAGAATCTCATTCTCATAATATTCATGCTCAACTAGATAGTGTAGTTTCTCTTCAAGACTGTGGAAGAAAACTGTATTTAGATTTACGTGATCAAGAAAATACGCCCTTGCTGCCTCCTTGTCCTTATCAAACTGAATCTTTCCTTCTGATGACCATAGATTCAACATGGCGTTTAGTTCATGATAACTGTAATTATCCATTTAGTTGTTCCAACCTTTCCTGTACTCTTTGTACGTCTTCTGACGTTCCAAATATTTCTACCCTGGCAATTATAGGGACACCAGTCTTCCCTGAGATTATCTCTGCAGCCTTGCAGTAATGCTCTCCAAAATTTGTATTTCCAAAGCCTATAATGCCCTGGAGAAGATCCCTATTGCTAGGAATATTTAAAAAGTGTCGAACCTGTCTGGGGATTGCAGACTTTTCGCTACCTCCACCATAAGTCGGAACACAAAGAATATAGCCGTTACTGACAATAGTAGGACTACTAGCATCCCAATCAATAGGAATGCGAATAATGTTTCCAAATTCATAATTAATCTTTTCTACAAATCGTTTAGTGTTCCCCGAATAATTTGAGAAGTACACAATATCTAGTGACATCTATTTTAACTCCTTTTTTAAAATGGGGATAGAAAAGGGAGAGAGCCGAAACCCTCTCCCTAATCAATTATACCTCAATTACTTGAGTAGTGCAACCTTAGCCTTTGGGAACTTCTTGTTCCACTTAACAGCAAGTGCGTTGTACTTCTTCTTGTTACCCTCAGCCTTAGCCTCGGCAAGAGCCAACTTTGCAGTTAGGTCTGCAATAGTTGCCTTAGCAATAGCAAGTTCTGCATCCTTCTCTGCTACAAGAGCAGCAAGGTCTACAACCTTAAGAGTACCACGAACAAAACCAGTAGGTGCAGTAAGACCAGTAACAGCAGTTGCTACAGTAGCAGTTGCGATTAGGTCATACGAACCAACGGTTAGTCCAGTTAGTTCCTTGGTAGCAACACCATCAGCACCAGAAGTGATTGAATAGGTGTTGGTAGCAGTTGCACTTACAACCTGAAGTGCTACAGCAGAACCAGAAACAGCGTTACCGAATACGTCAGTACCAGTAACATTTACCTTGGCAGTTGTGCCAAGAGCAGCAGTTGGTGCGTCTACCTTAATAGTGTTAAGAGCACCAGCAGTACCCTTGACATAATAAGTGGTGGTTACGCCATCTGCGGTTACAGCAACAGTTCCAGTCTTAGTAGTCTTAGTGAATACGAAGATGTCGGCAGTAGTACCAGTACCAGTTGCAATGGTAACAGTTGCTGAACCTGAAGAAGCGGTTGCTCCAGTTAGAGTGGTAAGCAATAGTGCGTCAGTAGCGGTTGCTACAACATTGCTTCCAGTTGCAACGCCAGTAAGAGCAATCTTAAGAGCGTCAGTTGCATCCACAGAGTTGTCTGCAGGTACAGGAAGTGCCACTGCGTTAGCAGCGGTGGTTGGTGCGGTTGCTACAGCGGTAGCGTTTACTGTCAGTGCTGCGGTTGCAGCGTTAGCAGGTGCCACAAGAGTGGTCGCTGCTAGCACCATTGCAGAGGCAATGGCAATTAGTGGCTTCTTTAGTGAAGTCATTTTTCTCCTTGTTTTCTAGATTAGATCAAACCTAGCCAAATATTCTTTAACGTCTTTCGGCATAGGTTTATATTGTATCACACCGTTTTGATCTGTGTCAAGTGTCTGTTTTGGTCTGTCCCTAAAAGTATGAATCTCTACCTCAAGGTTTTGGTCCTTTGGAGTGTGTGATATTGCCCCAAATATTGCACCACAAACAGCGTCTGCCAAGTCCTTAGAGGACTTTCTTGGGTGATCAACCCTATTCTGTTTTACGATTTTTAGTTCTGTCAACTCTTCAAATAGAAGGTCGATGGCTGGCATTACTAGGCGATCTTCATATACTAGCATCGCCATGTCTTCGTAGTGCTTCTTGGCAACAGAAACAGTCTCAGTTCTCATTCCCACCTGTTTCAGTTCGTTCTGAATGTCAAATGACTGCCAGCGGTCAAAGGACACCATTCCTATGTTAAACCCTAGTCTTCTTAGGTTTTGAATCCACTGCTTAACCTCTGAAAGGTTTACTGGACCTTCTACCCTTGGCTCCCACCAGGCTACAGCATCTACAACTACAATAGGTGCTACCTGATTATAGTCTTTTAAAATTTGTAGGTTTACCCATTTGTCTACGTGAGCAATTGCAACAGCACACTTGTCGTGCTTCTGTGCAAGGTCAGCATGGACATAATAAATTTTATCAGGGTCTGGCTTAAATGATTCTTCGAATCTTCTGTGAGTATCCAAAGGATTTCTAATACTCATTGCAGCACGGACCTTGTCTTCTTGTTTAAAGAATCTGTCAGAGGAGAATGTTGGCACACAAGCAAAGCGTTGCATAGCATCGCCCATATCAGTAAAGAATGCCAACTTAAAGTCATCGATCTTGCGAGTAGGGTTTACAACCCAGGTTGGACGCTTAAGAGCAAACATGCCTGGATACTTGTATGAAATAATTGTTTCTTCATCCCACTCAATGTCTAGATAGTTTCCCTCTTGGTCTTCTGGCAGGTCTGGATTCATAACAAATCTGTGATTCTTTGTCACTACTTCTTTTTCAGCAATTACCGCTTCGTATCTAGATGAAATAAAGTCTCCTGGGTAACGAGGAAAGGATAGCAGTGCAACCTTACCTAAGTCTGGAAAACGAGAGTCTACAGACGCACGGAACGCTTTGTAAATGTTGTCAGCAGTCTTACCTTGATCATTTCCAGTTCCAATCTCTGTAGCAAATCCAGAGATCTCGTCAAGTACCGCCAACAAAAGGTTAAGACCCTCGTGGGACTCTCTTTCGGAGTGTCCTGAATAAACAGTGATAGATTTATCAAACTCAATAGATTCTGCCTTGGCGTAGAACTTTCCAGCAAACCAAGGCGATTTCTCAATTTTAGTCTTAAAGCCTTTAAAGAATACATTCTTCGCCTGTTGTGCGTTAATCGCAACGTTAATAATGTCAATGGCATCGCCACTAGGTTTACCAAAATACCGTGCAGGATCTTTAAGACAAAGTAACTTGTAGACAATGTAGGCACACGCAACAGTTGAAGTGAAGTCTTTACCAGACCCCTTGCCCAATTGGAGAATGACTTCGTTCTTGGTGTATTTGTTGTAGTATCGTTTTCCATCGGTTTCTCCCATCAGTTCTACTAAATCTTCAAGCCTATAAATCTGACTCATTGCTTCAACGATATCATATTGTACTTGAGATAGTGGTGGCTGTCCTAGATACTCTTCGCCCTCAACAAACGTCTTAGCATCCACAGGACGCTCTGCAAAGTTGTCGGACTTAAGTGCTTCTAGAAAATCATCAAACATCGTTGCTTACCACCACAGTAATGACTTCTTTGTCTTTAGACACTTCTGAAAGCCTACGCATAATCTTGTCTCTGACTTCTGGATGCTCTGCAGCGATGTCCTTTAGAATACCCACAAGAATTTCCTGACGGTTCTCAATGGCAATCATCTCTTCTGCAAGTTCCTTGTTCTCAAGCAGACCTGCTTTTTGTAGCATGTCAATACGCTTGGACTCAAGGTCCATGACCAACTTAATACCTGCAGTCTTGGCACCAAGGTTAGCGGTTGTAGTCGCATCGTCAATCACTTCGTATGCTTTTTGAATTAGTTTAGAATAGTGGGTATCTGCACCAACAAGTGCTTCCTTTGCACGAGCACGAATTGCTGCATTGTCTGCAGCCATGGCTCTCCACTCATTAATGTAAGCCATGACCTTTTGACGTGGCATAGCAAGTTCTTTAGAGATCTGGGTAGGCTCATTACCTGCCAGATACTTTTCTACAACCTTGTTAACTTCGTCAAGGTGTTCTATTGTCAAGTCTTCAAACGACACGCTTGGCTCTCTTTCCTCTTTGTGGGACACGCTTAACCATCTCTGGCTTAAACGACCTACTGGCACCTGGAGTGTTTCTGAAAACCTCAAAGCAGTCTATCCAGGTTGCACCTGTTTCAGTATTGGTAACAAAACTGTCAAACTTAAACTTTAGTCCATATTGTCCTACTACTTTAATTATATCACCACGGACAATTTCAAATCCGTCAATGACGATTTTGTCTTGACGAACAAATTTCTTTGCGACTTCTGGAATTTCAAACTTTGCTTTACGAGCCATGATTATTCTCCGTAATTTTTCCTGACACTATCTTTGTACAGTCTTTGCAGATAGTGTACGTTATTCCTGTAAATGGACATGATGATTCTCTAGTGCTGTGATGCTTGCAGGTAATGGACTTAATCAGTCCTCTACCCTTTTTGTAAAAATGTTTTAGTATCTTCATCTCTTAGACTTCCTTAGTCCGAACTTAGCAAGATACACGTAGATCGTCTCTACGCTTACCCCACACTCTTTTGCAATATCCTCTGGAGTCTTTTTATCCAGATGATAGCGTTTCTTTAGCCATGCCTCACTAGTATACAACTTTGCCATTTACTTGTCAATCTTTTCCCAGTTATGAATTGCATAATGACCAATACCAATGGCATCAGCAACGTCGTCATCCTGAATAGTTTTATCATAATAAGTGTTAACAAACTTGATAGTTCTTTGTTTACGAATTTCTCTAGACTTATTTTGATACCAGTTCTTGGTCTTGTTAGGAAACTCAGCCATCAAGTCTTGCTTCTCCTTGGCTGTAAGTTTATTATTACCAATAAAACTTTGCCAGGTAATAGGATTGATGGAGCCTGCTGTCCTGATACCTGCCAACTTGGCAGCACCTAGAAGTGCACCCTGGATTAGGGCAAGATCAGAAGCAGTCTTTGGACTGTTAATGAAGACAGTGTGCTCAATAACAATTGCATCAATCTCAAACTGTTCAAGAAATGGCAGGGTCTTTCTGGCAGCGTCACCAAGTTTTTCATAAGCATTTGCACCTTCGAACTTAATCTTTCCATATCTAATTAGGGATAGATCAGAAAAGATAGCGAAAGCAAGGCTATTAGTGCTAGCATCGATAGCAAGAATATTTTTGGGTTTCGCATTTGTTTTACCTATCTTTACCATTCATTAATCCTTTAATCTCTCTTAAAATCTTAGAGACCTCAGAAGGATCTGCCTCACAAGTATCACATATATTCTGATCGTTGTATGCAGACAATTTCCTGTTACAGGATTTGCAAAGCCTAGGCTTATCCTTTCTGCGAACTCTTCTTTGAAGTTGATATCTTTCTGCTATCTTTTCTTTAGTAGCAGCATCTCTACACGCTGGGGAGCAGTAAATCTGATAAGATATCTTGGTCTCAAATTGGTGGTCACACCATTTACAATGCTTGTTTTTCATCTAGTGGCTCCAGTGATTTCAGTTTGATCTCTCCAGAACCAGCCAGGTCACAAGCCTCACGGATTGGACATGTCTTGCATATCTTTGAATTGGAACGATAGTTTTTAGTAGGCAGGGTTTTATCTTCCCAAGCCTTTCTAACCTGTCGCATCCATTCAAATGTGTTCTCTACCCACTCATACATATATGCGTTTAACTCAATAGGAAATACTAGCAGTTCGTGATTATTCTTGTTTTCATAAATCAGAACAGCCTTGCTCTTATTAAGTATTTTCATGTAGATAAGCAACTGGATAAGGTGACCAGTCTTTGGCTTACCTGCTACCTTGCGATACTCAAAGGCATCGTTTGGCATAGTCTTAATTTCACCGAGAAGTTCTTTGTCTTCCCAGTTAAGCATAACGTCACCGAATCCAAAGATCGGTGGGTCATTGTAAGTTACCTTAAACTCTGAGTCAGCAAGAAGTCCTGGGACGTTACCCATAGCCTCTTGAATACGTTCGTGAGACTTTGTTCCTGCCGTCATATTTGCAGCACCATATGCATCTGCATTGTCTTCGAATACTGCACCCTCAAATGCTAGGTACCAGTATCGTGGACATTCTCCGTGAGAATATGCAATTGTGCTTGGTGCAAAAGATTTCTTTTGTGCAAACTTTGCTACACGATTAACAGTGTATCCAGAATTAATCTTTTCAATAAGTGCATCTTTGTCAATGAATGATGGCTTATTTGTTGGATTTCCGTCAATCTTTTTTAGCATTACTTGCTGTAGTAAATTCTTAGCCATAGTATTATCGAACAATATACTTTAGTGCTGATACAAGATCAGTAATGGCTTCATGAGCCGTAAAGTAAATATTCTTCTTCTCCCGATTTCCCTTTTCAACATTTACCATCCAAGTTGCCTTGAATGCCATCTTAGCAGCAATAGCCTGTAGACGTACAATCTCCACAGTAGCCACATTAAGAGGAATGTCTGGTTTCAATATTAGTTTTGCAATGAACGTAAGAGCCTCTGTGAGTTCTTCGTCATTCATAAAGTCAGCGATCTCCGATAGACCATTGACCATCTCTAGTGTCGTTTTTTGTTCCATTATTTTCCTTAAAACTTCTTATATCTATTATACATCATCGGAGAGTATTTGTTCAAGTAGCGATAATTCAATGACTGCTAATCTAGTTTTTGAGTTACCTTCGCCAATAACCACAACGATAGCAGGATCATTGTTATTTCGAATAGCATCCGTAACAGCCTTAGCCCATACGTCCTTATTGATGGTAAAAGACTTGCCAACTTCCTTAAAGTCAACTGTAAAGTTCTCCCAAGTAGCGTCTCCCTTGTGGGTTCCTCTACCTGAGTTCTTGTGCTGTTTAGCACCAATACGCTTACTCTCGCTCTTCTCGCTCATAATCTTTCTTACTTTTCTTGGTGTTAAGATTCACCTTAGACAGGTGCTTATCTGGACACATCCAGGTCAACTCTTTTGTATCTGGATAACTTCTCAATGTTTTAACAACTACCTTACAGACGTGACATGGGAACTCACCCTGATAAATATTGTATTTAGCCATTTAGTACTTTGTCCTTAAGCAGATCTTGTAGGTCAAGGTCTTCTCTTACTCGTGCAACAAACTTATCTCTACCCTGGACCTTCTCGTCACTATCAGGAATGATGTACCAGGCTCCTGTACGCTCTACAATGCCCATCATCTCTGCAGTGTCAACTAGGTCTCCGATGCTGTCTACGCCCACGTCACCACGGAAATAGAAGTCGTATTCGCCAGACTGGAATGCAGGAGAAGTCTTTGAGAACTGAACTTCCCAACGAACCTTACGACCAATCTTTTCTTCAATTAGTTTGTCACCGACAGCAATTTTGCCCTTAATCGCTTGATTGTCTGATTCCGAGGAAAACAACTTGATAACGGTAGAAGAATAAAACTTAGTAGCCTGACCACCAGAAGGCTGCTGACTAGTATACATAGCAGAAATATTATTCCTAGACTGGCTAATAAGAACAAGCATAGTAGGCTTAACCTTATTGTTAGCATAGTTAAGCATCTTCCAAGCGTTGCTAAAGTCACGTGACTCCGCACCGATTTGCTTAGTGTTTTCAAGTTCCTTAAGTTCATCTGTTCCCTTTTCAAAGTAGATTGCAGGAAGTAGCGAAGTAATGGAGTCAACAACAATAAGGTCAACACCAGCATTCATAAGTGCAACACCTACGTCTACCATCTCGTTAATAGTTCTTGCTTGTGACACAATTAGTTTCTCTGTGTCTACTCCAAGTTTTGCTGCCCACTCTTCAGAGTATGACATCTCTGCGTCAATCCATGCACAAAGTTTTCCTTCTTCTTGTGCCTGAGCAATCATCTGTAGGCATAGAGACGACTTAGCAGATGACTTGCTACCCCAGATAAGAACCTGTCTACCATATGGCAATCCGCCATTCAGTGCACGGTTTAGTCCAAACGATGGCGTAGACTGAAACTCTGTCTTAAAACCAACACCAGTTGTAAGTCGCTTGCGAATCTTCGGATCTAGTTGTGCTAGGGCTTCTTCAACAGTTGTCATTATAGGTCCACCAATCCATTAATCTTGTCTGGCTGATAGCCTGCCCAAGAGTCTGAGTCTGCAATTACCACAGGTGCTGCCTTGAAGCCAAGTGCAAGAATCTTGTCTAGTGCTGACTGGTCTTGAGTAATATCCACGGTTTCATATTCTAGACCCAACTTTGTTAGGTGTCTCTTGGTTGCGTCACACTGGACACATGCTGGCTTTGTATATACTGTAATCATTAGAATCTTACTCCGTGCTTCTCAGGACGTGCCTGGTTAATATTTGTTTTCTTTTCAAATGCGTAATCTAGAGATACCTTGGTGTATCCATGCTCAACTAGACCTGCGTATAGGTCAAAGGTGCGGATAAGAATGTCTGCCATTTCATCGGCAATCTCCTCTTCTCCCTTATCCTTGCGGATAGCCTCCATAACCTCTACAGCCTCTGACACGATCATCATCAACTGCTTGGTTACAAAGATGTCTGTTTGTTCCTGCGTAGCGTCTTCCACGACACTCCAGAAACCTTTTTCTACTGCAGTTGTGTGTAACTGCTCTGCGATATCATCGAACATTTTCTACATCCTCCATAATTACTGTTCCATCCTTAGTCTTTCCAAAACTAAACTTATATGCCTTACCCTCGTCAATCTTCATGTATGCCTTAGAGAAGTTCGTAGGGAATACTGTGACTGGGTGCAAATCTCTGTTAGCATCTGCCAAAGTTAGCGATGCCATTTTCTTACCTGCCTTGGTAACACGTGGCTTAAATGATACCACAAACATTTCCTCTTCCTTAAATGGCAGTTGGCGATAGTTAAGGAATCTGATTAGTGCTGAGTCAGACCCCTTGATTTCGTCTGCAGGAATAGCGGTAACAATCCTATTATCACTTGCAAGTAGGATATACGTTCTACCTGGCTCAATAGCGGTTTGCTCTTCGTCAAAGATGCCAACGCTACCAGTCTTGTCTAGAATCTCCACACGAGACCAGCCCTTGCCACGCTTGATATCTTTTACCATGCCCATAAGAATGAACGATCCCTTTTCCTCAAACTCTTCTACGTCATTTATAAATGCGTGGTAGTGTTGTGGGATTGAGATGTTAAACTCTGGAAGGTTAAGGTATTCATACAAATTCTGGCGAATCTCTTCGTCATTTCGTGGATTGTCTTCAAAGGTAGCAGCACCAACAAGACGAAGAGCCTGAAGAGCACGAGAATTAACACCATTACCCTTACCAAAAGTAAACTCTTCAAGTTCTTTGTATGAGCCAAAAGGACGAGCAGCAATATACTTGCTAGCAATGTTGTCTGAAATGAATTTAATGGCTGATAGTCCAAAGCGAATTCCCTTACCCTCAATCTTGAAGTCAATGTCTGACTCGTTAATGTGTGGCAGGCGAACAGGAATACCCATACGCTTTGCCTCAATTAGATACTCTGTACGTGCATCCTTGTCACCCTCATTCTTTAGCAATGAATACATAAACTCAATTGGGTAGTAGTACTTTAGCCATGCAGTCCAGTATGATACGGTTGAGTATGCTACAGCATGTGACTTGTTGAATGAGTACCCTGCGTGAGCCTCAAAGTCGTGCCACAGTTCTTCTGCAATTTCTGGTCTTAGGAACTGTGATGCACCCTTTACGAACTGGTCTTTAAACTGGTCAAACTCTTTTGCATCCTTCTTCTTACCAATGATCTTACGAACCTTGTCAGCCTCAGCCATTGTCATACCGCCAAGTTCTGTACAAGCCTGCATAACCTGTTCCTGGTATAGAATACATCCATAGGTCTCAGCAGTAAACGCCTTCATCACTTGGTGGTGATATGAGATGTTCTGCTTGCCGTGCTTCCGAGCAATATAATCCTTACCGATGGTGTTCATAGCACCTGGACGAACTAGAGCGTTAGATGCTGCAAGTTCTGCAAAGTTCTTGACACCCATCTTGACTAGTAGGTTTGTATATGGTGTGGCTTCACATTGGAATACTCCCTTTGTGTATCCGTCTGATAGCATCTGATAAATATTCTTATCATCCATATTTACATCGTGCAAGTCAATCTTGTTTCCAGTTCTATCTTCAATAATCTTGAGAGTATCTTGAATAACTGATAGAGTCTTTAGACCAAGTGCATCGATCTTGATTAGACCAATACGCTCTGCCTCTTCCATATCTACCGCCACAACAGGAATACGCTCTTTGTTTCCTGGAGACGTGCGTGTCTCTAGTGGTGCATACTTAAAGATAGGTTGCTTAGATGTAACAACACCTGCTGCGTGAATACCAGTACCACGGATGCGACCACGTAGGAGTTCTCCGTACTGCTCAATCTCTGGATACTTTTCACGGAACCAGGCAGCCTGCTTTGAAGAGCAGTAGTCATCCCAGTCATCGATGGTCTTCAGAACCTTGTTCACGTCAGTCAGTGGAACCATTAGGGTACGAGCAATGTCACGAACAATACCCTTGCCCTTGAACTCAAGGAATGTTGCAATAGATGCAACGTGCTTATACTGACGAACTAGGTAGTCCTTAACTTCTTCACGACGTGAGTCCTGAATATCTGTATCGATATCTGGGAAGTCATTACGCTCTGGGTTGATAAAGCGGAAGAACAGAAGTCCGTGCTGAATAGGATCGATGTCTGTGATGCCAAGAGCGTAGCAAAGCAGCGAACCTGCTGCAGAACCACGACCAGGACCAACCATGATATCTTCTTTCTTTGCCCAAGCAATCATGCTACGAACAACTAGGAAGTAGGGACCAAAGTTTTTAGACTTAATCACTTCCATCTCTTCGTCAAGACGTGCGATGTAGTCTGGATTAGTGTCTAGACCTTTATCTCTAAGTCCGTCCATAGCCAAAGAATACAGTTCTTCGTTGGGATTCTTGTACTGTACAGGTAGTAGGTCTAGGTGGTCTTGAATGCCATAGTCCTCAATTTTGTTTACAATCTCAATTGTGTTGTCATACATGTCCTGACGATCAATACCCTGGGCTTCCATGGCACGGTGCATCTCTTCGTCTGATAGCAGGTGAATCTCAAAATCACGGAAAGTCATCTGGCGGTCTGCACCATACAAATAGTCTAGACGGTCCATAAGGTTGTCGTACTTGGCAGACTTATCGTATGTCACATCCTTAACAGTTTTGTTAGAATATGAGTTAAGAATAAGTTTAAGTTCTTGAATCTCACGCTGAGATGGGTCTGAGTGGTGGCAGTCTGGAGTCACAATTGGCTTAAGCCCAAACTCGTCTGCAAGAGCCAAAATGGTCTTGTTTACTTCTGGGGGGTTATGTGGCATCACTTCAATGTAGTAATCGTCTCCAAACGTCTCCTGTGCCCATTGAAGGTGCATTTTGGCAGCAGCCAGGTTGTCAGCCTCAATAGCCTTTGCAAGGTATCCAGACAGACAGCCAGAGGTAATGACTAGACCCTCTTTATATTTAGCAAGGATTTCCCAGTCCATACGAGGCTTCTTAAAGAAACCCTCTGTCCAGGCAAGTTCGTTAAGTTTGTTAAGGTTCTCTAGACCCTTTGCATTCTTGGCTAGAATGATAAGGTGGTTGTAGTTAAGGTCTAGTGGGTCATTCTTGTCTTTCTTATCTTCATGGTCGAAGCGATCCTTAGTAATGTACCCCTCAATTCCTAGAATTGGTTTGATGCCTGCAGTCTTAGCAGCACGATACATTTCACGGTGCCCAGATAGCGAACCGTGGTCAGTGATGGCGATGGCTGGCATACCGATTTCTACAGCCCTGTCCACGTATTCCTGTGGGGTAGCGATGCCATCGAATAGACTGTAGTGAGTGTGAACGTGTAGTCCAGCGTAACTCATATATTATTTCCTTTATACGTTTGAATGATGTGTAAAAATTATGACATATTTTTGATTGGTTGTCAACCATGGATAACAAAAGGGGGAGATTGCTCTCCCCCCTCTGCCATTATATTACCAGTCGATGTTTGAAGAGGTGACTGACGAACCTGACTCAAAGCCGAAGTAGAAGTCTTCCTGCTCTGCGTATGTTACTTCACGAACAACCTTCTCAAGGTTGAAGAACTCAAAGCCATCCCACTTGAATGGTTCAGCATCTGGTCCAGTTGGAATCAAGGTGTAGTTGGTTTCAGTTCCCTGACCATTACGCTTGATCTTCCAGGTTAGATTTGAGATAGAGCCTGTCTCTAGTGCATACTCACGAATTGTGTTAAATGCAGACTGCTTTGAGATACCCTGCGACCACACAGCAATGTATGGGTCTTCGGTGCCGTCGTCAACTAGCACGTTGCAGTAGAAACGCATACGTGAACGCCAACCTGCCTTTGGCTCCTTACGAGCCATCTCACAGCCGTAGCAACGACCCTCAGTCTCCATAGTACAAGCAGCCTTACGCTTGTAGTCCTTTGGATTCTGGTGCTCTGAAATTACAACTGCTAGACCACGTGCTTCTGCATAGTTTGCACTGTCTTCATCCAGTTCCTCTACGAAACGGATCTTTGCTCCCTGTCCGTCAGCCAACTTAACCCAACGAACTTTCTGTCCTGAATTTTCTACCTTTGGCTTGTCAAGCAGGGCATTAATGTTTTTTAGTCCCTTAATAACGCTCATGATTTTCTCCTAATTTGTATTGGTTTATTATTGTAGCATAGCAGCGATAGATTTGTCAAACGATTCATCAAGATTCTTTATTGCCTCGTCTGGCATATCGCCAATATCCTTATATTGTTTATCTAGTTTGATAACAGTAACACGTGAACCAAGACGTTCCACAATCTTGTCTTTCATATTACCGCCTGCTTCATCATTATCAGCAATAACAATAATGTTATTGAAGTATTTTTTGAGTAGGTCTGTTTGGAAACTGGATACGTTAGCACCCAGTGTCGCTACCGCTGGAAATCCGCACTGGTCAAGACGAATGGCATCGAATGATGATTCGACAACATAGACCTTGCTAGATGTTTTTACACGGTGTAGGTTGAATAGGACTTTGCTCTTGGGTAGTCCTGGAGTATTTTTAAAGTCTTTGCCCTCTACGGATCTTCCTACAAATCCAACTTCCATGCCGTCTGGTGAGTGGACTGGGATAGTTACCATATCTTGCTTTTCAGAAAATCCAAGCCAAAACTTTTTTACGGATTCTTCGGAAATCATTCTTCCGTTGTAGTAACGCATGGCACGAGGAGACTCAAGTGCTTGCTGATTTAGACGCTTAACTAAGACTTGGTCAAACTGTGTGTATTCCTGCTTAATGACTAAAGCCTTGTTTACGATCTGCTCAATATCAGTTTCAGTTTCTTTTGACTTAATGTAGCGAACTGACTCAAAGTATGTGCGACCAGAAGTGTGCATTACAAATTCTACAAGGTCTGCAATTTTCTGACATGAGAAACAAAAGAATGTTCCATTTACCTTATCGATTTCTCCAGCAGGCGAACGATAGTTATTGTGGTATGGGCAAAAGATAATGTAGTCAGAGTCTACTTCTGATTCAATATTGATGCCTGAGCCTGTGAGGACTCTTTTAATTTGTTCGGCTGTGTATAAATCACTGTTGTGCCGTCTATTCCCACTACGCATTCTATCTTCTTCTTTCCTACATATGTTCCGTATATCGATATCTTAAATGTAAATGTTTCTGTCTTCTTGTTATATTTTATTGTAAAGTCTGGGTCAATGTCAAGTCTTACGGCATATCCAGATTCTCTCATTTGTTGCTGGAGAAGCCTGGTATACTCTACCCTTAACCTACCAATCGCTGAGTCATCATGGATCTCTCCATTAAAATAAAATCGTTTAATAGGTTTATGGTGTAAATCAGCCATACTCTATTATACAATTTTATTTAATTATCTTCGTAATCCTTGTACTTGTACCAGCCCTTATCAAAGTCTACCTGAACCAAGAACTCGCCCATAAATCCATTACGGTTCTTACGGAATACGCACTCAAGGATGTCTGAATTTGTGGCACGACCCAGAGCAAGTACCCAGTCAGCATCATATGCAATCTGTCGTGACCATGCGGTCTGACCAAGCGTAGGAACTGTGTCTAGTTTGGTAACATCGTCTGGTGTAGCGGACGAGATGGCAATAATCGGTATCTCTTCGCTAATAGCCATAAGTTTTAGTTCACGAGATAGGTTCTTCATACGTACCGTCTCATTGTCCGACTTCTGGTTTGGTGACATCAATTGCAGGTAGTCAACAATGACTAGGTCTGGCTTATACTGGTCAATCTTACCCCTAATAACGCTTGGCGTTACGTCTCCACCAGTATCGTTAGAAATAATGTGGAACTCTGGCTTGCCAGCAAGTTCCTTTGAGTGCCAACGCTTTAGGTCATCAATCTCTACCTGACCGTTGCTCAACTTACGATGTGACCAAAGACCCTCACCCATGATAGCAAACACACGGTTACGAACTTCTGTCTCACTCATTTCAAGAGAGATGATTAGTGGTGACTTGCCTTGCTTCCATGCCTGTACCGCCATGTAAAGAGCAAACCAAGACTTACCAATACCTGGATAGGCTAGGAAGACCCCCAACTGTCCTGGAGTAATTCCAGCAGGTAGGTAGTTGTCAAATCCTGGCAGACCAGTCTTAATTCCAACAGAGCCTAGTGCCTGCTGTCTTGCAAGGTTTTCAAAGTACGATACTGCAGAGTCAAGATCGGTTGCATCGATGTCACGGATAACTGCTGTGTTCTTTTTAAGTTCTGATGTTTTAGCAATAATTGTTTCTAGTGCGTCTGCACTGTGACCAGCCTGCACGTCAGCAGCAGCGGTCCTAAGAAGTTCCCTAACGCTATCATTGAGAAACTCTTGCTGAAGTTCTTCTAGGTGATACTTGGTAGCACCAATGCCTTCAACAGGGGCAAAGTCACGAAACTTCTCTACAACCAAAGATACTGGTGGTACTGACTGATTTGTCTCTGAATAGTTGCGAATAAACTGCCAGATATCCTTGTGGGTACGCAACAGATTCTCTACGTTTGCCTGTAGCAATACGTGTACTTGCTTATCCTGCAGTACCGCTGAAATTAGCCTTGACTCTACATTACTCATTTAACCACTCCTTAGCCTTTCTACGGCGTTCGGCTCTCTCCTTGTTATCTTGTTCTAGTTGTTCACGCTTATCAATAATTTCGTGAGCATAATTTGCGAAGTACTTCCATGTTGGCTTTTGTGCAACATTGAAATAATATTCTAGCAGATCGTAGCAGAAAGGTAAAGTGTACGATTCAATCAGGGCATCTGCAGCCCATTGTTCTACATTTAGATTTAGTAATGGCTTTGCCTCAAACTTTTGAGTATGTAGTTTAGAGTACCTGGAAAGCAAAGCCATACGGTCTTTGCGGTCTGCCATTACTTACTTTCGATCTCGCCCTGTGCTTCGGCAACCTTCTCCTGAAGTTTAGCCTCAACAAATGAGTAGACACGCTCAAAGGCATCGTTTGTGTTTTCGCCCTCACGCTTGCTGTCTGATACAGATAGGTCAATTCGCAGTGACTGGAAATTGCCTAGGTTTAGAGTGTATCCAAGTCCAACGGATACCTTAGTTTCTTCGTTATTCATACCCTGTTCCTTTCAAGAACATTAAATTGATTCAGACCAGATGGGGATAAATCGACCATCTTCAGTCTTCGTATATGTAAGTATACCATCGCCCATACGCCTTGTCAACTCTTGTCTTGTAGGAGTTATGTCGTTCGTAATGAGCCTGTCATTTCTTGGTCTACCAATATGGTAGGAAGCCAGTATATCACGAATCTCAAAAACTTGCGACTCTGAATAATAACTTCTTACCTGCCAGCCTGTGTTACCGCCCTTTTGAGAGCCTGTAGGATGTGGAATAACTCCACGTTTCATTAGTTGTGGCATGTATTTCTTGTGTCTGTTTACAAGATCTGCTGTTTCTCCAACTGTATAGGCACGTTCACGGTTCTTCTTAAAATCATTAATAAGACAACTTTCAATCCTATCTTCATTAATATTATAAACAGACATAATACCATTAGATTTATTTAGATGATGAATGCGAACAAGGTTACCATTTAGAAACCAAACCTTTTTGCTACCAGGAATTACTGGCTTATCATTATATTTAGCGTCAGCGATGGTACTAGCCTTAGTTGCCATTGTTACCCCTAAGCGATTGTGCCAACTGCAATAACGTGTACGTATAGATTTCTTACCGTGCCAGGACTTGCAAATCTAACGTTTGCCTTACAGCCAGCCTTTGTAATATTAGAAATTGTAACAATAGCAGATCTTGAAGCATCTGTAATTTCTCCAAAGATAACTGGTGTTGCTGTTACAACTGGTGGACCATC
>JACCEA010140482.1_pt1 | contig 43753 bp, 37 predicted proteins | sample 7449851 | NCBI WGS metagenome assembly JACCEA01 (sample SAMN15323453, study PRJNA562643) | freshwater metagenome | isolation source: river surface water | place: USA:Blue River Watershed | collected 2017-08-18 | reverse complement strand
GGAGCAAGGGGATCTAAAGAACAAATTCGTCAGTTAACTGGTATGCGTGGTTTGATGGCTAAGCCTAAAAAATCGACTGCTGGTGGTGGTGAAATTATTGAAAACCCGATTTTGTCTAACTTTAAAGAAGGTCTTTCTATCCTTGAGTACTTTATCTCTACTCACGGTGCTCGTAAAGGTCTTGCGGATACCGCTCTTAAAACTGCGGATGCAGGTTACTTAACAAGAAGATTACATGACGTTTCTCAAGATGTTATTGTAAACATTGAAGATTGTGGTACATTAAGAGGTGTTGAAGTTTCAGCTTTGAAGAAAAACGAAGAAATCGTAGAATCTTTAGGAGAAAGAATCCTTGGACGTGTAGCATTACAAGATGTTATCAATCCTTTGACAAACGAAGTTTTAATAGCGTCTGGACAACAAATTACAGAAGTAATTGTAAAAGCTATCGATGCTTCGCCAATTGAAAAAGTAGAAGTTCGTTCTCCATTAACTTGTGAGGCATTAAAAGGAATCTGTGCTAAATGTTACGGTAGAAACTTAGCTACAGGAAAAATGACTCAAAGAGGTGAGGCAGTTGGTGTTATCGCTGCTCAATCTATTGGAGAGCCTGGTACACAGTTGACACTTCGTACCTTCCACGTTGGTGGGGTAGCAGGAGGTATTTCTGAAGAATCAAGCATTGTTGCTCGTTTCCCAGGAAAATTAGAAATCGAAGATTTAAAAACAGTTAAAGGAGAAGATAGCGAAGGAAACGCTGTGGATATCGTAGTTTCTCGTTCGACTGAATTGAAATTAATCGATGAAAAAACAGGTATTTTATTAAGTACAAACAATATCCCTTACGGTTCAAGTATTTTTGTTAAAGACGGTCAGTCAGTTGCAAAAGGAGAAGTAATTTGTAAATGGGATCCATATAATGGAGTTATTATTTCTGAGTTTACTGGTAAAATTGCTTACGAAGATTTAGAGCAAGGACAATCGTTCATGGTTGAAATCGATGAGCAAACTGGTTTCCAAGAAAAAGTAATCTCTGAAGCTAGAAACAAAAAATTAATTCCAACTTTATTGGTTTACGGTAAAGACAATGAATTAATCCGTTCGTACAACTTACCAGTTGGAGCCCACTTGATGGTTGACAATGGTGAGAAAATTAAAGCAGGTAAAGTATTGGTAAAAATTCCTCGTCGTTCTTCTAAATCAGGAGATATTACAGGAGGTTTACCAAGAATTACAGAGTTGTTAGAAGCTCGTAATCCTTCAAACCCAGCAGTAGTTTCAGAAATCGACGGTGTTGTTTCTTTCGGAAAAATCAAACGTGGTAATCGTGAAATCATCATCGAATCTAAATTTGGTGAAGTGAAGAAATACTTAGTGAAATTATCTAGTCAAATCTTGGTTCAAGAAAATGACTTCGTAAGAGCTGGTGTTCCTTTGTCAGATGGTGCTATTACTCCAGACGATATTTTAAGAATTCAAGGTCCAGCTGCTGTTCAACAGTATTTGGTAAACGAAATTCAAGAAGTATACCGTTTACAAGGTGTAAAAATCAACGACAAACACTTTGAGGTGGTTATTCGTCAAATGATGCGTAAAGTAAGAGTTCAAGATCCAGGAGATACATTGTTCTTAGAAGATCAATTGATTCATACTAAAGATTTTATCTTAGAAAACGATAAATTATACGGAATGAAAGTGGTAGAAGATGCAGGCGATTCTGATGTCTTGAAACCAGGTCAAATCATTACACCACGTCAATTGCGTGATGAAAATTCGTTATTGAAACGTAATGATCAAAACCTAGTAGTAGCACGTGATGTAATCACTGCAACAGCTACTCCAGTTCTTCAAGGTATTACTAGAGCATCGCTTCAAACGAAATCATTCATTTCTGCAGCCTCTTTCCAAGAGACTACTAAAGTATTAAACGAAGCTGCTGTAGCAGGTAAAGTGGATTACTTAGAAGGCTTGAAAGAAAATGTTATTGTAGGTCATAGAATTCCTGCTGGTACAGGTATGAGAGAATACGATCACACGATTGTAGGATCTAAAGATGATTACAATGAGATGATGGCTAACAAAGAAGAATATATTTATTAATTCAAATATAAAGTTTCAAAGTCTGTAGCAATACAGACTTTGATTTTTTTTACTCTTTTTATTATGACAGAGCAACAAGACCAAATCAACATTGAGTTAGATGAGCAAACTGCCGAAGGGATTTATTCTAATTTGGCGATTATCAATCATTCTTCTTCTGAATTTGTTTTGGATTTCGTGAGCATTATGCCCGGTATTCCTAAAGCAAAAGTTAAATCAAGAATTGTTTTAACTCCTCAACATGCAAAAAGATTGTTGAAAGCTATTGGAGAAAATATCCATCGTTTTGAAGTCGCTCATGGCGAAATAAAAGACACTGAACAAGCTCCAATTCCATTGAATTTTGGTCCTGCGGGACAAGCTTAATACTAAAAGAGGTTTCAGACATGAAACCTCTTTTTTATTTATTGTAGTTTGTGCGCTACTTCGTTTTTAATTTCTTCTAAAACAAAAGTGCTTTGCACATTCGAAATCCCTTCTATTACAGATAGTTTTTCAACTGCAAATTGTTGGTATTCATTCATGTCTTTTACGCCAATTTTCAACAAAAAATCATAATTTCCAGACACATGGTAACAACCCATGACTTCATGGAGTTTTGCAATTTGCTTTTTAAAATTGTCAATTACTTCCTTAGAATGAATAGACAAGGTTACTTGGCAAAAAACCTGAATTGATTTTCCAATTTTAACTTCGTCCAAAAGAGCAACATATTTTTTGATGTAGCCCAATTGTTCTAGTTTCTTGATTCTTGCAAAGGTAGGCGAGACAGATAAACCCGATTTTTCAGCAATTATTTTGATGTTGGCTTTGGCATCGTTTTGTAATACCATTAAAATTCGTTTGTCGATTGCATCCATTTCAAAATATTTTTATTGTTTTAAATATCAATTAGTATAATTTCGATATTTATATTCTGCTAATTTAGTATTATTTAGAATTATAATATCAATTTTTGTTGTTATTTAGAATATTTTTAAAATAAATCTACATTTACAAAAAAAACAAGATGGAATTACATTCAGCTTTTCTTACTGATACAGACAAACAAAGAATTGTAACTTTAGAACAATTAATTGATATTTCTAACGAGAATTCTATAGGTTATCCTGTGTCAAAAGATTTTGATTTTTCGGAGATCATGCCCTTTTTAAAATACCCGATTAACAATGTAGGTGATCCGTTTGAAAATTCCATTAACAAAGTAAAAACACACGAACTCGAAAGGGAAGTGGTAGGTTTTTTTGCCAAATTATTTAGAGCTGACCCAAATGATTATTGGGGTTATGTTACCAATGGCGGTTCTGAAAGTAATTTGTATGGCTTGTATCTCGCAAGAGAATTATATCCTAAAGGAATGGTGTATTATTCAGAATCGACGCATTATAGTATTCGCAAGAATATTCATTTGTTAAACATTCCAAGTATTGTCATTCGTTCGCAAGAAAACGGAGAAATTGATTATTCTGATTTAGAAAACACCTTGCGAATTAATCGTGATAAACCAGCTATTGTGTTGGCTAATTACGGAACTACCATGAAAGAAGCCAAGGACGATGTGTCTAGAATAAAAAATATTTTAAAAAGTTTAGCTATTCAAGATAGTTACATTCATTGCGATGCTGCTCTTGCAGGAAGTTACGGTGCTTTTGTAGAACCAAGAGTCCCTTTTGATTTTAAAGATGGCGCAGATAGTGTTGCTATTAGTGGGCATAAATTTATTGGTTCCCCAATTCCTTCAGGAGTTATTATTACCAAAAAATCGAACCGAGATAGAATTGCCAAAGGAGTTTCGTATATCGGTTCATTTGACACTACGATTACTGGTTCAAGAAATGGTCACAGTCCTTTGTTTTTATGGTATGCTTTAAAAAGAATGGGAGTGGAAGGATTGAGACAACGATTTCAAAACAGTCTTGAAGTAGCTGCGTATTGCGAAAAGCGATTGAATGAAATTGGGATTCCTGCTTGGAGAAATCCCAATGCGATTACTATTGTGTTTCCAAAAGTACACGATTCCATAATTTCCAAATGGCAACTAGCTACACAAGAAACCATTTCACACATTATTTGTATGCCGAATGTCACCAAAGAGCAAATTGATAATTTGATCTTAGACATTCAAAACTGTGAAGAAGTTGTTGAAAATGAATACGAATTCAGTTTCTAATTAGTCAAACTCTGAGGTAAAAAACAACTTTACATTTGGATACTTGCTTTGGGTCATTTGGATGGTAAAATCAGAATCAGCTAAGAAAACCAATTGTCCGTATTTATCATGAGCTAAAAACTTTTGCTTAATACGCTTGAATTCTTTGAATTCCTCGCTTTTTGCATCGTCTGGTTTTACCCAACACGCTTTGTGAACAGGGAAATTTTCATACGTACATTTTGCACCGTATTCGTGTTCCAATCGGTATTGAATTACCTCGTATTGAAGTGCTCCTACAGTTCCAATAACCTTTCGATTATTCATTTCTAAAGTAAACAACTGCGCTACACCCTCGTCCATTAACTGATCTACTCCTTTATCCAGCTGTTTGGCTTTCAATGGGTCGGCATTATTGATGTAACGGAAATGTTCTGGAGAGAAACTCGGAATTCCTTTAAAACTCATTGCTTCGCCTTCGGTTAAAGTATCTCCAATTTTGAAGTTACCCGTATCGTGTAAACCTACAATGTCACCAGGGTAGGAGATATCTACAATTTCTTTCTTTTCAGCAAAGAATGCGTTCGGACTAGAGAATTTTAAATTCTTCTTTTGACGTACGTGGAAATAGGGTTTGTTTCTTTCAAAAGTACCTGAAACAATTTTGATAAACGCCAAACGATCTCGGTGTTTTGGATCCATATTCGCGTGAATCTTGAAAACAAAGCCCGACATTTTTTCTTCTTTTGGATCAACCAATCGCGTTTCAGAATCTTTAGGTCGAGGAGAAGGAGCAATAGCAACAAAGCAATCCAACAATTCTCGAACTCCAAAATTATTCAAAGCGGAACCAAAAAACACCGGTTGTAATTTCCCGTCCAAGTAGTCTTGGCGGTCAAATTTTGGATAGACTTCGTCAATCAATTCCAATTCTTCACGGAGTTTATCCGCTGGTTTTTGACCAATTATTTTTTCTAATTCAGGATTTTGAACGTCCGAAAAAGCAATCGTTTCTTCAATATTCTTGCGACTATCGCCACTAAACAAGTTGATGTTTTGTTCCCATAAATTATAAATTCCTTGAAAGTCATAACCCATTCCAATTGGGAAACTCAACGGAGTTACGGTCAAGCCTAATTTTTGCTCCACCTCGTCCATCAAGTCAAAAGCGTCTTTTCCTTCACGGTCTAATTTGTTGATGAAAACAATAATGGGAATGTTACGCATTCTACACACCGAAACTAATTTTTCAGTTTGTTCCTCAACCCCTTTGGCAACGTCAATCACTACAATTACGCTATCCACAGCAGTCAAAGTTCGAAACGTATCTTCGGCAAAATCCTTATGCCCAGGTGTATCCAGAATGTTGATTTTTTTCTCTTTGTAATTGAATGCTAAAACCGAGGTCGAAACCGAAATCCCTCTTTGACGCTCAATTTCCATAAAGTCAGACGTAGCGCCTTTCTTGATTTTATTATTTTTTACCGCACCCGCTTCCTGAATTGCCCCTCCAAAAAGAAGTAATTTCTCGGTTAGTGTCGTCTTTCCCGCATCGGGATGCGAGATAATTCCAAAGGTTCTTCTGCGTAGTATTTCTTCTAAAAAACTCATAATTGTTATAATGGATTGCAAAAATACTATTTACTTCACTAATTAACTAATTCCAAAAGCTTTTCTAGGAAGCTAATCCTGCTGTGCGCTCTATCTGTGCTGGCGAACCCCGCCACCACAGGATGCCGCTCCCATCAGGGCTAGAGTTGTTCGTATTTACAGATAATTTATTTGCTTTAGTATTTCCGTCTTATCCCTACTAATTTTTTGTTAATAGTACGCATAGTACTTGCTTTCTCTAATTGAATTGTTATTTTTGTTGGCAATAATACATTTTGGCTTCTGTAGTTAGTAATAGAAGTACTAAAAAATAAAAATTAAATAATGATATTTCAATTACCATCCATTACCACTTTTATGAATAAGAAGGTACTTTCTTTTTTCTTGGTTCTATTTTCTGTAGTGACTTTAACAGCCCAAGAGGTGATTAAAGACCAACCTGCTAAAGAAGTCCTTAAAGCTGATTCTTCAAAAAAAATGAAAGTTGATGGTGTTATTGCGACGATTGGAGAATACATTATTTTAGATTCGGATATTGATAAAGCCTATTTAGAAATTTCTAGTCAAGGCGGTTCGGTTAAAGATATCACAAGATGTCAGATGTTAGGAAAACTAATGGAAGATAAATTGTATGCACACCAAGCGGTTCAGGACAGTGTTAAGGTTACTGACACTGAAGTAAAAGCGATGATGGATGAGCGATTAGGTTACATGACCGAGCAATTAGGTTCAATGGATAAAATTGTAGAATATTACAAAAAAAATAACGAAGAAGAATTCAGAACGTATTTCTTTGACATATTAAAAGAAAACAAACTGACAACTGAAATGCAAAAGAAAATTGTAGACGATGTTGAAATTACGCCTGAGGAGGTTCGTAACTTTTTTAAGAAAATTCCAAAAGACGAGTTGCCTGTTTTTGGGGCAGAAATGGAAGTAGCCCAAATTGTAGTTAAACCTAAAATTTCAGATGCCGACAAACAAAAAGTAATTGATCGTTTGAATGGATTCAAAAAAGAAATTCAAGAAGGTTCTAGTTTTGCTACAAAAGCGGTGTTGTATTCACAAGATCCAGGATCAAGAGCGAGTGGCGGATTTTACAAGATGAATCGCAAAACACCATTCGTAAAAGAATTTAAAGATGTAGCTTTCAGTTTAGCAGAAGGAGAAATTTCAGCTCCTTTTGAAACGGACTTTGGTTATCATATTATATACGTAGAGAAAATAAAAGGACAAGAGGTGGAATTGCGTCATATTTTGTTAGCACCAAAAGTTACTGAGGAATCCTTACAAGAAGCAAAAGAAAAAATCACTTTGATTCGTAAAAGAATTATGGACAAAGAAATCACTTTTGCGGAAGCGGCAAGAACGCTATCTGATGAAAAAGAAACGAGAACGAATGGAGGAACTTTAATCAATCCTAAGACACAAGATACACGTTTTGAATTGACTAAAATGGATCCAACATTATATGCTCAGGTTTCTAATTTAAAAGAAAATGAAGTTTCATCGGCCTATCCGGAAGAACCTCAAGAGGGTAAAAAACAATACAAATTAATTACGGTAACTAATAGAATTAATGAGCATACTGCAGATTATGCTAAAGATTATACCAAAATTAAAGAATTAGCATTGAAAGAGAAGCAAATCAAAGCAATTGGAAAGTGGTTTGACGATAAGATTAAAGATACCTATATTAAAATTATTGGGGAATATAGAGATTGCGTATTTACCAACAACTGGTTGAAAAAATAAATTTTTAATATAAATCAAAAAAGAGTTAGCTTTATGAAATCAAAATCATTTTGCTAACTCTTTTCCATTTAAACAAAATCAAAAATGTCTGATGTAGCTGCTATACATAACTTAGTTAATAAAAGAACTGCGCTAAAAAAAGAAATTGCTAAAATAATTGTAGGTCAAGACGCTGTGATTGACCAAATAGTGTTGGCTATTTTCTCAGGCGGACATGCTTTATTGGTAGGCGTTCCTGGACTTGCTAAAACTTTAATGGTACATACCTTGGCGCAAGCTTTGGGATTGGATTTTAAGCGTATTCAGTTCACGCCAGATTTAATGCCTTCAGATATTTTAGGAAGTGAGATTTTAGATGAAAACAGACAGTTCAAATTTATCAAAGGACCTGTTTTTTCTAATATTATTTTGGCAGACGAAATTAATAGAACACCTCCTAAAACGCAAGCTGCTTTACTAGAAGCCATGCAAGAACGTTCAGTAACCATTGCGGGACATCAATATAAATTGGATTTGCCTTATTTTGTTTTAGCCACCCAAAACCCAATTGAACAAGAAGGAACCTATCCTTTGCCAGAAGCGCAGTTGGACAGATTCATGTTTGCTATTAAATTAGAATATCCCACTTTTGAAGAAGAAGTGCAAGTAGTCAAACAAACGACTTCGGATGTGAAAAGTGACATACAGCCCTTATTTACGGCTCAAGAAATTATCGATTTTCAACATTTAATTCGCCGCATTCCTGTGGCTGATAATGTGATTGAATATGCTGTGACTTTAGTGAGTAAAACACGTCCAGATAGTGTATTGTCGACTGATTTTGTAAAAAATTATTTGGATTGGGGAGCAGGACCAAGAGCTTCACAGAATTTAATTTTGGCAGCCAAAGCACATGCGGCATTTAACGGAAAATTCTCTCCAGATATCGAAGATGTAAAAGCAGTTGCTATTGGGATTCTTCGTCATCGAATCATCAAAAATTACAAGGCTGATGCCGAAGGAATTACAGAAGAAATAATTATTTCACAATTACTTTAATCGGCATTCCTTGCCCTGTTCTAATTCCTTTTTTAAAAACGATGTATTTGATTTAATAAATGGATAGTTATTTTGTTAATTGTTTAGTATTTATTATCTTAAATTATTGTTTTGACAATAAAATTAAATCGTATTTGTTATTTTATAATAATAATCAGCAATAGGACTAGTTTTATTAAATTATTTTTAAATCTCGGCTTTAATTTCTAAATTTGCTAAACATATAAAAACAAAAAATACCCAATATATTATGGCTATTGATAATGCAATGAATCTTTATAACGAATACATTAAAGAAATCGAAGAAAGAAAAGGTCAAGGATTGCATCCAAAACCAATTGATAGCGCTGATTTACTAAGTGAGATTATAGCGCAAATCAAAGACGTTAACAATCCAAATAGAGAAGAATGTCTTTCTTTTTTTATTTATAATACGTTACCTGGAACAACTAGTGCAGCTGGTAAAAAGGCTTATTTCTTAAAAGATATTATTCTTGGTAATGAGTCGGTGAGTGAAATTACACCTGCTTTCGCATTTGAATTGTTATCTCACATGAAAGGTGGTACTTCTATTGAAGTTTTACTTGATTTGGCTTTAGGAAATGATGTTGCCATTGCTAAACAAGCGTCAGATGTTCTTAAATCTCAAGTGTATCTTTACGATGCCGATACAGATCGTTTAAAAGAAGCCTATACAAATGGTAATGCTACTGCTGCAGCTATTTTAGAAAGCTACGCAAAAGCGGAGTTTTTTACAAAATTGCCAGAAATGCCAGAAGAAATAAAAGTAGTAACGTTTATTGCTGGAGAAGGGGATATTTCTACGGATTTATTATCACCAGGAAATCAAGCGCACTCACGTTCAGATCGTGAATTGCACGGTAAATGTATGATTACTCCTCAAGCACAAGAAGAGATTCAAGCCCTCCAAGCGCAACATCCAGATAAAAGTGTGATGTTAATTGCTGAAAAAGGTACCATGGGTGTTGGGTCTTCAAGAATGTCAGGAGTAAACAATGTAGCACTTTGGACAGGTAAAAAAGCAAGTCCTTATATTCCGTTTGTAAATATCGCACCAATTGTTGGTGGAACTAATGGTATTTCGCCAATTTTCCTCACAACTGTTGACGTAACAGGTGGTATTGGAATCGATTTGAAAAACTGGGTTAAGAAAACGGATGCTAATGGAGATCTTGTTCGTGATGAAAATGGAGAGCCAATTTTAGAACAAGTATATTCTGTTGCAACAGGAACGGTTTTAACCATCAATACAAAAACAAAAAAATTATACAATGGTGATCAAGAATTAATTGACTTGTCAAGATCTTTTACACCACAAAAAATTGAATTTATTAAAGCAGGCGGATCGTATGCAATTGTTTTTGGTAAAAAAATTCAAACATTCGCTTGTAAAGTATTGGGGATTGATATTCCAACGGTTTTTGCTGCTTCGAAAGAAGTGTCTGTTGAAGGACAAGGTTTAACTGCTGTTGAGAAAATTTTCAATAAAAATGCTGTTGGAAACACTCCAGGAAAAGTATTGCATGCAGGATCAGATGTTCGTGTTGAAGTAAATATTGTTGGTTCGCAAGATACAACAGGATTGATGACGGCTCAAGAATTAGAATCGATGGCGGCTAAAGTAATTTCGCCAATTGTTGACGGAGCTTACCAATCAGGATGTCATACCGCTTCGGTTTGGGATAAAAAAGCACAAGCTAATATTCCGAAATTGATGCAATTCATGAATGATTTCGGTTTAATTACTGCACGTGACCCTAAAGGAGTGTATCATGCAATGACAGACGTTATCCATAAAGTATTAAACGACATTACTATTGATGAATGGGCAATCATTATCGGTGGTGATTCGCATACTAGAATGTCTAAAGGGGTTGCTTTTGGAGCTGACTCTGGTACAGTTGCCTTGGCTTTGGCTACTGGCGAGGCTTCTATGCCAATTCCAGAATCGGTTAAAGTGACGTTCAAAGGAACAATGAAAGAATACATGGACTTCCGTGATGTAGTTCATGCTACGCAAGCGCAAATGTTGCATAAATTTGGTGGAGAAAATGTGTTCCAAGGTAGAATTATCGAAGTTCATATTGGAACATTAACAGCTGACCAAGCATTTACTTTTACTGACTGGTCTGCTGAAATGAAAGCAAAAGCGTCTATTTGTATTTCAGAGGATGATACTTTGATTGAATCTTTGGAAATTGCCAAAGGCAGAATCAAAATCATGATTGATAAAGGAATGGATAATGCGAAGCAAGTACTTCAAGGCCTTATCAATAAAGCAAATAAAAGAATTGAGGAAATTAAAACTGGTGATAAACCGGCTTTACGTCCAGATTCAAATGCTAAATATTACGCAGAATTAGAAGTTGATTTAGATGTAATCAACGAACCGATGATTGCGGATCCAGATGTAAATAACAAAGACGTTTCTAAACGTTACACCCACGATACGATTCGACCATTATCTTTCTACGGAGGAACCAAAAAGGTTGATTTAGGATTTATTGGTTCATGTATGGTGCACAAAGGCGATATGAAAATATTGGCACAAATGCTTAAGAATATTGAGAGACATGAAGGTAAAGTAGAGTTTAAAGCACCTTTAGTGGTTGCTCCACCTACTTATAATATCGTTGACGAATTGAAAGCAGAAGGCGATTGGGAAGTATTGAGAAAATATTCTGGTTTTGAATTTGACGATAATGCACCTAAAGGAGCAGCTCGTACAGAGTATGAAAATATGTTGTATTTAGAGCGTCCAGGTTGTAACCTTTGTATGGGTAACCAAGAAAAAGCTTCTAAAGGAGATACGGTTATGGCAACTTCTACTCGTTTATTCCAAGGAAGAGTTGTTGAAGACACTGCAGAGAAAAAAGGAGAATCATTACTTTCTTCTACACCAGTAGTTGTTTTGTCTACTATTTTAGGAAGAACACCTTCAATTGAAGAATACAAAAAAGCGGTGGAAGGAATTAACTTAACTAAGTTTGCTCCGCCACATAAATTGTTAGTTAGATAACAAATCGTTATCATAAATATTAAAAAGTCTAAGTTTTACTTAGACTTTTTGGTTTTAATTACATTCTATTTAAACAATGAAATAGTTGATTCTGATTGGGTTTTGCATCATCGGCTGTCAATTTTATAAATGCTTTAACTTATTTAGTTTGCAAAAAGGCTTACCTTTGTAATCCTTTAAATAATCTCTTTTTTTCAAAAATGATTGATAGTTATAGGTTTTATAATTATCGTGGTAAAAATCGAGAGGAAAATAAAAGACCCAATGAAATACTACAAACTACTATTAATTTTAGCGCTCATTAACTTTTCAACTGTTTTTTCTCAAGAAAAATTGATTAAACATACAGTTAAAAAAGGCGAAACGATTACTGCTATCGCTCAAAAATATAAAGTTGAACCAACTGCTATTTACGAACTTAATCCAGATTGTAGCCGTGTACTTAAATTAGAATCTATTATATTGATTCCACGCCAGAGTTCGAAAGGAATTAAGGTAAAAACCGAATCAAAGGGGACTTTAGTTGCAAGTACACATGAAGTACAGCCTAAAGAAACCTTATATGGTATAGCAAAACAATACGAAATTTCTCTGGATGAATTGAATAATGCAAATCCTGAATTAGCAGAAATGGGTTTGCAAGTTGGACAAAAAATTAAAATTCCAACAACGGTTAATTCTAAGAATAGTGTAGTAGTAAAAAAAGAAGAGCTTAAAGTCCTACCCAAAAAAGAAGTGGTTTTGGAAGAAAAAAAGCTGAAATCAATTCCGGTAACAGTTGCTCCGCCACCAAAAACAATAACACATGAGGTGTTGCCTTCTGAAACTAAATTTGGAATTGCTAGACAATATGGGATATCAATAGCTGAATTAGATACTGCTAATCCAGTATTAGAAAAAGAGCCTCTCAAAATAGGTCAAAAAATAACAATTCCTCTAAAAGAAGGAAGTGTAGTAGTTACTCCAGTTGTACAACCTGTTGAGGTGATAGCAATTAGTAAAACACAATTAAAAGAAACCCCAAAAGAAACATCAAAAGAAGTAATTGCTGTCGTTACTAAAGAAGGTGCTGTTGAGCAAAATCAAGAAAAAATAGTACATGAAGTACTTCCTAAAGAAACAAAATATGGAATTGCTAAAAAATATGGAATCTCGGTAGCCGAATTGGAAACTCAAAATCCATCAATACTTAAAAATTTATATGTAGGGGCTAAATTGTCTATTGCGGGAGCGAAGCCAGTACAAGAGGTTACTGCAGATATAAAAGTTGCGAGTGCTGAAACCGGTGATGCTGTTTCATCCCAAGAAAATCTTACCATAGCAAGTAGTGTTGCTAAATGGAATACCAATGAAGAATTAGCCGATGAATTGATTCGAATGGCGTCAGATAATTTGGGAATAGGCTATCGCTCTGGAGGTACTTCAAAAAACGGGTTTGATTGTTCTGGATTGATGTACACTACCTTTAGTTCTTTGGATATTAAGCTACCAAGATCATCTCACGAAATGGCTACAATTGGTAAAGTTATTGATCCTACTGAAGCTCAAAAAGGAGATTTGATTTTCTTTAAAACAAGAGGTGGCAGTCAAATTAATCATGTAGGAATGGTCGTTGAGGTAAATGATGGGGAAATTAAATTCATTCATTCTGCTACACATGGAGGGGTAATTATTTCTTCAACAAAAGAAAAATATTACGAGAAAAATTTCACCCAGATTAATAGGGTATTACAGCAATAATTTGACATTTAAGACTCCTCAATTTTGAGGAGTTTTTTGTTTTAAATAGGTATTGAACTAATTCTTTGATTTGGAAAACTTAATTTTAGAAAAAAAATATATCTTTAACCAACCAAAAAACTAAAACCAATAATTATGGAAGAAAATCAACCAGGAGATTTTAAGCGAGAATTAGGATTATTAGACGGAACTATGTTAGTAGTTGGTTCTATGATTGGGTCTGGAATATTTATAGTAAGTGCTGATATTGCAAGACAAGTAGGTTCGGCGGGTTGGTTGACTTTAATTTGGTTAATTTCAGGCTTAATTACGATGATTGCAGCAGTGAGTTATGGAGAGTTAAGCGCCATGTTTCCCAAAGCCGGTGGTCAATATGTATATTTAAAAGAAGCTTATACTAAATTAATCGCATTTTTATACGGCTGGAGTTTCTTTGCAGTAATTCAAACCGGAACCATTGCTGCTGTAGGTGTGGGGTTTTCCAAATTTGCCGCGTATTTAGTTCCTTCTTTAAGTGATGAAAATATTCTATATGAGTTAGGTTCTTTTAAACTGAATGCAGCTCAAATAGTTTCAATTATCACGATTGTATTACTTACCTATGTAAATAGCCGAGGAGTCAAGAATAGCAAAACATTGCAAACTGTTTTAACTGTAATCAAGATTCTATCCTTATTTGGATTGATTATTTTCGGGTTTTTATTGGCTGCCAAAGCTGATGTTTGGAATGCGAATTGGTCTGATGCTTGGAATACACGTTCATTTAATTCTGATTCAGGTTCATGGTTGCCAATTGGGGGGACCGCTTTGTTAACAGGAATTTCTGCAGCTATGGTTGGGTCTTTGTTCTCTAGTGATGCTTGGAATGGAGTAACTTTTATCGCGGGTGAAATCAAGAATCCGAAACGCAATGTAGGTTTGAGTTTGTTTCTTGGAACTTTTATAGTTACTGTAATTTACGTATTGACTAATTTGATGTATTTAGCTGTAATTCCGTTAGACGAAATTGCTACAGCCAAATCAGATAGAGTAGCGGTAGTGGCTTCTCAATATACTTTTGGAGATATTGGAACTATTATCATTGCTATAATGATTATGATTTCAACGTTTGCGTGCAATAATGGATTAATTATGGCGGGAGCAAGAGTATATTATACGATGGCTAAAGATGGATTGTTTTTGAAAAAAGCAGCCAATTTGAACTCAGCAAGTGTTCCAGAATGGGCACTTTGGGTTCAATGTATTTGGGCTTCATTGTTATGTTTGACGGGTAAATACGGTGATTTATTAGACTTTGTAATTATTATTGTATTGATATTTTACATTCTAACTATTTACGGAATTTTTATTCTTCGTAAAAAAATGCCTGAAGTAGAAAGACCTTATACAGCGTTTGGTTATCCATTCTTGCCATTAGTTTATATCGTAATTGCTTCTGCAGTTTGTATCTCTTTATTAATTACTAAATTTTCCACTTGTGGATGGGGAGTGTTAATTATGTTAACGGGTATCCCAATTTACTATTTGACAAAACCTAAGGAATAATTGAATTTATAAAAAATATAAAAGCCGTCTTGAATATTCAAAACGGCTTTTTTTTGATGTGGGGAAATATGTATTATAAAATAGAACTAACTTCTTCAAATGGTAATCCCCATGCTTCGGCAACTCCTCGGTAAACAATCTTTCCATTGGCAATGTTCAATCCTTTTTTCAATTCTTCATTTTCATTGCAAGCTTTTTTCCAACCTTTGTTGGCTAATTGTAAAGCATACGGCAAAGTAGCATTCGTTAATGCCAATGTAGAAGTATAAGGAACAGCACCCGGCATATTGGCTACACAATAATGTACAATTCCGTCAATAATGAAAGTAGGATTTTCGTGTGTTGTTGGCGTACAAGTTTCAATACAACCTCCTTGATCTACAGCTACGTCAACTACAACAGTTCCAGGACTCATTAATTTCAACATATCTTTTGTAATTAAGTGAGGTGCTTTGGCTCCTGGGATTAAAACTGCTCCAATTACTAAATCGGCATCCGAAATAGCTTCACTGATATTGTAATGATTTGACATTAATGTGGTAACATTAGCAGGCATTATATCATCTAAATATCGTAAACGTGCCAAACTCACATCCATAATAGTCACTTTAGCGCCAAATCCAGCCGCCATTTTTGCGGCTTGGGTACCAACGATTCCTCCACCTAAAACAACCACTTTCGCTGGATTTACTCCTGGTACTCCTCCTAAAAGGATTCCTTTTCCTTGCATTGGTTTTTCTAAATATTTAGCACCTTCTTGAATAGACATTCTTCCTGCTACTTCAGACATTGGCACTAATAAAGGTAAACTGCGGTCTGTTTTCTCTACGGTTTCGTATGCCAAACATATTGCATCGCGTTCTATCATCGCTTTGGTTAATGGTTCTGATGATGCAAAGTGAAAATAGGTAAACACCAATTGGTCTTTTTTAATCAATGGATATTCAGAAGCAATAGGTTCTTTTACTTTGATAATCATTTCAGCAATTTCATAAACTGCTTCGATAGTGGGTAAAATTACTGCTCCAGCATTGGCGTAAGCACTATCGCCAAAACCACTATTTTCACCTGCAGTTGATTGTATGTAAACAATATGTCCGTGTTTTTTAAATTCAGCTACTCCTGCTGGAGTTAAGGCCACACGATTTTCATTATTTTTAATTTCTTTTGGAACACCTATTATCATAAAATATAGTTTTAAAAAGTTAGTTCTAAAATTGAATAACAAATGTATTGATAAAGAAAAAATTATTGAGATATAGTATTTAAATAGGTAATTATTTCTTTTATATTGTATTTTTGTATTGTTTATTTCTTTTTATTCTTAATTTATAACGGGTAAAAAGAAAAATAATCCTTAAACTGAATTTCTAATTTATATAATTTTGAAAGGCATGACGAATATTGATGCTACTGACAAACAAATTCTTCGCTTACTTCAAGAAGATGCTCATTTGACTCTAAAAGACATTTCAAGTAAAATTAATTTATCCTTAACTCCAGTTCATGATAGAGTTAAGCGGTTAGAGCGTGAAGGTATAATTGAAAAATATGTTTCGATAGTTAATAAAAAGAAACTTGGAATGCATCTTACAGTCTATTGTCAGGTGACTTTAGTAAAGCAAACACATGATGTGTCGGAGGGTTTTAATGGGTCTATTTTAAATATGCCCGAAGTAGTCGAATGTAATTTTGTCTCAGGAAATTTTGACTACCTACTTAAAGTGGTCTTGCCAGACATGGATAGCTACCATCATTTTCACCAACAAAAATTATCGGTTTTGCCTGAGGTTTCTTTGATTAATAGTTTCTTTATTATTTCGGAGGTAAAGACGACCACTGTTGTGCCAATTTAAAATAAAAAGCCATCTTGAATATTCATGATGGCTTTTAAAAAAACACTACAAAGTATAATTAAATAATTATTCTAAAAATTTCTCCGTTTTGGTTGATCATCTCGATACGAATACTTTGATTTTCTTCCTTGTTATTCAACAATTTCGAAACAGTTTCGATATCTGTTGCTTTTACATTATCAATGCTTAAAATGATATTGCCTAAAAGTTCCCTTTCATACGCTTTTAAATTTTCGTTTGAAATGGCTTTGATTTTTACACCATAATTGAGACGGAATCGTTTTTTATCCATCGCATCAATATTTTCCAACTCTAAGCCTTTAAATTCAGTGTTGAAGAATTCATTTTTACTTAAAATCACCGGAACCACTTTTCTATTTCCTTCTCTAATAATGGTAACAGTAACTTTGTCATTCGGACGTTTGGTATTAATATAACCCGATAAGTCTGCAAAAGTAGCCACCGATTGGTTGTCTAATTGAATGATAACATCCCCTTTTTTAAGTCCGGCTTTTTCTGCTCCAGATCGTTTTGTTACTTTACTCACATAAAATCCTTCCGTTTGAGAAATTCCTAATTCTTTTGATGATTTTGAATTCAATTCGCCACCTTCAACACCAAGTATTCCACGTTGTACGTTTCCGTATTCCATAATATCCTCAATTATTTTTCGGGCGATATTTGATGGTACTGCAAAAGAATAGCCCGTATAACTTCCAGTTGGAGAACTGATCATAGTGTTAATGCCAATTAATTCACCACGAGTATTGACTAATGCCCCTCCACTGTTTCCGGGATTAACTGCAGCGTCTGTTTGAATAAAAGATTGTATTCCGCTAGTGTCTAAATTTCTTGCTTTCGCAGAAACTATTCCAGCTGTTACCGTTGACGTTAGATTGTACGGATTTCCAACCGCTAATACCCATTCGCCCACTTTTACCGAATCAGAATTGGCGAAAGCCGTATATGGTAATTTTTCGTCAGCATTGATTTTTAATAATGCAATATCCATTTTGGAGTCAGTTCCAATGAGCTTTGCTTTATATGATTTCCTGTTGTTTAAGGTAATTTCGATTTCGGTTGCATCTTTTATCACGTGATTATTAGTCACAATATATCCATCTTCGGAGATAATAACACCAGATCCTGTTCCAATTTGCTCTTGTTGTTGACTTCCTCCGTATCCATAAAAGAATTCCATAATGGGATTGGTAATCGTTCTTCTGGATACATTTTTTACGTGAACTACCGTATGAATAGTTTTCTCGGCAGACTCTGTAAAATCAACATTTTCTGGAGAAAAGCCGACGCGTTTCCCATAATAATCGGAAGCAACGCTAACTAGTCCATCTTTGGTTTTAGAAAAATAGCCACCTTGGTCGAAGAGCAATTTATAAGCACTTAATGTTACGGCTCCACTCAATAGGGATACTAAAAATAGATTTGAAAAGCGATTCATAATTGTATTCGTTTTTAAATTATTGAGGTAAATTTAAAATAGAATTGGCTGTATAAAAAACAGTTTAACGCTCTTTAACAATGATTAACATTTCATTAATAGTTCGTACTTTTGTTTTTTAGAACCAAAGTAAAATGCAATTAGATTTTTATAAATACCAAGGCACCGGAAATGATTTTGTAATGATTGATAATCGTTCCAATACTTTTCCTAAAGAAAACACGCAATTAGTAGCGCATTTATGCGATCGTCGTTTCGGTATTGGAGCGGACGGTCTTATTTTGTTAGATACGGATACTGCGACTGATTTTAGAATGGTATATTACAATTCTGATGGCAATCTAAGTTCAATGTGTGGTAATGGTGGCCGTTGTTTAGTTGCTTTCGCTAAAAAACTTAATGTAATTCAAAATGAAACTACCTTTATTGCTACTGATGGATTACATTATGCAACAGTGGCTGATGATGGGATTGTTTCATTACAAATGATTGATGTTGAAGCTATAAAGAACACTTCAGAATATTCTTTTTTAAATACAGGATCACCACATCATGTGCAAATAGTTGATGATTTGGAACACTTTAATGTAAAAGACAATGGAGCGGCCATTCGTTATGGTGAATTGTATGGGAAAGAAGGAAGTAATATCAATTTTGTAAAAAAAATAGACGAAACTACTTTTTCCTTACGAACCTATGAAAGAGGAGTCGAAGACGAAACCTTGGCTTGTGGAACTGGAGCTACCGCTGTTGCTATTGCGATGAATGCTACAGGACAAACGGATTTGAATGCCATCAATTTGAATGTTGAAGGAGGGAAATTAGCGGTTTCTTTTGAAAAAATAGATGGAAAATATACCAATGTGTTTTTGAAAGGTCCAGCCGAATTTGTTTACCAAGGAACAATTGCAATACAATCCAGTCTATGATTACTCTAAAAGGCGAAAACATTTACCTCAGAGCGCTAGAACCTAATGATTTGGAGTTTGTTTATGTGATGGAGAACGATCAAAGTATTTGGGAAGTGAGCAACACACAAACGCCGTATAGTCGGTTTTTAGTGAAACAATACTTAGAAAATGCGCATCAAGATATTTATGAGGCAAAACAATTGCGATTGGCTATTTGCCAAGACAAAGATTTCCCAGCTATAGGCTTGATCGATTTGTTCGACTTTGATCCCCAAAATAGAAGAGCTGGTATTGGTATTGTAATTCAAGCCGTTGCGAATAGAAAGCAAAATATTGGTTCAGAAGCTTTAGAGTTGTTAATTAAATATGCTTTTTACAATTTGAATTTACATCAATTGTATGCAAATATTGCAACAGAAAATACCGCTAGTATAGCGCTTTTTACTAAATTTGGCTTTGAAAAAATAGGTGTAAAAAAAGATTGGACATTAGTTAATGGCCAATTTAAAGACGAAGCTCTTTTTCAATTAGTTAATCATTCATTTTAAAAAATAGCATTTTGAATATAAAAAAAATCATCACTACAGTCAGTATCGTTTTAATTTCAGTGTTAATGATTTACGGATTGGTATTAGTGCGTCAAATATTTTCAGACAATACTAAATTTGAAGAAAGTGAAGTCTATGTTTACGTTCCAACTAATTCTGATTACGATGCAGTAAAAAAAATAGTAGCGCCTTATGTTGAAAACATGGATCGTTTTGATGCAGTAGCCAATAAAAAAAAATACCCAAACAATGTAAAGCCAGGAAAGTTTTTATTCAAAAAAGGTATGAATAGTAACGAATTAATTAATGCTTTACGAATCAATAATGAAGTAAAACTATCTTTCAACAATCAAGAACGCTTAGAGGATTTTGCAGGGCGAATAGGTTCTGAAATAGAAGCAGATAGTGTTTCTTTACTAGCAGCTATTAAAGATTCCACTTTTTTAAAAGAGAATGGATTTAACGAAGACAATGTGTTGACCATGTTCATCCCGAATACGTATGAATTGTACTGGAACACTACAGCGATTAAGTTTCGCGATAAAATGATTAAAGAATACCGTATTTATTGGAATGACGAACGTGTTGCAAAAGCTAAGGCACAAGGTCTAACTCCAATTGAAGCGACGATTTTGGCTTCTATAGTACACAAGGAGTCGGTGAAAAAAGATGAAAGACCTAGAATTGCAGGAGTGTATTTGAATCGTTTGCACAATGGCATCTTATTGCAAGCTGATCCAACGGTGATTTATGCAGTGAAAAAGAAATCGAATGATTTTACGCAAGTAATCAAAAGAGTTTTAAATAAAGACCTACAAGTGGCTTCTCCTTATAATACCTATTATAGTGCAGGATTACCTCCAGGGCCAATTGCAATGCCTGATATTACTGCAATTGAAGCAGTATTGAATCCTGAGAAACACAATTATATTTATTTTTGTGCTAGTGTAGAACGTTTTGGGTACCATGATTTTGCTGTGACTCAAGCTCAACACGAACAAAATGCTAAAAAATATTACAATTGGATCAATAGTCAAGGAGTGAAAAGATAGTTTTAAATGCGTTCATAAGTTATTTTTCGCATATTTATTACTTTGTATTGGACATAAATTTTAATAAAAAAAGAGCTATTCAGCTCTTTTTTTATGGTTTTTTCAAATTCATAGAATGTAGTGTTGCCTTTTGTGTACTAGGGGTGCCAATGTTTCCTTATGGGTAAGGATTTGTTTTTAGAAAACTTTAACAAGCTGATTTTAAGCATTGTATTTTTTGTTGTATATTTGCAACGTAGAAATTTCTAAGGGTGACAGCGTTAGAAGAAAAACAATTTATGATAAAGAAATGGCATTATTATTCCACTTTACTACTGATTATCGCTTTTTTAAGCTTAGGTTTTAAACCATTTAATTTGGATTCCAGTCCTTGGTTTCTAACAAACGGATTAACTCAATCCGATTATTTATTTCCGTCTCACAAACAAGAAGATTACGCAAAATTGAATATTCCTTTTACAGGAAATTTCTTTATTGGCTATAAAGAAGCAATTGCTTTCAAAGAGTCTCAAGGAAAATACAGAAAAATTAATTCGTTGGGCTATTTAGGTAAATATCAATTTGGGCCAGAAACTCTTCGTACTATTGGTGTATATAACAATACTGCTTTTTTGAAAAATCCTGATTTACAAGAGAAAGCTTTTTTAGCATTATTATCAAAAAATAAATGGTTATTGCGAAAAGAGATTGAAAAATATGAAGGAACTGTAATTAATGGTATCCATATTACAGAGTCTGGAATTTTAGCTGCGGCTCACTTAGGAGGAGTTCGTTCTGTAAAAAGATATTTTAGATCTAACGGAGAGCGTTATTTTAGAGATGCTTACGGGACTTCAATAATTAGTTATATGAAAGCTTTTGGCGGATATGATACATCTTTTATAGAGCCAGATAAACACGCTTCGATATCAGATATATAAATTAATAATTTTATAAAAAAAAGCGGTCTCAATTTTAGATCGCTTTTTTTTGTAATTCAATTAAGGTACTAGTCAATCAATATTTCTAATATTTTGATAGCCGCTTCGCTAATTTTGGTTCCAGGGCCAAATACAGCCACTGCGCCTGCATCAAATAAGAATTGATAATCTTGTGCTGGAATTACTCCTCCAACTACTACCATAATATCTTCTCGGCCGTATGTCTTTAGTTCTTCAATAACTTGTGGGACCAAGGTTTTATGACCTGCCGCTAATGAAGATACCCCAAGAATATGTACGTCGTTTTCAACGGCTTGTTTAGCAGCCTCTGCAGGAGTTTGGAATAATGGACCTATATCTACATCAAAACCAACATCGGCATAGCCTGTTGCTACTACTTTTGCACCACGATCATGACCATCTTGTCCCATTTTAGCGATCATAATTCGAGGTCTTCTACCTTCTTTTTCTGCAAAAACATTCGCTAATTGTTTTGCTTTTTCAAAACTTTCATCGTTTTTTATTTCTTTACTATACACGCCACTAAAAGATTTTATTTGTGCTTTATATCTTCCGAAAACAGTTTCTAACGCATCGCTAATTTCTCCCAAAGTTGCTCTATTTCTAGCTGCTTCCACTGCAATTTCTAATAAATTACCTTCGCCAGTTTTAGCACAAAGTATTAATTTATCTAAATCAACTTTTACTTTTTCAGAATCTCGTGTTGATTTGATGCGTTCTAATTGTTCCAATTGTTGTCTGCGCACCATTTGGTTGTCTACATCTAAAATTTGAAGTGGATCTTCTTTCTCTAAACGGTATTTGTTGACACCAACAATAATATCTTGCCCGCTATCAATTCGGGCTTGTTTTCTTGCAGCTGCTTCTTCGATTCTTAGTTTAGGAATTCCAGATTCAATAGCCTTAGTCATACCTCCCAATTCTTCTACTTCTTCAATTAACTTCCATGCGCTTTGAGCGATTTCATGAGTCAAATTTTCTACATAGTAGCTTCCTGCCCATGGATCAACGGTTTTTGTGATTTTAGTTTCGTCTTGTAGATACAATTGGGTGTTTCTAGCAATTCTAGCTGAGAAATCGGTAGGAAGCGCAATGGCTTCATCAAGCGCATTGGTATGTAGCGATTGGGTTCCTCCAAAAGCCGCTGCTGCTGCTTCAATACATGTTCGGGCAACATTATTAAAAGGATCTTGTTCAGTTAAACTCCAACCCGAAGTTTGGCAATGGGTGCGCAATGCTAATGATTTTTCATCTTTTGGTTCAAATTGTTTGACCAATTTTGCCCAAATCATTCGTCCTGCACGCATTTTAGCAATTTCCATAAAATGATTCATCCCAATTGCCCAAAAGAAAGAAAGTCTTGGTGCGAATTCGTCAATTTTCATTCCTGCTGCTAAACCTGTTCTGATGTATTCTAAACCATCAGCAAGAGTATAGGCCAATTCAATATCGGCAGTAGCACCTGCCTCTTGCATGTGATAGCCTGAAATTGAAATGGAATTAAATTTGGGCATATTTTTACTAGTATATTCAAATATATCAGCAATTATTTTCATTGAAGGAGTAGGTGGGTAGATGTAGGTATTACGTACCATAAACTCTTTCAAAATGTCGTTTTGAATTGTTCCAGAAAGTTTGTCTGAAGTTACGCCTTGTTCTTCTGCTGCGACGATATAAAATGCCATAATTGGAAGTACTGCTCCATTCATAGTCATTGATACCGACATTTCGTCTAACGGAATTTGATCAAACAAAACCTTCATATCTTCAACCGAATCAATCGCTACACCAGCTTTTCCAACGTCTCCAACAACACGTTCGTGATCCGAATCATAGCCACGGTGCGTTGGTAAATCAAAAGCAATAGAAAGTCCTTTTTGACCAGCAGCTAAATTGCGTCGGTAAAAGGCATTACTTTCTTCGGCAGTTGAAAAACCAGCATATTGACGCACTGTCCAAGGACGGCGTACATACATTGTAGCATAAGGACCTCTTAAATTAGGGGCAAATCCTGCTCCAAAATTCAAATGTTCTAATGGTTTAAGGTCTTCCTGAGAATAGTTTTGTTTCAATGCAATACCTTCTGCTGTTTGAAAATCAGAGGTTACTGCATTTTTAACTAGTGCGTTTTTATCGGATTGAATTTGAATATGTTGAAGGTCTTTTCTTTTCATTTTGGTGACAAATTTCTATTTGACAATGTGTTTTGAATACATAACAATTACTCTTTTTCTAATCGTTCTTGTTCTAGATTTTCAGCTAATCGTCTTTCAATGATTGGAGTGATAAGTGTTTTTCTAGGTTTGATTTTTACGAAAGGGAAAAGTTCTAAATCGTGTTTCATACGATCGTCTTTGTTAGCGTGTTTATTGGTACCCAATAAAATTTCTTTTCCAGTGTCAAATAAGTCTTGTTCTTTGTCAGCGCTTTCTTGAATTTTTCTTTTGATGATTCCTTCATTAAGCTGTTTTAAAAATCCGCCATTAGTTTCGATATCCTTAAACAAGCTTAAGGCTTTGTCTGCTAATTGTTGTGTCAGACTTTCGATATAGTAACTCCCATCTGCTGGGTTGTTGACTTTATCAAAATAGCTTTCGTTTTTCAAAATCAACAATTGGTTTCTAGCAATTCGATCTCCAAATTCATTGTCTTTATGATACAAAGCATCATAAGGTAAGTTAGCAATTGTATTAGCGCCGCCAATGATTGCACTCATACATTCGGTAGTAGTGCGGAGCATATTGACGTTATAATCGTATAATGTTTTGTTTCGTTTTGTAGGTGTAACCAATAAGTGACACGACCAGTTTGAATTGTATTCTTTTGCAATTGTATTGAAAAGTAATCGAATGGCTTTTAGTTTAGCGATTTCAAAAAAGTAATTGGTCCCAACTGAAATTTCTAAAACCATTGTTTGAGGGGAAGTTATCTCAATTCGGTTGAAATATTCATTAGCATGAGCCAATGAATAGGCAATTTGTTGTACAATATTAGCTCCTGTATTCTGATATAAAGAACTCTTAATACTAATAAGTGAAAGAGATTTAGTTTGTTTTGCAAGTATATTTAAGGCATCGAAATTACTTTTTTCAGGAGTGGAAAACCAATTGCCCTCTTTGGCTAATTGCCCAATAGGGTCAAAATTGCAAAAAATAGTAGCTTTCTTAGCTTTAGCAATTGTTTCTAATTGTTGAACAAAATCGGTAGAGATAAAACTTAAATGAAAAAAAATGGGAGTATCTCCTAGAGGTAATTTTTCTAATAATTTAATTACATCTACATTTTCGTCTTCGATGGTGAAACAAATACTTTCTGCGCCTCGATTTAAACTGTCTAAAGCGCGTTCAATAGATTTATTTAAGTCGTGTACAAAGATATTTTGGCATATTTTAAATTCAGAAGCTTTGGTTGCAACTGAAAGTACTTCTTTAACATCCTCTTTATCATAAAAAGGCTTGACTTTAATGTCCTCTGGAGAATTCCAAATTAAAGTGTCGTTATAATCAGCTCCTTTCAATTCAAATTGAATTTTTTGTTTCCATTCTTTGGTAGATACAGGAGGAAAATTTGTAAAAAGAGGTTTCATTTGCGTTGTTGTTTCGAATTAAAATACAAAGTAATTATTTGGTTTTGATGGCACTGTCACCTTCAAACTCGATGATGTAAATATCTTCGCTGTCTTTTTTCATATAATATTTTTCACGGGCATATTTTTCAACATATTCAATGTTCTTGAGTTCTTTTATATGTTTTTTGTCTTTCTTAATTTCTTCTTGATAGTAGGTTTTGTTATCTTCTAATTCGTTTATTTGATTGTCTAGAAAGCGATGATCGAAATACGAATAGTTATCCAAAAAGAGCATCCAGGCAGTAAAAAAAACTAATACTAAAATATATTTATTACTCAATAATTTAAACCAAGATTTGTTTTTAAGCGGATTTGTCATTGTTCCTTTATTTTAGCCCCGATTGCAGTGAAAATCCCATTCTTTTTAGAATGGATTGTAACGTAAAGCGGGAAATGGCTCCAAAAAAATGGTTTAGTATTAATTTTGGATAGTTTATATTATATTAAACGTTTAATTTTTGATTAATTACAGCACGAACTACATCTATTGCTACAGTATTGTATTTGTCGTTTGGAATAATGATATCCGCAAATGCTTTTGTGGGTTCAATAAATTGCTGGTGCATTGGTTTTAATGTTGTTTGGTATCTGTTTAGTACTTCATCCATATCTCGCCCACGATCAGCAATATCTCTTTTTAAACGACGAATTAGACGCTCGTCTGGATCGGCTTGAACGTAAATTTTTACATCAAAAAGTTCTCTTAATTCTGGATTGGTTAAAATCAAAATTCCTTCCACAATCATTACCTTACGAGGATGTGTAAAAACAGTGTCGCTTGTTCTATTGTGCGATACAAATGAATACACGGGCTGATGGATATTGTTACCCGCTTTTAATTCTTTAAGGTGTTGTACCAACAACTCAAAATCGATGGATCTTGGATGGTCAAAATTAATTGCAGCTCTCTCTTCATAAGTCATTCCAACATTTTCTTTATAATAAGAATCTTGTGAAATAATACCTACTTCCGTTTCAGGTAATTCGTTTACGATTTGATTTACAACAGTAGTTTTTCCACTTCCAGTTCCTCCTGCAATTCCAATAATGAGCATATAATTGTATTCTATAGTTTACCTAACAAAAATAGGAATTTAATTCTGAGTGAATTCGTTTTTTGCTAAATGTTTGCTAATTTGATATATACTTCTGAAGACCACTAATAAAAGAAAGGGAGTTCAAAAATGAACTCCCTTAAAAATAGTATTATTTATTTTTCTTAGCTTTAATCATCATTTCTAGCATATCCCACATTTCCGCTGGAATATCTTCTAAAAGATTGAACTGTCCGGCGCCTTTTAACCATTCGCCACCGTCAATAACCACCACTTCGCCGTTAATATAGGCTGAAAAGTCAGATACTAAATAGGCAGCTAAATTGGCTAACTCTTGGTGATCTCCAACGCGTTTTAGCGGTACTTTTTTAGCCATGTCAAATTTTTCGGCTAAATCTCCTGGAAGTAATCGATCCCAAGCTCCTTTGGTTGGGAAAGGTCCTGGCGCGATGGCATTGGTACGAATTCCGTATTTTGCCCATTCTACTGCTAAACTTTTTGTCATAGCTAAAACACCTGCTTTTGCAGTGGCACTAGGTACAACATAAGCCGAACCTGTCCAAGCATAAGTAGTCACAATATTTAAAACGGTAGCGGATGTTTGTTTGGTGTCAATCCAATGTTTTCCAAAAGCCAACGTACAGTTTTTGGTTCCTTTTAATACAATATCAATTACGGTGTCAAAAGCATTAGATGATAAACGTTCTGTTGGTGAAATGAAATTTCCCGCAGCATTGTTTAATAAAATATCAACTTTACCGAACGCTTTTAGGGTTTCTTGAAGCATGTTTTCTACTTCTTCATAATGGCGAACGTCGCATTGTATAGGTAGACAAGTTCCTCCTGTCTGCGTTTCTAATTCGGCAGCAGTGTTTTTTAGTTTGTCTAAATCACGAGAAGTAATAGCTACTTTGGCACCTAATTCTAAAAAATATTTAGTCATGGCTTTACCTAAACCGCTTCCGCCACCAGTAACTACTATCACTTTTCCTTTCAATGCGTCATCACGCAACATTTTATCTGTATAACTCATAGTTTCATTTTTTTATGAAGTAAATATAATGAAAAAATAGTATGCGTGCATAATAGTGAATTAAAAAGAAAGAGTCGAAATCATTACATTTTATGAATGATAAAAATAGTAGGTCGGTTGTGTAAGTCTACTTTAGTCTTTTTCCAATCGGCAGCGCGTAATGTTTTGATGTATTCAGTAGGTAAGGTAATGTCAGTTGCTATACACAAATGCGTTGAAGGTTGTAACGCTTGTAGAATATCTTCTAACAATTTGTTGTTACGATACGGAGTTTCAATGAAAATTTGTGATTGATTTTTGTCAAAAGACAATTTTTCTAAATTTTTTAAAGCTGATTTTTTTTCGCTTTTGTCAATGGGTAAATACCCATTAAAAGTGAAACTTTGTCCGTTCATTCCAGAAGCCATCATGGCTAAAAGTATAGAAGAAGGGCCAACGAGTGGAATAACTTGTATCCCTTTTTCGTGCGCCAATTTTACAATTACGGCTCCCGGATCTGCCACTCCTGGACAACCTGCTTCGCTCATTAAACCTACATTTTTACCTTCAAGTAAAGGTTGGATAAAACTAAGGTGTTCTTTTGCATCGGTATGTTTATTCAATGCAAAAAGTACGAGTTCAGACTGTTTTTTTTCAGGAAATACTGCTTTAATTGATTTGCGTGCCGTTTTTTCGTTCTCAACAATATAATAGTCAATCAATTCAATGGCTCTTTTTACTGTTTGTGGTAATACATCCATAGGGTCACATTCTCCCATGGTCACCGGAATTAAATACAGTTTTCCTAAAGAGTTAGTGTTGTTCATATAGATGTTATTTTGCGTTGAAAAATATATTTATTGATGTTTGGCAATCAATTTTTGTGCAATTACCTCACACACTTCGTCCAGCATATTGTACACAATATCAAATCCGTTGTGCATTCCAAAGTAGGGATCAGGGACGTCTTTGTTTTGTGTTGGATGTAATTCATTCATGATAAGCGCTACCTTTTCTTTTTGTTCGTTGGTTTCCGCCAAAGCGATAACATTGTCATAATTGGAATTATCCATTACAAAAATGTAATCAAACGAATCAAAGTCGGCACTGCTGAATTGCCTCCCTCGTTGATAGGAAATGTCTAGTCCGTTTTTTTTGGCAACTGCTACAGAGCGATCATCAGGAGATTGACCAATATGCCAAGAGCCTGTTCCTGCAGAATCCACAATAAATTTGTCTTTGGGTAGTTTTGAGGCTAATATTCCTTCGGCCAAAGGGGACCGACAGATATTTCCCAAACAAACCATTACGATTTTTACGGACATTTGCTGTCTATAAGGTTAATTTTTTGTTGATGTCTTCGACAAACTTTTTGAATTGTTTGTCGGTAGAAACTAGATTGTCAACGGTTTTACAAGCGTGCAATACAGTAGCATGGTCACGGTCTCCAATTTGAGATCCAATATTTGCCAAAGAAGCCTTAGTGAATTTTTTGGCAAAAAACATCGCTAATTGTCTTGCTTGTACAACATGTCTTTTTCTAGTTTTAGATTGTAGTGTTTCTAAATCCAATTGGAAATAGTCGGAAACAATTTTTTGAATGTAGTCGATAGAAATTTCGCGTTTGACATTCTTTACGAATTTCTCTACGATGCTTTTAGCTAATTCAATTGTTACTTCTTTTTTATTGAAAGAAGATTGTGCAATCAAAGAAATAATAGCGCCTTCTAATTCTCTAACATTGGTTTTAATGTTACGAGCTACATATTCAATAATATCTTCTGGCATTTCAACTCCATCACGATACAAGATATTCTTTAAGATAGAAACTCTAGTTTCGTAATCCGGTTGGTGCAATTCAGCAGACAATCCCCATTTGAAGCGAGACAACAAACGTTGTTCAATGTCTTGCATATCAACAGGTGCCTTGTCAGAAGTCAAGATAACTTGTTTTCCGTTTTGGTGTAAATAATTGAAAATATGGAAGAACACATCTTGCGTTCCGGATTTTCCAGAAAGGAATTGAACGTCGTCAATGATTAATACATCAATCAATTGGTAGAAATGAATAAAATCATTTCGGGTATTTTTCTTAACCGAGTCAATATATTGTTGTGTGAAAATTTCAGCAGAAATATATAAAACAGTTTTTTCAGGATATTTGTCTTTAATCTCTACACCAATAGCGTGAGCCAAGTGCGTTTTACCTAAACCAACTCCTCCAAAAATCAATAACGGATTGAAAGAAGTTCCACCCGGTTTATTGGCAACAGCCATACCAGCAGAACGAGCCAATCGATTAGAGTCTCCTTCTAAGAAATTGTCAAAACTATAATTTGCATTTAGCTGGGATTCGATTTTTAAATTACGAATACCAGGAATAACAAATGGATTTTTAAGTTCAGGGTTTAAATTTTTTAATGGAGCATCAACATCTTGCGGTTTCATTTGCACTCTGTTGGCACTTGGTAATTGTTCCGTGTACGGTTGTTTATTACCATAAGTGTTCTCCATTTTAATTTTATAGAGTAACTTTGCGTTTTTCCCAAGTTCTTTGGTAAGCGCCACTTTTAATAATTTAACGTAATGTTCTTCTAACCATTCATAGAAAAATTTACTTGGTACTTGAATATACAACGCATTATCGGTAAGCTCAACTGACTTGATTGGTTCAAACCAAGTTTTATAGGCTTGGTCTTGAATATTATCTTTTATGAAAGATAAACAGTTTTCCCATACTGATTGAGCAGTTTTGTTCATATATTCGGTTAAATTATTTAAGTTTGGTTTATGTTTTTATCACAAAAATCGTGGGGAGATTATTGTGATTTTCTGGGACAACAAATATGTGAACAAATTTCTTTAAAAAAAATAATTAGGTAGTTTTTTTAGTAAAAATATTGTTGTATAGACTTTTTAGAATCAATAAAAATTAGATAAAAAATAATGAAAGATCATCAAATTCAAGTTCGTGTTCGCTATTCAGAAACTGACCAAATGGGGGTAGTGTACCATGGAAATTATGTACCTTATTTTGAAATGGGTCGTGTGGAATGGCTTAGAAATAAGGGAGTTTCGTATAAAAGTATGGAAGAAGAAGGAATTGCGCTTCCGATTGTCTCTATGAATATTAATTACAAAAAGTCTGCGCGATACGATGAATTGTTGACGGTTCACACTGCTTTCAAAAGTCAATCTTCAGTTAAGATAGAATTTGATTGTAAAATATTTAATGAATTGAATGAGTTATTAACAACTGCCGAATTTATTTTGGTTTTTGTGTCTTTAAAAACAGGCCGACCAATTGCTCCTCCAGATTATATTTTGGATCTTTTAAAAGATATGGAATAATCCTATAAATAATTGCTTTTTTATAGGTGTTTGATCTCGATTTCAAATAAATTATCAAAAATGTCGAAAATCATTTCGGCATTTTTTTTTCTAGTTTTGATTTCAATTTTTGCTAAAGCGTGTCCGGAATCTTCTTCTAATTCCATAGTTTGAGTGACGATATCTAATTTTTTCTCTTTGATTACTCGCATCACTTTGTTCATGTTTTTGTAGTCAAATGAAATTAAAAAATGAACATCTATTGTTTTTTCAATAATTTCAGCTTCTTCCAAAACCAATTGTGCTGTGGTTTTGTATGCGGTAATCAATCCACCCACGCCCAATTTGGTTCCGCCAAAGATTCGAACCACAACCAAAAGAACATTGGTCAGGCCAAAAGATTGAATTTGTCCATAAATGGGAGCTCCTGCTGTGTTACTAGGTTCACCATCGTCATTCGCTCTATAACTTACTTTTTCAGTGCCAATTTGGTACGCATAGCAATAGTGTACTGCATGAGGATGCTGTTTTCGTAAACTATCAATTAGGGGTTTAACGTCTTCTTCTGATTGAATAGGATAGGCATAGCCAAAGAATTTACTGCTTTTTTCTTTGAACAAAACTTCATCTGTAGCTTGTGCAATCGTAGTATAAGTGTCTTTGATTTCCAAATGAGTAATGGTATTCTAAATTATTTTTTTGTCGAATAGTTCGACCACATCTTCTTCACCTACTTGAAGATTCCAAACTTCTAATCCTAAAGCTTTGGCAGCATCGGTATTTTCTTTTTTGTCATCTATAAATAAGGTACGCTTTGGCGAAAGCTCATGTTGACGAATTAATGCAAGGTATATTTCGGCATCTGGTTTTCGCATGCCCATTTCATATGAAAAATAGACTTTCTCAAAACATTGGTAAAAATCACTATAAAAGGAAACGCCTTCTCTTTGTTCAAAATGATTAATATGAATGGCATCGGTGTTACTCAATAAAAAGAGGCGGTATTTTTGAGATAATAGTTGTAAAAATTCTAATCGATGCAATGGGAAATCTAATAAAACAGCATTCCAAGCAGCTAAAATTTCATTTATTGTTGCGTTAGGAATGTGTTTTTGAATCCCTAGCAAAAAGTTCTCTTTTGAAATTTGCCCTTTTTCAAAAGATATATTCAATTGGTCTAAATCTTCATTCCAAGAAGTTAAACCCAAACGTTGTAAACCATCAATAGTGGCTTGTTTGTCCAAATTGATGAAAATATCTCCAAAATCAAAAATAATGGTATCAATCATAATTTCTAATTATTAGTAATTCATCGGTTCCTATTTTTTCATTTTTTGTCGGGGCTGTATTTAATGTTGGGGCTTTTATTCCGTTGCCAAATTGACTATTACCAATAAATACCCGGGCTTCATCCCAAAGATTGGCATCTATAAAAGTTTGTAATGTTTGCGCCCCACCCTCAATAATTACCGATTGGATTTGGTGTTGATACAATCGATCTACAATTTGGTGTGCTATATTCTCTTGAAAATCAAGTATTTCAAAGATAGTGTTTTCAGATGAAAGAGTCGTTTCTTTTTTAGAAAAAATAATTGTTTTAGTCTGATTATCAAATACATGTGCTGTTTCTGGAATGCGATTGTTTTGGTCAATCACGATTCGAATGGGATTATTTCCATTCCAGTCACGCGCATTTAATTGAGGGTTGTCGTCGATTACGGTTTGTGTACCTGCTAAAATCGCCTGTTCCTCGGTACGCCATTTATGTACTAATTGTCTCGAATTGGGATTAGTAATCCAAACAGGTTTTTGTTCTTTTTTTTCTAAAGGAGCAATAAAGCCATCTTGGGTTTGTGCCCACTTCAATATAATATAAGGTCTTTTCTTTTCGTGAAACGTAAAAAAGCGTTGGTTGAGTTCGTAACATTCTTTTTCTAGAACGCCAACTACCACATTAGCTCCGGCTTCTTTTAACCTTTTGATGCCATTTCCAGCAACTTTGATATTAGAATCGACTGTGCCAATAACAACATTCGGAATTTTATTTTCAATTATTAAGTCACAACAAGGTGGCGTTTTTCCAAAATGACTGCAAGGTTCTAAACTTACATAGATAGTAGCCTTCTCTAATAGTGATTTATCTTTTACAGAACGTATCGCGTTCACTTCGGCATGTGGTTCGCCTGATTTTTTATGCCAGCCTTCGCCAATGATTTGACCATTATATACAATCACACTTCCCACCATCGGATTTGGATAGGTAGTTCCAAAACCGTTTTTAGCGAGTTCGATACAACGAGCGATATAGTGTTCGTGATTGTTCATCTTACAAAAGTACTACTTTTTAGCTTTCCGATTTATGGGATAACTTTCGAAAATTGTAATAAACAATAGTTACTTTTGCCATTCAAAATCAGTTTTTATATAAATGGAGAATTGGATCATTAGAAAAATAGAGAAGAAAGACAATGCGGCAGTAGCTCAATTAATACGTGCTGTTTTTGACGAATTGAATATTCCTAAAGTAGGAACTGCCTACGAAGATCAGTATTTGGACTTGATGTATGAAGAATACAACAAGCCAAGAGCTGTTTATTATGTAGTAGAACACCAAGGAAAAATTATGGGTGTTGCAGGAATTGCACCTTTGGAAAATGAAGCTCCTAGCATTTGCGAATTGCAAAAAATGTACTTTTTACCCGAAACGCGAGGCAAGGGAATTGGTAGCGAAATGATGGCAGTTTGTTTACAATCAGCAAGGGGATTTGGTTTCGAAAAATGTTATTTAGAAACCATGCCATTCATGCATGCGGCACAAAAATTATACAAAAAATCAGGTTTTGAATACTTAGATGCACCCATGGGTTGCACAGGACATACGAGTTGTCCAGTATGGATGTTGCAAGATTTGTAAAACGATAGTAGCACCTTAACATGACTATAAAAAAGTACCGAGCCCAATTTATTCAAGAACTGACTTCTATATATGATGTGGGAGAAGCAGAGAGTTTTTTCTATCTCATTTTGGAAGCCAAACATCAACTAAAGCGAGTGGATTTAGCATTACAACCGGATTTAGTTTTTTCGGAAGCAGAATTGGAATTTTGGAATTTGATTTTGGAACAATTAAAAAAAGAAATCCCGATACAATATTTATTAGGTGCTACTCATTTTTACGGATTGGAATTGGAAGTCAATATCAATGTTTTAATTCCAAGGCCAGAAACAGAAGAGTTGGTGGATTGGATAGTTCAAAAATCAAGAATCAAAAATCAAGAATCAAAAATCAAAATTTTAGATATCGGAACGGGGAGTGGTTGTATTGCCATTTCGTTAGCTAAGAATTTACCTAATGCGGAAGTTTTTGCTTTGGATGTTTCGGAAAAAGCATTGGCTACAGCCCAAAAAAATGCCGAGTTCAATCAAGTTCAAATTCAGTTCATTCACCAAAGTATTTTAGAAACCGAAGATTTAGGTCAGCAATTTGACCTAATTGTTTCGAATCCACCTTATGTTCGTAATTTGGAAAAACAAGAAATTAAGAAAAATGTGCTGGACAATGAACCGCATTTGGCACTTTTTGTGGCAGATAATGATGCTTTAATTTTTTATCGAAAGATTGCACAATTGGCTCAGAAAAATCTAAGTCTGAATGGTCAATTGTATTTTGAAATCAATCAATATCTAGGTCAAGAAATGCTGAATTTACTTCAAGAAATGGGCTTCAAAGACACTGTACTTAGAAAAGATATTTACGGTAATGACAGGATGATTCAATGTACGAATTAATAAGTACGATTAACAAAATATCGTATATCTAATATCGCAAATCGTAAATAACTTTATTCGTAACGCAATGCCTCAATTGGATCTAATACGGCTGCTTTAATTGCTGGATACAATCCGGAAACAATAGCAACAATAAAACTTGTAATGAAGGCTGCCATGATTGCACCCCAAGGAATAACGAAGGTAAAGTCCATAGCAGTTGCAATTCCGAAACCAATTAAGATTCCAAAAACAATACCGACTAATCCACCTAGTTGTCCTATTAATAAGGTTTCAATAAAAAACTGAAAAGCAATAGTTGATTTTTTGGCTCCTAACGCTTTTCGGACACCAATTTCTCGGGTTCTTTCTGTTACCGAAACAATCATAATATTCATTAAAGCGATAGAAGACCCTAAAACGGTAATGACTCCAATAAGCCAAGAAGCTAATCCGAGGTATTGAGTGATACTTAGAATTCGGTTGATTAAATCGTCAGAACGCACTACACCAAAATTGTTGTCTTTTACGGGGCTTAATTTTCGAACACGTCGCATAGTACTGGTAGCATTATCTATAGCTTGTTCTAACAGTTCTTTTTTGTTTACCATTACACTTAAACTGTAATTGATATTAGGTGCTGTGAATAACGATCGAGCCACTTGGATAGGGATTAAAACACGTAAATCTTGACTATTTCCAAAAGTAGATCCTTTCTCTTTTAAAACTCCAATTACCTTAAACTTAGCACCCCGAATGGAAATAATTTTATTTATTGGGTTTACATCTTTGAGCAAACCTTTTTCAAAATCTGACCCTACAATACACATATAGGTATTGTTGTCAATGTCAAATCCATTGAAGTTCCTACCCAAACTAGTTTCTAAACCAGAGTTGGGAATAAAATTTTCATCTACACCAACAACTGTTATTTCAGGATCTGTTTCGTTAGCTTCATATTTTACTTCTGCTCTTGATGTAGCAGTAAACGATAGGGAAGTTTCCGTAAAAGGGTATTTGAATTTGTCTTGAAAAGCAACAGCTTCAGGATAGGAAATAATTGGGTTGATAATTTCTCTCTCATCATTCCCTCGATTTCTAGTTGTATTTTCGTATTGATTGATGTTGAATGTATTGGCTCCCATAGAAGCAAAATCGGCCGAAAGGGTGTTTTCTAAGGCTGCCACTACAGTTAGAATTCCAACTAAAGCAGTTATTCCAATAGCAATAATTAATACCGTTAAAATGGTACGCAACAATTGTGTTCGAACAGAACCAATCGCAATCTTTACATTTTCTTTGAATAAATTTAACATAGTATCAATTTGTCACGAAAATACAATTTTTGTTACAAGTTTGCTTTAGAATCCGTGATATTTATTTTAAAAATAAGATATTTGCACTGCATTTAAGGAATTTGAAATCCAAGTTGCAAATCGTTCCGTCACTTAGGAATCGTAAATCGTATATCGTAAATCGTAAATTAAAATGGCATCAAAACCAAGTATTCCAAAAGGAACCCGAGATTTTTCACCAGCTGAGGTGGCAAAGCGTCAGTATATTATCCAAGTAATTAAAAGTAATTTTGAGAAATTTGGTTTTCAACCGATTGAAACTCCGTCTTTTGAAAATTCTGAAACCTTGATGGGTAAGTACGGTGAAGAGGGTGATCGTTTGATATTTAAAATATTGAATTCAGGGGATTATTTGGCAAAAGCCAATGCGACTCATTTGGAAGCAAAGGACAGTACTAAATTAACATCAAGTATTTCAGAAAAAGCCTTGCGTTATGACTTGACGGTGCCTTTTGCGCGTTATGTAGTGCAACACCAAAACGAAATTGAATTTCCTTTTAAAAGGTACCAAATTCAACCCGTTTGGAGAGCTGATCGTCCTCAAAAAGGCCGTTTTAGAGAATTCTTTCAGTGTGATGCTGATGTGGTAGGTTCCACCTCATTGTGGCAAGAAGTTGAATTGATCCAGTTGTACGATGGCGTTTTCACAGCTTTAGGATTAAATGGTGTGACCATAAAAATTAACAATAGAAAAATCCTTTCTGGAATTGCTGAAGTGATTGGTGCGTCGGATAAATTAATTGATTTTACGGTGGCTTTGGATAAGTTGGATAAAATCGGTGAAGACGGTGTTAAAAAGGAAATGATGGAGAAAGGAATTTCGGAAAACGCTATTGCCAAGGTGCAACCTTTGTTTAGTTTTACGGGAAATTTTTCGGAGAAAATCAATCAATTATCCGGTTTATTAGCAGATTCAGTTGAAGGTATGAAAGGGGTTGAGGAATTGAGATTTATTTGTGATAAAGTTACCGAACTTGGATTAGTAACCGCTATTTTGGATTTGGACGTTACCTTGGCTCGAGGATTGAATTATTATACCGGGGCTATTTTTGAGGTAGCGGCACCAGCGGGAGTTGCTATGGGTTCCATCGGAGGTGGTGGTCGTTACGATGATTTGACAGGTATTTTTGGTTTAAAAAATATGAGTGGAGTGGGAATCTCTTTTGGCTTAGACCGTATTTATTTGGTTGTAGAAGAATTGGGATTGTTTCCAACTACAGTTACTTCAACTTCGCAAGCATTGTTTATTAATTATGGCGAAAAGGAAGCGTTTTATGCGATGAAAGCGATTAAAGAATTGCGTCAATTGGGAATAAAAGTAGAATTATATCCTGACAACGCTAAGTTGGCTAAACAATTTCAACACGCTGATAAACGAAATATTCCATATGTAGTTATGGCGGGTGATCAAGAGATGAATTCGAATTCCTATACTTTAAAAAACTTGCAAACTGGAGAACAGAAATATCTCAGTTTGGAAGAGTTGAAAAAAGGTTTGTCATAAAAAAAAGCTTCGTTTGATGGGAACGAAGCTTTTTTTTCTATAAGGTAATACTGAATTAATAATTATTTAGAAACCAACCTTAATTTCTATGTAGGGAGACAAACTAAAATACTATTTGTTTCGATTACAAATTTAATTTAATAGAAAACGAAATAGTCTTAAAATTTTATTAAATTTTTAAGGGCTCAAAAATAAAATTAGATACGAATTGCCGATTTCATTTTCCATCAGAATTTGTACTCTCAGGGTGACAATTTGACATTTTTGAAGATTTGGCAGTACTTTTGTAATCAAAAAACAAATAAAAATGAAGTTTAAGAATATTTTTAAAAATACAAGTAATATGACTACTGAAAAAACAGAAATTGATCAAGAAATAGAAGGAACACCAGTGGAAACACAGGCAAATGAAGAACAAGCGAGTGTCGAAGAATTACCTGTTGAAGAGCAATTAGCTTTAGATTTAGCGGCAGAAAAAGATAAATTTTTACGTTTATTTGCTGAATTTGAAAATTACAAAAGAAGAACTACAAAAGAACGTATCGAGTTGTTTAAAACAGCTAATCAAGAAGTGTTGTTAGCGATGCTTCCTGTTTTGGATGATTTTGACAGAGCTGCGGTTGAAATCAGTAAGTCTGGGGATGAGTCTTTAGTTAAAGGAGTAGAATTAATTCATGAAAAATTAAAATCTACTTTGGTGGCTAAAGGTCTAGAAGAAGTTGAAGTAAAAGCTGGAGATGCATTTGATGCTGATTTTGCCGAAGCAATTACGCAAATTCCTGCGCCATCTGACAAAATGAAAGGTAAAATTGTAGATGTTTTAGAGAAAGGATACAAATTAGGAGATAAAATTATCCGTTTCCCAAAAGTTGTTATTGGTAACTAAACCAAAATGGTAGTATTATGAAAAAAGATTTTTACGAAATATTAGGCATTTCAAAAAGTGCAGATGCAGCAGAAATCAAGAAAGCCTATAGAAAATCGGCAATTAAATACCATCCTGACAAAAATCCAGGAGATAAAGAAGCGGAAGAAAACTTCAAATTAGCTGCTGAAGCGTACGAAGTTTTGAGCGACCCTCAGAAAAAAGCCAAATACGATCAATACGGGCATCAAGCATTTGATGGAGCTGGAGGTGGTTATGGTGGAGGCCATGGCGGAATGAATATGGACGACATTTTCAGTCAGTTTGGTGATATTTTTGGTGGTGGATTCGGCGGCGGATTTGGCGGTGGCAGAAGCAGCGGTCCACGTCGTACAAAAGGAAGCAATTTACGTATCAAAGTGAAATTGACTTTGGAAGAAATTGCCAATGGTGTAGAGAAAAAGGTAAAAGTAAAACGTAAAGTTCAAGCGCAAGGCGTGAGTTACAAAACCTGTTCGACTTGTAATGGTCAAGGGCAAGTAATGCGTGTTACGAATACTATTTTAGGAAGAATGCAATCGGCTTCGACTTGTCCAACTTGTGGCGGGTCAGGTCAGTTATTAGATAAAAAACCAGCGAATGCAGATTCGCAAGGAATGATTCTAGAAGACGAAACAGTAGCAATTAAAATTCCTGCGGGAGTAGTTGATGGAATGCAATTAAAAGTTTCTAATAAAGGAAACGATGCGCCAGGAAATAGTATTCCAGGTGATTTGATTGTAGCTATTGAAGAAATTGAACACGAGTTCTTGAAACGCGAAGGTGAAAATTTACATTACGATTTATACATCAGTTTTTCGGAAGCGGTTCTAGGTATTTCAAAAGATATTGAAGCGGTTAACGGAAAAGTAAGAATCAAATTAGAAGAAGGAATTCAATCAGGTAAAATTCTTCGTTTGAAAGGAAAAGGAATTCCAAGTTTGAATGGATATGGAAACGGAGACTTGTTAGTTCACGTGAATGTTTGGACTCCAAAAACATTGAACAAGGAACAAAAAGAATTCTTTGAGAAAAACATTGCAGATGAAAACTTTACTCCTAATCCAGAAAAGTCAGATAAGTCCTTTTTTGAAAAAGTAAAAGATATGTTTTCTTAGTTTTTTCAACTAGTAAAATACAAAATTATTTTCCCATCCTTGTTTCTGATAAGGGTGGGTTTTTTTATGTAACAAAACCAAGTATTTAGGGACTAATTCTTTACTTTTACACACCAAAGTTAAAAGGAACTAAAAATCAAATTCGGTATGAGTATTTTACTTGAAGTTAATAAAATTGTGAAGCAATACGGCGATTTCGTTGCGCTAAATGAAGTTTCTTTATCAGTTCCAAAAGGCAGTATTTACGGCTTGTTAGGGCCCAATGGAGCTGGGAAAACCTCACTAATTCGTATCATTAACCAAATTACCTTACCCGATAGCGGCGAAATCATTTTGGATGGCGAAAAATTACAACCCAAACATGTTCAGTACATTGGCTATCTTCCGGAAGAAAGAGGTTTGTACAAAAGCATGAAAGTGGGGGAGCAGTGTTTGTATTTGGCACAAATGAAAGGTTTGACCAAAGCCGAAGCCAAAAAACAACTCGATTATTGGTTTGACCGATTGGGAATTCAAGGTTGGTGGAATAAAAAAATACAAGAGTTATCGAAAGGAATGGCACAAAAAATCCAATTTGTAGTTTGTGTATTACACCAGCCGAAATTATTAATTTTTGACGAACCGTTCTCGGGTTTTGACCCGGTGAATGCGAATGTGATTAAAGATGAAATTTTAGCTTTGAAAGAACAAGGTTCGACTATTATTTTTTCGACACATCGAATGGAAAGTGTCGAAGAATTATGTGATGATATCGCTTTGATTCATCAATCCAATAAATTGATTGAAGGAAAGTTGGACGAGGTAAGAAAACAATTCCGCACCAATAGTTTTGAGGTGGGTATACTTTCGGACAATGTAGAAGGTTTGATGTATGATATTACTCAAAAATTTACTTTGGCACCAGCCCAATTTAAATCGTTGAATAATGAATTGAAATTAGAGGTGCAGTTGGGGAATTCAAGTCCAAATGAGCTGTTGCATATTTTAACGCAACGCGGACAAGTCACTCACTTTATGGAAAAAATTCCAAGTGTAAATGATATTTTTATTCAAACAGTAACCAGTAAATAAAAGGTAAATGAGCATTATTTCATTAATTATTAAAAGAGAATTTATTGCCAAAGTGCGCAATAAATCCTTCATTGTAATGACATTTTTAAGTCCGTTACTATTTGTGGGAATCGCTTTGTTTGTGGGTTATTTAAGTTCTATGAAAGCGGATACGAAACAAATTGCAATTCATGATGAATCGGGAAGGTTTGTGGGCGAATTTCTGGCTAAAAATAAACCGTCTGAAGAATATAATTATCTTGATTTGACAGCGGTAGATTTACCCACGCTTAAAAAGAGTATTGTAGACGAAGCTTACGAAGGGGTTTTATTCATTCCAAAAGCAAAAGATAATGCAACTTTAGAAAACCAAATTCAGTTTATTTCTAACGAAAGTCCAAGTATTTCGTTTATCGAAAAAACGCAGGAAGTTATTGCTAAAAAAATGACGTTGACGAATTTAGAAGAAGCGCATTTGGACACATTAGCCATTCATCAGGCAGAAGCTAACGTCAGTATTAATTTGAAGAAAGCCTCTGGTGAACAAAGTTTGAAAGGCTTGAACGAAATTAAAATTGCTATTGGCGGCGCTTTCGGTTATTTGATTATGATGTTTATCATCATTTATGGTAATATGGTGATGCGTTCTGTTATAGAAGAAAAAACCAATCGAATTATCGAAATCATTATTTCATCGGTAAAGCCATTTCAATTGATGATGGGAAAAATCATAGGAACTTCCTTAGCGGGAATTCTGCAATTCTTTATTTGGGCCATTATCGGTTTGAGTTTGTTGTTTTCGGCTTCGGTATTTTTGGGTGCCAATGTAGGAGCGACTAATCAAATTCCGCCCGAAATGATGCAATCAGCGCAACAAGAGATGACTAGTACTGCTCAAATGTATATTGCTGAAATATTGAATTTGCCCATCGCGACGATTTTAAGTTGTTTTGTCATTTACTTTATTGGAGGGTACTTTTTGTATAGTTCCTTTTACGCTGCTATTGGAGCGGCCGTAGATAACGAAACCGATTCACAACAATTTTTGTTACCTATTATCATGCCTTTGGTATTGGGTGTTTATATCGGGTTTTTTACAGTTGTAAATGATCCACACGGAACAGTGGCTACGGTTTTTTCGATGGTGCCACTGACTTCGCCTATTGTGATGTTGATGCGTATTCCGTTTGGCGTACCTTTGTGGCAGATTGCGCTTTCGATAGCACTTTTATTTGCTACCTTCTTTTTAGTAGTTTGGTTTGCTTCTAAAATTTACCGTGTTGGAATTTTGATGTACGGTAAAAAACCAACTTGGAAAGAATTGTATCGATGGCTAAAGTATTAATATGTAAGAGTTTATATGGTTATGGGGTTAAGAGTTTAACCGTATTGACCAATAACTAAATAACCCAACCAATAAATGAAACAAATACTTTTAATATTATTAACACTTTTTGTCGGACAAGTCTTTGCGCAAAACAAGACATTGGCTAAAAGAATTGCACAAGTTGAAAACAACTTAATTCCCTTTGTACCTGTAAAAGGATTTGAAGGGTGGAACATCATTGAAAGAATGAAATATTACAATGTGCCAGGAGTTAGTATAGCTGTTATAAAAGATTATAAAATTGATTGGGCAAAAGGTTATGGTTTGGCTGACACACTTCAGAAATCACCTGTAACTACAGAAACCATGTTTTCTGCGGGTTCAATTAGTAAGTTTTTAATGGCTGTTGCTGCCTTAAAAATGGTCGAAAACGAGCAAATTAAATTAGAAAAGCCCATTAATGACTACCTTACTTCTTGGAAAATAACCGAAAATGATTATACTAAAAAGACACCTATAACCTTAAGAATGCTGTTAAGCCATTCAGCAGGAACTTCACAATCATCTTATTTTGGTTTTACACCAGATCAACCTTTGCCTAGTGTTGTAGAAATTTTAAATGGTTCAAAAATTTCAGGAACCAGACCAGTAGTAGTTAACAACGAACCAAATAAAGAGTTTCGTTATTCAGGCGGTGGCAGTATGATTGCTCAAATGGCATTAATGGATATTTCGAAACAAAGTTTTTCTGATTTGACACAGCAACTCCTTTTTGATAAACTTGGAATGAAAAACTCAACTTTTGGACAACCAATTCAATCAAAATTCACAAAACAAAGTTCGTGGGCTTATTCAAGTGCTTCTTGGTTTAAAGGTATGCCCTACATTTATCCTCAACAAGCTGCAGCGGGACTTTACAGTACACCAACAGACCTTGCTAAGTTTTTTATTGACATCCAAAAATCATATTTAGGAAAAGGAAAAATCCTTGGTCAATCCATAACAAGACTAATGCTATCACCGCAGCAAAATGTTTCAGATGGTTCATACAAAGAACAAATTGGAATTGGCCCTTTTTTAATTCAACGAACTGACAACAAAGACCCCAATGGAGTTTATTTTGAATTTACAGGTGTAAATGCAGGTTTTTTGGCTTATGGAATAGGAAGTATAACTAATGGGAACGGAGTAATTATAATGCTAAATTCTGGCGATGATGTAAATGGTTTAGGTAAAGAAATAAGAAGATCAGTTGCAAAAGTATATAATTGGACTAATTTTTTACCCAAAGAAATACAACCTATTAGTTTGAAAAATGAAGTTTTGGATGAATTTGTAGGTAGATACAGAATGGCAAATGATGAAGTGCTTTACTTGCGAAAAGAGAAAAATTATTTAGTTGAAAAAATTAATGAAGGAAATGACATTTATTGTTTTCCAATTTCAAAAGACACAATAGTCTTTACGGATTATAACATAAAAGGTTTTTTTGTTAAAGATAATGAAGGCAAAGTGATTGGACTTCAAAATATTTATCAAGAAAAGCCAATGCTTAAAATGAAAGCCAATGAATTTTCGCCAAGTGAGTATTTGAAAATAAAACAATATGGTGAGGCCAAAAAAGCATTCGGAGCGATGAAGATGAACGAGTATCAGATAACGTATTTAGCCTATGATTTAATGAATAAAAAGCCTTTGGACATTGGCGCTGTAAAATTAATTTTAGATGTTGCACTAGAACAGCACCCAAATTCATCAATAGTTTATAGTCGATGGGGTGATTATTATATTAAGTTAAATGACAAGCCTAGTGCAATCAAGAGTTATCAAAAAGCATTGGAACTTGACCCAAATGATGAACAAACAAAGGAAATTCTTGAAAATTTAAAATAATACTTGATGTAGTTGGGATTTATAAATAGTTCTTACAGACAATTGTAGTTAATCAAAGTTTGGT